>OJJV01000718.1_pt1 | contig 18436 bp, 17 predicted proteins | sample 1596391 | NCBI WGS metagenome assembly OJJV01 (sample SAMEA4350164, study PRJEB24818) | metagenome | biome: human; feature: gut; material: faeces | place: Denmark | collected 2013-09
ATCATACATTGTTTTTAAATTTTCTTTTATTGTTTTTTCAATTTTCTTTGATGTCTTTTTAGGAATATTACTGCTATTTATTTTTACATCATATTCACTGTAATATTTATTAATATTTAATTTATCTTCGACAACAAAACCAACTGGTAATTTAGCCTTAATTGTATATTCTCCTGTTAACATTTTTGGAAGTTCATAAACTTCTTCATCTTCGTCTGATTCTTTTTTATCTAAATATTTTTTATCAAGTTTAATTCCTTCAATTGTAAGTTCTGTTCCTTTAGCAACCACTATTTTAACAGGTCTTTCAGTTACGAAATCTTCAGATGAAATTATCCAATTGCTGAAAAATAATAATTTATTTTTTTTATTTTTCTTTAAAGTAATTTCAGTTGTTTTTGGAAGACTTTTATCTTTTTCAGTATAAGAAATTGTAACATCCATTTTAAGACCATCTTCTGATTTATTTACTTTTGTAACTTTATAGTTTAATACCTCTGAAGAGTTTTCTTTTAGTTTTTCTTTAAAAACTTTACTAAACATTTTCTTTGAAGTAAATTTGCCATCTTCAATATTTAAATAATTATATATTTTATCAGTATCACCATCAACGGTTGCTTCAAAAAATTTCTTAGCAATATTTTCTGGTTTAAACATATTACTTAATACAATGAAAGCAATTATAATAACAGCTATAACACCACTTGCAATTTTTAAAACTGTTTTATTTTGCTTAGGCATATTACTAAACATAGGATTTTTCTTCTTATTTTCTAATTTTGCCCCACAATTTTCGCAAAAGTTAGATCCAGTTTCATTTTTTGTTCCACATTCTCCACAAAACATTATCTTACCTCCTTATGAAGATAATACTATTAATTGAAAATATTGTCAATTATTGTCACATTTATTATATTTAAATATATGTTTAAAATTGTTTATTATTAAAAAAACTACGGAACGTAGTTTCTAAATTTTTCTTATTAAAGTTTTACCTTCTTTAATTTTACAATCTTCAGCACAGCAAAAATCTGGAAATGTACATCTTGCTCCATGAGAATACTTTTCAATATCTAAAGCCAATGGGTTATTTGATTTTTCTAATTCTTTTTTATATTTAATTAAATTTTCTTTTGTCTGTAACATTATTTCAAGTTGAGCCTCAGAGCATAATCTTTCCTTACATTTTAAAACAAAATCTTCATATTTACCCATTTCACTAACTTTAACTATTTCTCCTTGTGGATTAACATCTTTAACGTATTCCATGTCATTCAACCATTCATTAACCAATGTTTGATCATCCAAAATAATTGGTGGTACAAAGTATTCTTTTTTATCTAACATTTCTATTTGATAATCAATTGTTCTATGTCTTTGTGCTTGAGCAACTTGAGCAAACGATCCTTTATATAAAGTTGAATAAACATTTCCATAATATTCTTCAACTTTATCTAAATCTTTACCAAATAGTGATAAGCTTCTTCCTTTTTCATTTTTTAATAATCCTTCTTCAAGAACATTTAATTTATCTAGTTCTTCTATTAATTGTTGCATTGAACTAGCTAGTTTTGTTTCAAATAAATTATTTTGATTAATATTTTTAATATAATCGTTCATCCAAGATACAAGATAATTAATTTGTCTTAAAGTTGTTGAATAAATCATTTGTGTTGGCATAAATACAGTAACCAAATATCTAGCATTTTCTTGGGCTAATTTTTGAATTTTAGAATCATTATAAACATTTCCATATTCTGCTTTTATTTTAGCTACGAATATTTCAATCCATTTTTGATACAATTTTTCTTCCCTCTCTGTTATGATTGAGCCATCTTGTCTTACAATAGATGTATATCTTGCTGATTTTTCACTTGTTGTATATTGTTTTTCATTATTAAGCACCATGGCCAAAATTTTTGGAATATTTTGCATGTTAAAATTAATTAAAATATGATCATAAACACTATGATGACCACTCTTAAGTGTTCTATTAACTCTACGCATTGTTTTTTCTTCTAGTTCATTTTCAAGATGTGAAAATCCCTCTTTATCATAACAAACTCCAGCTATTTTTCCTGATAATTTAATAGCCTCTTTTTTGTTAAAAGTTCCATTTTCTTTTAAAAATTGATTAGGTAAAATACCAACCTTAATTTTCATTTTTTCCATTTCTACCTCCTATATTGATATTTTCCTTTTTATTCTTTTTCCATATTTTAATTATATCAATTATTGTAATTAATATAATTATTTTTATTAGAATTTAATCATATTAAAAGAAAATTTTTTTACTTTCTTCCTTTTAAAAAAATACCATAATCTTTGATTAGACTTTTTCTTAAACTCATATTTCTTTTATTTGAATTTTGTTTTATTTCTTCACTTTTTTGATCACAAATTCTATCATAATTATAAATACTAATAAAATGTAATACATAGGCATCAACTTTAGATAACTCTTTATAATTTTTTAATTTTAATTCAATAAATCCTTCTACATCAACTATAGATTGTTTCTTTAAATGTTTTAGAATTTTTTCTATTTCTTCTCTTTCTTGATCATTTATTTTTGTATTCATTAAATCAATTATTGAGTTATTCATATAATTATAAACTATATCATGTTCTTCTTTAGAACATTGTTCCTTTGAATATTTTTTAAATAATTCACACATCAGTAATTGAGATTGAATATCTTGATATTTTTTTAATTCTTCTAATGACATTTCTTTTAATGATTTATTATTTTCGCTAAGATATTTTTCATCATCATCATTTACATATGACAACCACTTAATCCATTCATCTAATACATCTATACGTACACCAAAACTACTACGTTTAACCGCATATAGCAATTTGTTTGAATCAACTATTATTGACATAATTCCACCTCGTTTTTATTATACTATTGCTTTTAAATAAAGTAAATATTTCTACTTTCAAATTATTTTTTTAATCTTCGTCTAATTTTCTTTACTAAAGCAACTGGTTTACTATATAGCATATCATCTATTCTATCATCTAATCTTCTTTCTGATTCTTCCTGAGTTAATCCTGCTTCAACAAACGTTCCATCACTAAGCATTACTTTTTTACCTTTTTTTACTTTTATAAAAGCAGAATCTTCGCCACTTCCAATCATCATCAAAACTTCTTCTTTATTTTTCTTTAAAGTTCTTTTATGTGATTGAAGAATTTTATGTTGTTCATCACAATCTAATTTGTCAAATTTTTCATAAGGAATATCTAATTCTCTTTCTAAAAAATCTTTTGCCATCTCAGTTCCACTCTTTCTATATGTAATTGCATTTATAATTGAATTAATATCATAAATATCAAATTGTTTTTTATATCCAATTCTCTCATTTATTAAATTATAAATAAATGTACTTTCCTTAACTGATAAATTTTTTTTATAGTTCCCACATATTTCATTTTCTTTGGCATTTATTCCGCTTATTTCTTTATATCCGAGTGCTGATTTTCTTAATAATCCTAAATGTATTGAAAAAATGTCATCACTATTTCTTTCATTTATCGTTCCATTATATAAATCATATATTCTATGTATTTTATCATTACCATTAATAATATCATAAATATAAGAAATATCTTCACCATTTAATTTAGTATAAGTTGAGTAAAGTGAATCTGTATGCCATCTAAAAGAATTAAAAGGCATTAATAATGTTTTGAAATGACTTTCAAATGTTGTTTTCATTTTACATAATTGTTTAAAATTATCAATCTCTGAAATCGAAACATTTTGATTAAAGACATATCTATTAGAAACCAAATCAACCAAAATCTTTTCATTTTCTGAGTCTTTTGTGAAATCATAATATTTTTCAATTACTTCAATAATGCAACCGTTATCTCTTTTTTCTTTTACTACATCAACAACCTTAACACGTTCACTACTATCATCTTGAAGCAAATTAACGATTGTAGATTTTTTGTCATCAAATTTAAACAACATACTGTTATCTTTAATTTCTGCTATTATTTCATTTCCTTTAAAATCAACAAAGGTTATAGTATTATCTTTTAATGTTTTTATCTTCATATCATTTATAATATCTGCAAATACATTTTTGTTCTTTTTCAACATTGATTTAAATTTAATTAACTCTATCATATATTCTCCATTCATTCATATCATACTGATTAAATTTTTTCAATAATTTTTATTTTATCTTTTTTAATTCTTTATTACCATCTATAGGACGAGCATGATAAATTACAGTTCCTTTTTCATATGATTCATTTGATAACTTCTTTTCACTTTCTTCCTTCGTTAATATCAATCCTATAAATGCTTCATTTAGTATTTTTTTCATAACAATTTTTTCCGCCTTCTTAATTAAATTTTATCATATAACACAAACAATTATTAACACGATTATTCTATCATATTTTTTTATAAGAATAAACTATTTTTATTTTTCTTCAAGTATGTTTTTTCTTTGTTTAATCTTTAGATAAATTTCATAAAATGTTTTTAAAATAGTAAATTTTATCATAAAAAATAATTATTGTTAATATAATTATTTATTCTACCTAATTCTTTGAAAATTTAAGTTCTATTTAGGATATAATTTACTTTTACAAGTGAATGTATATCACAAAATAAAAATATTTAATTATAAATATAGAATTTGAAGAAAAATTGTGATATCATATATATCGTTTAAGGGAGGTTTTAGCACATGAAAATAATTACTAATGATTCTGCTTTTGTTCAAAAAAATGATATTGCTTACTTAAGCCAAAGTGGTTTGGAAATACCTGCATCTATTTTTCTGAAGGTTTTTGGTGGAGGTGTAGTTATCATTGGTGATCATAATAGATATGATTTTGTTGAATTTGATGCACCTGAAGAAATTGAATTTTTTAAAGGTGTTGACTGGATGATCGATTATAATGAAGTTAAAGATTTATCAGAAGAAGAAATTATCACATTAGGTCAAAGTATTGCAGAAGAAAAAAATAGAATTGCACAAAATTTTAATTCTATGGAATTAGAGGAAAGAAAAAGAAATATGGATATGGTATCTCAATGTGAATTGCTTGATTTTAAAATATATTCATTAAGAGATTTTTTATGGTTTAAACAAGGACATATAAAAATGAAATTACCCAAAGGTTTTGAACAAGAAAGAGGTATTAAAAAGCTAATTAAAACTATATCTGATAAAAAGAAAAATTAGATTTTTTCACACAAAACGTATTATTAAATAAAAAAGAAAACTACTTTTAATTCAATTTGAAAGTAGTTTTTATATTATCTTGAAAAGTTTGAATACAATCAATCTGTCGCCAATAAGGAGCAGATCTAACAACTTTTATATGTTAGATTTCAAAATATTTTTATATTTTTCATCTAAATTATCTACGATGATATCATTTTCTAAAATTTGTTTTATAAATTCTTTATCTTTTGTTTTAACAATTGTATTAACTATTTTTTCTTGGTTTATTTGATGAATAAGACTTATATATTCACCTAAATAATATACATTTTTGGAATCTACAAAGAAATTATCCAATAAATCAAAATTATAACCTTTCCTATCATAATTCATCCCTAAACGCCATATATTTTCTAAAGCATTATCATAGTTTTTAGCCACATTCACTAAATCATTAAAACCATCTTGATCTATATTGGGTGTAAATGGTACAAAAATGTAAGAAGTTATTAGTAACATTAATTCTAAAGCACTCATATTCTTAGCAATATCAATATAAGTTTTATTATGGATTGTTAAATCAAATATTCTTTCATATTCATTTTCGTTATTAATTATTAATTCTTTTAAAGATTTATCCTTATTTTCAATATTATCTAATAAAATATTCAAATCTTTTTTATATTTTTTTCCAACTTTAGAATTTAAAAATATTTTTATTTCATTAATAAGTATATCTTTATTAATTAACTTATTTATATATTTATAAACACTTTTGACAAAAAAATTATTTTTTAATATTACTGAAAAAGACAATTTTTTAATATCTAAATTAATAAATATCTCTCCAGCCTTGCCTTTACTAAATTTTGTATTGTTATTTAATTTAATCTCATATATGTTTTCATCATAAAAAATTTTTAATTTTTTTCCAATCTCTAATTCATCAATTGTTTTAATAATTACTTTATCTTTATTTATTTCATACTCAAAATCAACTTTATTATTATCAATATATAGACTGATATCTTTAAACATATTTTCTATTCCTCCATTCTAAAATATTTTACAAATCACAAAATTTACTTCATCAATTTGCAATCATGTTTCTAAATTGGAAAAATTAATTTAATCTACATAAATATTTAGTACAAATTTAATTATTTTAAAACTCAAACAACAAAAGTGTTCGAGTTTAGTATCAATCTGGTGCCGCAAGTAGGAATCGGACCTACATTAGGGCCTTACCATGGCTCCGTAATACCATTATACTATTGCGGCATAAATAATGTCCCCAGTAGGAATCGAACCTACATTTATTCCCTAGGAGGTCCTAGAAACAGATTTTAAATAGTTCAAAACATTTAAAATTCTTTAAAAATCAATAAAATATATTTTACTTTCTTTTCGTCTTTTTTTGAATTTTTATGTCAATTTTAATAGACTTCGCCACTGTTTTGCCACTTTTAAAAATCTATCCAAAAATTTTTTAATCTTTACATCTATAAGTAAAATTTAAAACATCACTTTTCAATATTTTAAAAACTTTTAAATTTTATTATTTGTCAGTTGCTTCATACATACCGCCAATAGTTTTAACCACTTTTTCTCTAATTAAATTTAACAAAAATATTGATAAAGAACATATGTTTTAGTATAATTTATTTAGGAATATTTTAACAGTTGAGTGCTTACCTCCGAAAGGAGGTGGTGAAATGACTAAGAAAGATTTTTTAATCTTTGCTTTAATCATTATCATCCTTCTACTTATACTTCTATTATTTAAATGATAATGAATTATAAAAAGAAAATGCACTCAATCTAACAAGATTAAGTGCGAACCAATTGGTGAGTACTCAACTTTGCGTTGTTAAGTATTCCTTTTTATTTTACGCAAGTTTCCTTGACATATTCATAATAACATAAAAAAGACTTTTTAACAAGTCTTCGATTTTATAATGGTGTCCCCAGTAGGAATCGAACCTACATTTATTCCTTAGGAGGGAATTACACTATCCATTATGTTATGAGGACATCTAGATAAATTATATCATGAATAAAAGAAAAAAACTATAAAATTATTATAGTTTTATGTTAAGTAGAAGAATTAAATAAACATTAACTAGGTAGCCAAATTTTCTACCAAACTCATATGAACCCACTACTTTATCCACCATACTAACAATCCACGACTCTGCATATTTTGGTAAAGAAATATTAATAGGAAACATATGTGATTTTATAATATCCTTTTCCTTTTCATTAATACCAAAAACACGCATCGAATTATCAACAGCTTCTTTAGGATGAACAAAAGTAGAAACAAAACGATCTTTAGCATTTCTATCTTCATCACTAATAAAGAAATCATGAAGTAATCCAGCTCTTGCTGTTTCAACATAATCTAAATGTAATAATTTAGATATTTTATAAGAATAATATGAAACTCTTACTGAATGTTCAAAACGAGTCGTTCCATGATGCTCTATTCTTTTTATTTGATTAAACTCTTCATTATCAAGTATATTCCCTACAATATTCATGTAGTTATCATCTTTTTTTATTTTGGTCGACATTTAAAATTCACCTCAGACTATTACATTATATCATATTCAGAAAAAAATTAATAATCTTTTCGCTTAAATTTTTTAAATTTATTTAATTAATTGTCAACTCTTGTGCTATAGGTTGGATTTGAATATACGTATTACCATCATTAACATCAATTTCTGTACCATCTGAATAACGATATATCGTTTGACTAGAACGCGATTCTTTTTCCCAAACAATAGGAACAGCATAACCATTAGTTATGTAATATCCATCGCCACTTCCAATATTATCTAATTTTTGACGTCCATAACTATCTAAACTATAATTATTAACTTTCATAACAATTATATTTTTGGCTGTATATTGATTTTTAGTAATACCATCAGTATGAGCAACTCCATTTACAAAACGATTATATACTTTTTTCTCAGCATCATAAGTATATGATGTTACAACATAATGAGAATAAGGAATTGAAATGTTGTTTGCAACAATACTATCCTCTTTAGAATCTAAATTAAACTCATCAACTTTATAATTTAATAATAATTTTTTATTAGTCTTAGTTCTATATCCTTTGTCTGATACAGCACTTTTTAACTTTTCCATATTCGTAAAAGCAGTATGCTCTAAAGCAACACCTAACGTACGATCTCTCCAAAAAGCACTAGCTGTACTCATACCATCAATATTATCAATATCTAAAGTTTTTATATCACTTAAAGCTTGAGAACTACCACCGAAATGAACATAAATAGCATCATTTTCTAAAGCATAATCCAAGAAATATGGACGTGAACTTCTAACTGAACCGATTCTATCTGTATCTTTATCTTTAAAAATAGCCATAAGACGTGTTAGTCCTCCTTCAGCTATAGCCTCATAAACAATATATGCATCATCTAAACCAGCATGATTAATACGTGCTTTAGCATGGTTATTAATCATAACTGCATATGGTCTTGTTTTTGAATCTTGATCAACTATTTTTAATTTTTTCACTTCTACTTTTTCTTTTATTTTTTTAGCAAGATCCTTATTATTTAAAATAAAATACCCGCCTCCAATAATAACTAATATTAGAATAATAACCATTGAAAAAATTGTTTTCTTTTTCTTTTTTGACATTTTTCTTTTTCTCATAAAAACGCCTCCTCTTCTTACTTTTATTATATCAAAAAAAATAAATAAAGATTTAACTTTATTTATTTTATATGTCTAATTTGTGTAAATTAATGAAAAAAGAAAGCTACATAGATTAAGAAACATAAATATATAAGTGAAATAATTAATCCATTTATTTTTTCAGCTTTACTTGATTTATATTTAACACCTAATGCCATAGTTATTAGAAGGCCTCCAACTAAACCTCCAATATGAGCTGAATTAGCTATCCCGTTTAAAACAAAACCTAAAGCTAAATTAAATAAAATTAGCGGTATTATCTGAGATTTTATAACCGTTCCAAGGTAAATACGATAATGATATCCAAAATATAAAAGAGCACCAAATAATCCGAAAATAGCTCCTGAAGCACCAACACATATAGAATCATTAAAAATAACAGACATCAAACTACCAGTTAAAGCACTAAACAAATATACAATTAAAAACTTTGTTTTACCTAGAAAACTTTCAATTTGCATACCAACTATATAAAGTGCATAACAGTTGAAAAGTAAATGAAAAATTCCAGCGTGTAAAAAGGCACTTGTAATTAAACGATAATATTCACCATTTTTCACTAGTGGTGCGTAATTAGCACCAAATCTAAGTAATGTAAGTGAATCTTGACTTCCCTTTCCAAAAAGATATGTCGCAAAAAACACTAAAACATTGATAGTAATTATGAAATATGTAAGATATGGTGTTTTTTTCTTAAATACTTCTTCTGCTTTAATAGAATCAGATTCATTTTTTTCACCAATTTCTTTTGTTATTTTCATGAATAATTCCATACCTTTTTCTTTAAAATTAGTATCTTTAGTAATTGTTGGAAACTCATTCATAATAAATTCATATTTCTTTAAATCTTTAACATTGTTAACCTCAGCACAATCTAAATGATTAGAATGCATATATGGTTCTATATCAACATTATCACCTAAATTAACAAACAAACTTAAAGTTGTAATATTAAATGACATTGTCTTTTTCTTTATTTTATTTACTATTTTTTGTGTTCTAAATAAATCAAAATTTAACTGTTCATCATTATGAATATAATTTGAAACAATTCTAACAATTTGGTAATTCTCATCCAAATTTTCTAGCCATATCTCGTTCTTAGCTCCATGTAAAACAATTGGGCTATATCCTTGTTCTGTTATAAAAAAGTGAAGTAATTTCATCACTAATTCGTCATTTTTTTCTAGTCTTACTTCTTCCATATTTCCTCCTAGTAATAATATTTTAATATAATTCATAAATTGTGTAAAGAGGTGCATGTATGAAAAATTTCATAAAATTTATCTTAATTTTACTACCATGGTTTTTAAGTTCTATTATTTTTAAAGTTGATTCTACCTTTTATACGAGTCTAAATCTTCCAAAATTTGCGCCACCAACTTATTTTTTTCCAATTGTATGGACTGTTTTATATATTTTAATTGCTATTAGTATTTATATTGTTTTCAATACCATTTATTATAAATATATCAAAAGTTATACTAATGTATTAATTTATAATTATATTTTTAATCAACTTTTTACCTTTTTCTTTTTTAGTTTAAAAAACATCTTTTTAGGTTTTGTTGATATTATTTTAACTTTCATAACTTCTCTATTTCTTTATTATGAAACTAAAGAAATAAATGAAAAAGCTAGTCTTTTTTTAATACCATATACTCTATTTACTTTATTTGCTTTAATTTTAAACTTAACAATTTATTTTATGAATCTTTAAATTGTTTTAAGATATTTTCAAAACATGGTGGCAATGGACTATCAAACTCCATATATTCATGAGTTGTTGGATGTATAAAACCTAATGTTTTCGCATGTAAACATTGTCCCGTATTATCAATTAATTTACGTCTTCCATAAACAGGATCATTTACAACCGGATAACCTATATAGTTCATATGAACTCTTATTTGATGCGTCCTACCTGTTTCTAGTTTTAATTCAATCAAAGTAGCATTAGAATATCTTTCTATTACTTTAAAATGGGTTATCGCATCTTTCGAATTAATATCTGTAACAGCCATTTTTTTACGATCATTAATATCTCTTCCGATTGGTGCATCAATTGTTCCAGTATCTGTATTTATTATTCCCCATACTAAGGCAATATACTTACGAGTTGTCTTTTTTTCTTCTAATTCTTTAGCTAATATCTTATGAGCCTTATCATTTTTAGCAACCATCAAAAGTCCAGTTGTATATGCATCTATACGATGGACTATTCCCGGTCTAAATTCACCATTAATAGTACTCAAATTTTTAGAATGATATAAAAGACCATTAACTAAGGTTTTAGATTTATTACCAACCGCAGGATGAACTACCATTCCATTTGGTTTATTAACAACGATTACATCATCATCTTCATAAATAATATCTAAATCCATTTTTTCAGGAAGAGCTTGCATTATTTCTTCTTTTATTTCTCCAACTTCAACAAGATCATTTTCTTTCAAAATATAACTATTTTTTGTTTTTTTACCATTAACAAGTATCTCTTCATTTTTAATCATTTTACTTACTTTACTTCTACTAACGTCTAGAACTTGTGGTAAATAACTATCAATTCTTTGATTTTTAAATTGTTCATCTATTTTTATTTTTTGCATTCTTATCACCCCTAGACATATTAATAATAAGTAAAAAAGCACTTATTACTATTGCTATATCAGCTAAATTAAAAATTGGAAAATTATAACCTATAATATTAAAATCCAAATAATCAATAACATACCCTCTAATAATTCTATCAATTAAATTACCTAGAATTCCTCCTATTAACATACTATAAGTAAAAATATTCATTTTTGTTAAGATAGTATCTTTAATAAAAAATTTATATATTATAAACAAAGCTACTATTGCAATCATTATCAAAAAGATACGATTACCATTTAAGATACTAAAGGCAGCTCCTAAATTTTGAACATATGTTATTGAAAAAAATTTATCTATAACTGAAATACTACTATTTAATATCATAGTGTTACTTATAAAAATTTTAATTATTTGATCAATTAAAACAAATAAAAAAGCAAATATAGTAATATATGTCATTTTATCACCTTATTCATTATACCACACTTTTTAGTTCTTACCTAAAAGAGGTTTTAAAAATTCTCCTGTATAACTTTCTTTTACTTTAACAATTTCTTCAGGTGTTCCCTTAGCAACAATAGTACCACCATTATCGCCACCTTCTGGTCCTAAATCGATTATATAATCAGCGACCTTGATTACATCTAAATTATGTTCTATAACTAATACAGTATCACCATTATCAACAATTCTTTGAAGAATTGCAAGTAATTTTTTTATATCATGAGTATGAAGTCCTGTTGTAGGTTCATCTAAAATAAACAAACTTCTACCAGTTGGTTTCTTTTGTAATTCTTTAGCTAGTTTAATTCTTCCCGCTTCTCCACCACTTAAAGTAGGAGCACTTTGACCAAGTTTTATATAAGAAAGACCAACATCCATAAGCATTTGTAACTTATTTTTTATTTTAGGATGGTTTTCAAAGAATGGCAAAGCTTCTTCAACTCGCATCTCTAAAACATCATAGATACTTTTTCCTTTATATTTTATATTTAATGTTTCACTATTATAACGTGTCCCATGACAAACTTCACAAGGAACATAAACATCAGGTAAAAAATGCATTTCTATTTTCTTAACACCATCTCCAAAACAAGCCTCACAACGACCGCCTTTTACGTTAAAAGAAAATCTTCCTTTATCATAACCTTTCATTTTAGCTTCTTTTGTTGATGCGAAAACATCTCTTATATCATCAAATACACCTGTATAAGTTGCAGGATTTGATCTTGGTGTACGACCAATTGGAGTTTGTGATATATCAATAACTTTATCTATATTTTCAAGGCCTTTTATTTCTCTAAATTTTCCTGGTTTTTCTTTTGATTTATATAAATTACTAGCAACTGCTTTATAAATTATTTCATTAACTAAACTACTTTTACCACTTCCACTAACACCTGTTATACATGTAAAAGTACCAAGTGGAATTTTAACATTAATATTTTTTAAATTATTTTCTTTTGCGCCTTTTACTTCAAGATATTTTTTATTACCTTTTCTTCTTTTTTCAGGAACATCTATCTTTAATTTTCCTGTTAAATATTTTCCGGTCAAACTATTTTCATTTTCCATTACTTCTTTTGGTGTTCCACAAGCAATTACCTTTCCACCATGAAGACCCGCTTCTGGACCGATATCAACTAAATAATCAGCTGCTAACATCGTATCCGTATCATGTTCTACAACAATTAAAGTATTACCTAAATCACGCATTTCTTGAAGTGACTTAATTAAACGATTATTATCTCTTTGATGAAGACCAATACTAGGCTCATCCAAAACATATAAAACACCTGTTAAATGTGATCCTATTTGCGTTGCAAGTCTAATTCGTTGAGCTTCTCCACCACTTAGTGTTCCAGCACTTCGACTAAGCGTTAAATAACCAAGTCCTACATTAATTAAAAATTCTAATCGTGATTTTATTTCTTTAATTATAAGTTTAGATATTTCAAGTTGCTCTTTATTCAATTTTAGTTTATTAAAGAAGGTATATAAATCTTCTATGCTTAAATTTGTTAATTCAAAAATATTTTTTTTAGAAATCAAAACAGAAAGAATTGATTCATCAAGACGAGCTCCATGACATTTTGGACATTCTAATTCTGTCATATATCCCTCTATCCAATCACGAATCCAAGTACTTTTTGTTTCAACATATCTTCTCTCTAAATTATTAATAACACCTTCGTAGAAGTTTTTTGTACTTCTTTTATTACCTGTTTTTGAAATATAATTAAATTCTAATGGTTCTAATGATCCGTATAAAATAATGTCTAATTGTTCCCTTTTTAAATTTTTAATCGGAACATCCATTTTTATATTATAATGCTTGCAAACAGTTGAAAGTTCTGTATAGGTTATATTATTAGTATCTTCTATATTAATAGGCTTAATAGCGCCTTCTAAAATACTTAAATTTTTATTTGGAATAACTAAATCTTCATCTATTTTATATTTTATTCCAAGTCCTTTACATTCATCACATGCGCCATATGGTGCATTAAACGAAAACATTCTTGGCTCTAATTCTGGAAGTGAAAAGTTACAGTCTGGACAAGCATAAGTTTCACTCATTAAAAATGATTCGCCACCAATTACTTCTATAAAAACTCTACCTTTAGAAAGTTTTGATGCCTGTTCAATTGATTCATATAAACGACTTCTAATTCCATCTTTTATAATTAAACGATCAACTACAACCTGAATTCTATGTTTTTTGGTTTTTGAAAGATTAATTTCTTCCATTAAATCTAATTCTTCATCATCAATTATAACTCTAACATAACCATCTTTTCTTAAATCAGAAAGAAGTTCTTTAAAAGTTCCCTTTTCACCATAAACAACAGGACTTAATATTTTAATTTTAGTTCTATCTTCTAATTTTAATACTTGATTTGTCATTTCTTCGACACTTTGACTAGAAATAGGTTTGTGATGAACAGGACAATATGGTATACCTATTCTAGCATATAACAATCTTAAATAATCATATATTTCGGTTACTGTTCCCACGGTACTTCTAGGATTTTTATTGGTTGTTTTTTGATCAATACTAATTGATGGTGATAACCCTTCAATACTATCGACATCGGGTTTTGATTCGCCACCTAAAAACTGTCTAGCATAGGCACTTAAACTTTCAACATATCTTCTTTGTCCTTCAGCATAAATAGTATCAAAAGCTAAGCTACTTTTACCACTTCCACTAACACCAGTCATTACTATTAGTTTATTTTTAGGAAGTTCAATTGAAATATTTTTTAGGTTATTTTCTCTTGCTCCTTTAATTATTATTTTATCCATAAAATCACCTCAAACTAATTATTATTATAACACTATTGTCAACTAGTATTAGTATAGCAAACATATTTTCGCAAGTAAATAGTTTGTTTGCATTTATTTACAAGTTATGATAATATATATAACACTTAAAAAGGAGGTAAAACTATGAAATGTAATTCAGTTTTTAGAGGTAATATTAAAATATGTACAAATATTAATAATATTAAAAAAGGGAGCATTTTTAAATCACAATTATATAAAGAAAATGCTACTATTATTCATTTAAAACATTTGGGATTTGTTGATTTAGATAGTTTAACCGGTAATAAATTAAAAGATTCTTTAATTATTTTAAAAAGTCTTCTTTGTTCTTCTAAAAATAATATTTTTATCAATCAAAACCCAACAGAAGAAAATAGTTTATGGTTAGATGTTGCTTCTCTATCACAATATTATCATCCTCATTATAATAATGCTACAACTAAGATTAAACAATTAAAGTTAAATGAAACAAACAAAGACATTATACACTAAAAAATCAAAGACTTAATATCATCTTTGATTTTTTTATATTTTATTTGGATCAATATCTATATCTACATTTACTTTATTTTTAGCATAAATATTATTAATAAATTTCAATTCTTTAAATATCTGACTACTATCTTTATATTTTAAAATTACTCCAAGATAATAAACATTATTTATTTTAGGAATATTACATGCCGTTGGCCCTAAAATAAATAAATCTTTTATTTTTTTACTTTTTAAATAATCAGTAATTTTTTCGCCTGTTTTATATGCTTCATCATAATTCTTAGATGATATTTTAATATAACACAAATTATAATAAGGACTGTATTTTAGAATTTTTCTAATTTCCATTTCTTTTTTATAAAAACTATTATAATCATGAGAACTTGCATATTTAATGCTATAATGATCAATATTAAATCCTTGAATAATTACTTCACCTTTTAAAGAGGCTCTTCCGGCTCTTCCAGCAACCTGATTCAAAAGTTGAAAAGTTCTTTCTCCACTTCTAAAATCTGGTATATTTAGACTAGCATCTCCATTAATAACACCAACCAAAGTTACTTTAGGAAAATCAAGTCCTTTAGCGATCATTTGCGTTCCAATTAAAACATTATACTTTTCTTGTCTAAATGAATTTATAATTTTTTCATGACTTCCTTTAGTAGAAGTAGTATCATTATCCATTCTAATAACCTTAGCTTTAGAATAATTTTCTTTTATATATTGTTCTAATTTTTCAGTTCCCATTCCATAATCGTTTATATCAATACTACCGCAACTAGGACATTTTTTTAATCTAGAACTTCCATATCCACAATAATGACAGCGCATTGTATTAGATGATTTGTGATAAATCAAAGGAATATCACAAGCAGGACATTTATGAACATATCCGCAATTTTTACAAGTTACAATAGTTGAATAACCTCTTCTATTTAAAAGAAGAATTATTTGTTCGTCTTTATCCAATTTTTCTTTTATTTTTTCATCTAATAAACCTGAAATAATTCGATTATTCTTTTTTATTTCGTCTTTCATGTCAATTAAGGTAACTTTAGGTAAATTATCGTTTACTCTTTTTTTTAATTCACAAAGGTGATAAATTCCCATTTTAGCTCTTGTATAACTTTCTATTTTAGGTGTCGCACTTCCAAGTACAATCGGTATATTATATTTTCTTCCTCGCCATAAAGCTATATCAATAGCATTATATTTTGGATTATTTTCTTGTTTATAAGTCATTTCATGTTCTTCATCTATAATAATTATTCCTAAGTTAGTTAGTGGTGCAAAGATGGCACTTCTTGCACCTATTACAATTTTTACTTCTCTTCTCTGTATTTTGCGCCATTCATCATATTTTTCTCCGTTTGATAATCTAGAGTGTAATATTGCAATAGTACTACCAAATCTTTTTTTAAAATTAGAAACGAGTTGTGGTGTCAAACTGATTTCAGGTACAAGAACTATAGCTTCTTTTTTTTCTTTTATAATTTCTTCTATTAGATGCATATATACTTCAGTTTTACCACTTCCCGTTACTCCATGAAGAAGGAATGGTTGAAATTTATTTTTTTGGTTTAAAATTTCTTCTATAACTTTATTTTGTTCATTATTTAGTTTTATTTTTGTATCTTCTTTTTCTACTTTATTATTTAGACGATATTCTTCTATTTTTATTTCTTTTATAATTTCTTTTTTTATCAATGTTTTCACGCTAGATACAGAAATATCATTAGCTTCTTTCTTTAAAACTTTATCCTTATTTTCAAATAATTTAAGAATTTCTTTTTGTTTTTCATTTGAAACACTTATTTTTTTATTTAAAACTAAATATGTTATATATTTCTTATTTATAGTGAGACTTTTTTTTGCTTTTAAGGCAGATGGTAGCATCGTTTGATAAGCACTTATTAGATTACATAATGTTTTTTGTGATATATATTTTCCAAGTTCAAGCATTTCTTGATTTAAAACAGGTTCTTCGTCTATTAATGATATTATTTCTTTTAATTCATAATCAAATTTTTCATTTTCTTTTATTTTTAAAACAAATCCTTCTAGTTTTTGTTTTCCAAATGGTACTAGTACTCTAATACCAACTTTTATTTTTTCTTTAAAATCTTTTGGAATCAAATAAGAAAATGTTTTATCAATATTTTTAGCTTTAATTTCAACAAGTACTTCTGCGATCATAATATCAACCTCTAATCAAATATTATCATTTTTAAAACCTAAAGACAAGAAAAAAAGAACAATGTTCTTTCTTTTTTGGTTGTATTATAAATAGTGTTGGTGAGTAGAAATCACTACACTATTTTTATTTAATAAAAAGACATAAGTTTGATACAATGTAATTGTAAGAAAAAACATTGAAATGGTATTATAAAAGGATGATTTTTATCATCCTTCATAATCACAATTCATTTATCAAATTTATTGTTCACCAACACTATTTGACAAAGAACCATCACATTCTTTTATAAAAGTGTGATTTTTTACTTCATAAATTTAAATCTTATTTACATTTTTTTCTTATATTTAAAAGATAAAAAAATTTTTTTAATCGAGTAGAGATTAAATAATTAATTTATTTAATTCCTCTCACACCACTGTACGTACAGTTCACGTATACAGCGGTTCTATTTATATTTCAGTATGTACTTTAAGGTAATGGTCTAGTGGAAACACTAGTCCTTTTTGCTTTAGTCTTTTATTAGATATTGCCATGTGTAATACTACAGTACTTGCTACCCAATAATATCCTCTTCTAGTGTTTGCCACCATATGGGCATTATATTCAGTTATTCCAAGCTTTCTTAATTCTTTATATTTAGTCATTGGTTTCTTCCAATATTTCCAAATACACATTCTCAATCTATGTCTTAAATGTTCACTTATTTTTCTCATAAAACATTTCATATCTGCTATTTTAAAATAGTTTACCCAACCTCTGCATCATTATTTAATGAAATATAGAAATTTCCGTTTTTAAACATTATCAAATAGTTTTCATAATCTTCTTTTATTTTAATATACTGCTCTTTCAATATATTACCTCCATACTAAATTACTAC
>OJJV01000720.1_pt1 | contig 18429 bp, 20 predicted proteins | sample 1596391 | NCBI WGS metagenome assembly OJJV01 (sample SAMEA4350164, study PRJEB24818) | metagenome | biome: human; feature: gut; material: faeces | place: Denmark | collected 2013-09
CTCAAAAGATATAATTATCGAGATTATAACTGCTTCCCAATGCGACCGCTTGGATGGAAATCTCCAAAAGATACACTCCATGATTTCATCAAGCACGGTGTAACATATGTTTGACAAACCAACAATACACGATTTTTCGCTCATATTTTGCACTTTTCAATTATAGTCTGACCGTCTGGCAAAGCCTTCTGTCATTTCGAGTGAAGTCGAGAAATCTCCCACCATCATGTTGTCCATCGTAAGTGAGAGATACATTCCCGGGCGCAAGATCAGTCTGATATCTGACCGTCTCTATTCCTCAAATCTCAAACCTCTGTACTCAAATCTGCCCTTGTCCGTCTGACCGTCTCATCGTCTGAAGTCTGAAAGTCTGAAAGTCTGAAAGTCTGAAAGTCTGGCGAAACCATAGTCATTTCGAACGCAGCGAAGCGAAATCGAGAAATCTCACGCCGCCATGTCACCCGCCATTTTTAATTCTTTTTGACCAGATTGGATGGACGGAAACAAGGGAATCCCTGCGTGTCCGAAATACCCTCTCCTGCCGTGCCATGGATTGACAGGAAAGCGCCTGCTTTCAGAATTTCCTTATAAACTAGATTCCCGGATTGCATAACGAGGCGAAACTCATTGCTATAGTTCGACAGCACGACAAACGCAGTGGTATTACATATGTCTACGAATCAACTTCTTACTGGGACAAGGAGAAGCAGCAGAGCCGCTCTCATCGGAAGCTTATTGGCCGTCTTGACCCCGAAACTGGCAAGGTGGTTCCCACTAAAGGTTGAGGAAAGAGACGTGGCCAGTCAAAGAACAAAGCCCCTGTACTCAGAAAAAGAGGCCCGGTGCCGTCAATTCACACCAAGCGGCTTTTCTATGGCGCTACCTACCTCTTTGACCAGATTGGAGAGGCTACCGGTGTTACTGCTGATTTAAAGACCTGCTTTCCCGACTCTTACCGCCAGATTCAGTCCATTGTCTATTATCTTATCCTTGAGAACAGGAACCCTCTATTCCGGTTTGCCAGGTGGGCAAAGCTCCATAAGCATCCATACGGTGAGAATATCCCGTCTCAGCGGAGCTCAGAGATTTTCCAGTCCATCTCTGAGGAAGCAAAGATGCGTTTCTTCCGGCTGCAGGGCAGACGGCGTGCAGAGAAGGAGTGCTGGGCTTATGACACGACATCTATTTCCATCTGTTCCCAGCTTCTGAAGCAGGTGAAACATGGTAAGAACAAGGACAATGATAGGCTTCCACAGATTAATCTGGCCCTTCTATTCGGCGAGGAATCGGGACTGCCATTCTATTACCGCAAGCTCTCCGGCAATATACCGGATGTGAAGACCGTAAATGAACTGGTACGGGAACTGGATGTCTTTGGCTATGGAAAGATTAAGCTGGTCATGGATCGCGGCTTCTACAGTAGGGATAACATTAACGCCCTGTATCGGCAGCACTATAAATTCATCATAGGCGTGAGGACCATGCTGGGGTATGTTAAAGATTTCATAGCAGAAATCGGGAACGACAAGGATTCTTACGAGGCATACGATGAGAATCATGACCTCTATGCCTTTTCCAAGACCATCACCTTGGATTATGAGCAGAAACGGCCCCACAAGGGGAATGTGCTTAAAGATGAACGGCGTATGTACCTTCATCTCTACTATAACCCGGAAAAACGGCTGGAGGATGAAAAGGCGTTAAACCGCAAACTCAGTAAACTCCGGCATGAATTGGAATCAGGGCAGAGAAAGGCGAACCATGAAAATGAATATGGCCGGTATTTCATCATAAAGGAAACGCCCAAGCGCGGCTTACAGATTACAGTCAACCAGGAGGCGATTGATAAGGCGAGGGAACGCTACGGTTCCTTCGCTCTTGTAAGCAATGAGGTCAAAGACCCTCTTCTGGCCTTAAACATATACCGTACGAGAGATGTGGTAGAGAAGGCCTATTTTGACATAAAAGACCGACTCAACATGCGCAGGACATTAGTTTCTTCAGAAAGTACCCTAGAAGGTAAGATTTTTGTCGAATTTGTGGAACTTATTTACCTTTCCTACATCAAGCAGAGAATGCTTCAGGCAGGGCTGTTTGCCAAATATACAATGGACGAAGTGCTTGATGAGCTCGACTCTATTGAATGCTTCATAGAGTCAGGGAAAGCCCCAATACAGGGAGAAGTCCTGGTTAAGCAGGAACAGCTGTATAGAGATTTAGGGGTTATACCGCTGCTGGCTGCTCCTGAAAATAGATGATTGGGAAAACGCGGTCAAATGACTCGTTACGTATCTCGGGAATCCAGGCTATACAGTTCCCATCTGCCAGTCTCAAAATCTACACCATCTGAGTATTACGCTTGTGAGAGCTACCTGATACGCAACGGAGATCCACACGATACGCTTTTCCAGAGCCACTGTCAAAAATAGGAGAAATTCTGACCACTTTCTCCACATATTACGCGATGGAGAGCCACACCATATTCCTGGAAACTGGATAATAAACAAATCTGCAAATGCAGACACGGCTTCTACCTGAAGCAACCGGCTCCCTCCTGCGTATTCAATGTCTCATGGCACGTAATACTCACCTGCTAAACTGTTCTTCATATAGGAAATCGAACGAACCCATCTCAAACTTGAATGTTTACTCCCGCAGTCCATCAGGAGCTGGTCTCCATCCTCTTCCATGAGCATGGATTGTCCAAATCCAACATTAAAAACAGCCATATCCATAATGAACCCCCTCCGAAGAAAAGCGAAAACTCACAACCTCAACATTGCGGATAATCAAATGAAAATATTATTGACTATCACGCACCGTGAGAACTACCCAATACGTCACTGAAAGCCACACGATATGCAGACCGCCACCAGCGAATTTCATCACGATACGCATAAGAGAGTCCACTTGTTGCTCCTGTATAATATATATACTAGAACGCTTAATAGAAAGTAATTCGAGATGAATTTATCCGTCAAGTAAAAAATTGTGCCCTCTTGCGTATTCACTAGTTCCTTCTCGTGCCCCGTACGGCCCTCGTAAATATTAGGAATTTCTTAAATACTATATTTTGGAACGTAACAATATAGATTTAAATGTGCATAATATATTGAACGAACTCGTTAACATCAAACTCATCTTCTGTTACATTCTGACAAGTAGAAAATATTCTCTGTATCTGAGTAAAGATAGAACTCTTCTCTAATCCTAACCGTTCCATAGATACATTTTGCAAAATTAACCACAACAAATAGAAATTCTGATTAGTTTTAGTATTAGTATTCTTACGAGTATGATTAATCATCAAATTAAACATAGAAAAAACAGGTCCCGCAAGTAATTCCAATTTTTTTATAAATTCATCAACATCCTCTAATGCTCTAAAAAAAATATCATCATGAGCTTGTGTAAGATTCCCTAAAGCGGTGGTTATACTACTTTTATCTTTAAAGCGAGCATTTATCTTTTGATTGCGAACGAAAATATTTAAATAATCATTTGGAGCGACACTATTTTTTCGCTTTTCATATGCTAGATAAGCTAGCATTGTGATAAGTTCTTCATTCTTCATTCGAGTGTCTTTTTCTTTAAAAAGTTTCCCTGCATATCGATTAGCAAATGCCTTAATTTTTACTAGATAATCTTTAGATACATATGCATTCCACATTTCGAACGTATTGACAGTAATTGGAAATGGCTTGGAATTAAGCCGTAGAAATAAATCAATTGGGTTGAAATTCGGGTTTTGCGACTGTTTTATCTCGACGGTATCAATCTGAAAATCAAGTATCCGATCAATATAACGTGCATTGACTTCTTCAACACCATCTTTATCTTTACCGTTAAGATCAGTCAGAAATCTTAATTTAGACAATTTAAACCCATTTTTTTTAGAGATTTCAATATCTCCATTTTCATTTCTGTATTCTTCCTTTAGAAACCCGAGAATAGAGAGGAGCCGCTGCTGACCATCAATAACTTCGCGAACGTTATCATTCCTTTTATAGACAAAAATAGGCGGAATCCTTATACCAAGAAGTATACTCTCTATTAAGTAGGAAGCTTTTTGGGTATTCATGACTTCTGTTCTCTGATAATTGGGTCGAATAATAAATCTATCTGCCTTCACATCTTTTAATATATCGTAAATAGTAGCTGAAGCTGGATCAACTTTAGAAAGTTTGAAATCTTTAAATTGTTTTTCAATAACAGGATTGGATATCACCGCCTTAAAACTTCCCCTGTTTTTCAAAGATAAAGAAAAATCGATACCTGTTAATCGTGATAAATAATTCGCAACAAAAATATATCTATTATAAATAGAACGATAATAATGACTGCCAGTAGCGAAAAATACCATATCTAAAGTTTTTTTCTCTACATTTACATTAGTCCAAAAACATGATATATCCGAACAATTGAGTATATCTTTCGCAATTTCCTCAAATTTCAACCGTTCAAACGCCTCTCTGTTCTTAGAGAGCACAACAGATAATCCCCAATATAAAGTTTCAAATAGAAGATTATTCTCAGCCAAAGTAGGGTTCTCAGACAAGAATATATTTCTAATTTCATTTAATGCTTTTAGAATAATATTAATCTCACTAATAACGCTATCAATAGGAACCAATTCAACTTTTGACCACATGTAAATTCTAATCAAGTCAGGTTTTGAATTAGCTGAAGCATAGCTTTGGATAGGTATATATTTCATTACTAAAACATTACGAATCCTTGACAAGATATAATTGATCTTATTTCTAGCCTCCATCCTCTGTTTTCTTTTCGGGACAAATATATTTTGACATAACTCAGTAAAATAGGCATCTGACTCAAGCAACTCCATAATGCGAGTAATTAATTTATCATTTATATAGGCAGCCCGTTCGATTTCTTCATTTTTTAATGCTATAATTCCGGAATTGTAACGCTTAAATATTTCTTTCTTTACTTTATCTTCTTGCTCGGGACTTAATGATGGTTCATTAACAATGCTGAATTGTAAAACGCGAATCTTAGTGTCCTTAAATTCATCCTTCATGTTATCAGTTAAGTCTTTATAGTGACAACCTGCGCAATTGGTTAAAGCTCTTAATCCTTTAGCATCTAAGGCAAAATCATTTTCAAGAAATCTCTTAATCGTTTCATAACGTTGCCGTCCATCAATTACTTCAATTTTAGATCCATCTTCAAATAAGACAATTGGTGGTATCTCCGTTCCCAAAAGAATACTTTCTATAAAATAAGAAGCCTTTTCACTATCCCAAACATATTTCCTTTGAAAATATGGATGGTAGTCTATACGCTTAGTATATCTTTCATTGAGAAAAGTATGCGAAATAGATTTAACAGAATTCTCTATTTTTAGGTTCGATTTGAAGATATCTATTATATCGCTAACATTTAATTCAATTTCAGCCATGTTTATGCTCCTTATAATCTTCTAATTTATTTTTTCTCGTTTAGGGAATTGGACATCTTCAAAACCTGGTATTTTCTTTGAAATTACAGATCCCTGAAAGAAAAACTCGTTATTATAATTAATTCTTTGCTTCACTAATCCATCTAAGCCAAAACGAAATGTGTATTGCCAACTTAAATTTGAGAAAGCTTGTTGCAATTGATTAACTGATGGTATCCAATCATATATATATCTGCACTCATCAAATAAAATAAGATCTGTAAACATCCTCTGTGTCTTTGCAACATATGTATATCGTCTGGACTGCCCAGCCACGTAATGCATTGGATAAGCCAACTGGTTTATGACGGTATCAAAAAATAAATTCTTATTTGCCTTATCTAAAAACTGATACATGTATTTGCTGTTCGAATAAAATTCTAATGCTTGACTAACTTCTTTTGCTAATTCAATCCTATTTTGCTTCATATCGTATAAAAATTTTAAACACCCCAATAATTTATGATGGAAGGAATTCTTCCCCGATAATTCATCCACTAATTTTGTTGTTCTTTTTATTCCAGGATAGTACTCAGATTTCTTTTGGCTCATAAAATTATTACTCAAAAGAAATTGCGTAAACGTATTGTACTTTATGCTTTTTATATATTCTTCTGTCATTCCATTAACATCGATATCCTTTATTTGCCGATTTATAAATGTCTCAACATATGGTGAATTCACAAACCTCAAAATAGGTATAGAAATTGAAGCTGCATCACAAACCATTTGTGTTACAAAATCTCCATACTTTTCATCTAAAGAATTCCCAGATTCTAAACGTTTTATTTCTTGTTTATACGAATCTAATTGAGCGTTCCCATTTCCCACAGAGCATATCTTTTTATTATTGCATAAGCTATATCGCGCAATAATATCCAAATATTCCTGAATTTCTCTTTGATTAGAGTGATCCACCCCAGCAAAATTAGTAATCAAAACTCCGGGTGAATTCAGCCGATGGTATTGAAATAATGCAGCGACGCACCGAAGTGCATGTTGATCTGATATCAAAGAAGCACATGCATCAATATAAACTATATCAAACTTTCTTGGAGTATTTTCAAAAAAATTTTCTATAGAAGTTTTGATAATTTTGGGTTGTTTAAATTCATCCAGTTTAAGGGATGACAATGCTTGATTATAAACTAATTTCTTATTTTCGAATGCCCATATATTTTCCGGTAAAATCCCCATCTCAGTAAATTCTCGAAAATCATTAATAGGTTCGGGCCCAGCCAAGTAACAAACTGATAGTTCCTCTACTCCTTTATTTCCAATCGCATTTAATTGGAGCTTTTCCCATTCCCTAATATATGAAGGATCTATTTTTTCAGCTTCTTCACACTCATGCGACTCTTCTTTATTAAGGAAATATTCATAAACATCCCTCACATATGAGTTACGAACACAGCAGGCTTCCGACCTCATCGTTGTCAGAAGCTCGACAGCACGCCTAATTACAAAATGACGAACCTTATTCTTTTGAGGTTGTGTATAGCTATATTCCATAAAATAATCACCGTAGATTTCTGCATTTAAGAATGCCTAACACTGTATTTTATCTAAGTGTTTTGTCTCAATTATATCTTATTTAAGTCAAATGCGACTCAGCTAAAGTAATACATGTCAAATTTTCCGGAATTGCTTTCCTTACCATTATTTTATTATCGTTGATTTTTTATAGCTTAGTGTAAAATTTTACTCGGTGGGGGAAATTTTTCCAAAAACAATAAAAGAGGAAAGCCACCTTGAGTGGAAATGTTATAATTTCCGTGCGAAAGAATAAAACAAAGAAAGGACCTTCCTCATGGACATTATAACAGAAACTGAAGAATTTTGGAGTGAAAAAGCAATTGGAGCAGTCATCTCTATCATTAAGGAATCTAAGGACTCTATTGAAGCTGAAAGGAAGATAGAACACTGGCTTATGCGAGTAACTTGTCAGCTTATCGCTGCGGCGTTGGATCGTATTGATGCTGAGCTGTATCAGTTTTACAAGGCACAGGGATGGCGCGTGTCGCGCCGGGATTCCCGGACGATTTACTGCCGTTATGGGGAGCTGACCTATACCCGGAGACTGCTGCAAAAAGGCGGAAAGAGCTTCTATCCCTTGGACCGTAAAATGGGCTTTGAGCCCAGAAAGCACTACAGTCTGGGCATGATTGAGCGGATTGTCGAGGCTGTCGCCATTACGACGGCTCGCGGCGCCAGCGAGCTGCTCCAAAACCTGGCAGGGATTACCATATCCCACCAGTCCGTCATCGCACGCAAGAACTATGCCGGTGAGAAGGCGAAGACCTATGAAGAGGCATTAGCAGAAGAGAACAAAGCTGAAAGCCTAGCACAGCCTGATGTTATAGCGATTGAAGGGGACGGGGTCATACTCAAGAATAAGAAGAAAGGTGGCGTTTCGGAAGTACACCGCATCCAGGTATACGAAGGCATCAGAAAAAATGGCGTTAATTCTCAAAGTAAGTGCCGGATTAGCGGTAAAAGTAGCACTTACATGTAGAACCACCTTTTGCTAGACTTTAGATAGAGAAATCTTGCGCATGAAGGAGGTTGCATTCAAATGATTGTCAACAAAAGGGCGCACTTACGCGGATTTCCTTCAATGCATTGAAACTCACGAAATAACTAACTGGGTAGAGATGGATACCGTTATAAGCCGTCAGGGCGGAAAAGTCATTCTGACGCTGCTCTTTACCATCTGTAATTTCATGGTAGGCATTTTACTTGACTCCAAATCCGCACTTGCGGTTTCACAGGAATTCAGACACCTGCGTGAAAAATTTGCAGCAGCTCAAACTCCCTTTGAACAGCTATTCCCGCTGATCCTGACAGATAACGGCGGAGAATTTGCAAATATTCACTCTATAGAGTGCAACGCCGCTGGCACTAGAGAGACGCATCTGTTTTTCTGTGATGCAATGAAATCGTGCCAAAAGCCACGTGTTGAGAAAAACCATACGTTGCTGCGAGATATTTGCCCCAAAGGAACCAGCTTTGATCAAATGACACAGTCGCAGCTAAACATCATATTCTCGCACATGAACAGCACCGCCAGAAAGCAATACAACGGCAAAACGCCTTACCAGTTATTTTGCTTATATCACGGAAAAGAGATGGCTGATTTACTGGAAATACGCGAGGTTCCCGCTGACAAAGTCATCCAAAGCCAAAGATTGCTTAAACTTCTGAATGTTACGGGCTAAAACGCTATAAGGGAGTCTGTTTCGCTGCCGCTCCATCCAGTGTAAGGCCTTTAGTCCTTGCACTGGATGGAGCGGCAGTGAAAAAAAAATTTCAGCGGCTAAATGTCAACTTATCCAAATGTATCACAAAGTTTTCACTGTCATTTTAAGAAAAAGCGCGTCAGGATTTCTCGAATTAACTGCATGTAATTTTACAGTGTTTCTAAAAAAAATCGATTTAGAAGCGCTTTTGGGTGGTGCCAAAAAATAGTTTAAATAGGTCAAAAAACATTGAAAAAGTGCAGTTTTTAATCCCAATTTCATTCAAAAAATGCAAAATTCCTCGATTTAATGCAAGGTCTAGTTAGACTTGCATTCACTATGAGATTTTACGCTAAAATGATTGCTATTCCCTTTGCAATATCAATCCATGCTATGCGCTGTCTGTCTATCTGTCTATCTGTCTATCTGTCTATCTGTCTATCAAAAGCATAATTATCTTTTCCTATACTGTCAACTTATAGATTCTTTGTGCTATCTTTTCCCTGTTATCTTCCTCTTTAAAAAATCAGCGATCTTCTTCGGCCAGTCAATATTTTCCAAAAATACCACCGGCACCTCACATTTTTTCAGATTCTGCCTTTCCAGCCACACATTGAAAAGCCGCTCCGACATGAAACCGAAAAGCCGGGCTTCGTAAGTATCATACCCTGTCATATCCGTCCGCTTCTCCAATTCAAACAGGATATCAAAAAGCCAGGTACAGTATTCGTCGAAAAGTGACTTCTTCATAACAAACATATTCAGGATATGAAGCTTCCTTCGATTCATCACTCTGGTAAAAGCATCGGAATAGCCTAGATATTTCTCGGAAATAATCTTTTCGACCTCGTCCAGATCCTTTTTATAATGGGCATGCTCATACTGGCTCCGCACCGTCTCGATATAGTAATTTCTCTTCACCGGAAGGATGACATCATACTTCTGAAGCAGTCTTTCATAATCCTCTCTATGAAAAATTGCCGCCTTTTTCTTCTCTATATCCTTCGTATGCCCCCTGCGTCCAAAATACCTCCGGTAATGGCAGAGCCCTATATACTGGCAATCCAGATTCTTCCAGGCCCAGTAAAGCCCCGTCAACTCACAGTAATTGGGATTTTTAGAAGAAATATTATCTCCCGTATTATCCGGAGTATACCCCAGAGGCGCCTTCCCCTCCGCCCCTACCTGAAGAGGCATATACACATCATCATCCGGCATCCAGTACTTCTTGTGAGCCGCTACTAGTATTTTTATATCCATGAGTTCATTCCTTTCGTGGTGAGAGATTTGAGAGTTGAGGTTTGAGAATTGGGAGCAGAGCGTTGAGTATTTCCTATTTTCCTCTCATTCCTCAATTCTCTCATTTCCCTATTCTATTCCCTATCTTCACAATCATAGTTCCTAGCATTCTGAGGATTTCGTCACAAAGTGATAAAGCCGTCTGAGCATCGTCAGGACTCACATAATGCAAATCTTCAGAAATAAGAATCTGTGTTTCTACTTCAGCAGCAGACCCTTTAGCAATCCGTAAAAAATGGATAAACTCCCGATCAGAGCCTCTGCCAAATCCTTCGGCTATATTTGATGGAATGGAGACAACTGCCCTCCTTATTTGATTTGTCAGGCCAAATACTTCATCACGAGGAAATCGACTTGTCATACGATAGATAATACGTGCCAATTCCATTGATTTCTGCCAAACAATCAAATCCTTGTAATCAGTCATTTCTTCCACCTTCCTCAAATCTCTGACCTAACCCCTCAAATCTCAATTCTCAAATCTCTTTCCTGCCAGCTTCAGCGCCCTATCAATTACCGCATCCATATCATAATACTTATACTCACCCAGGCGGCCGCCAAAGATGACCTTTTCTTCCTTATCCGCCAGTGCTTTGTATTTCTTATAGAGAATGCCATTCTTCTCATCATTCACCGGATAGTAAGGCTCATCGCCCACCTTCCACTCTGAAGAATATTCCCGGCTGATAACGGTTTTCGGCAGATCATTGCCATTCTCATCCTTGCCGAATTCAAACCATTTATGCTCGATGATACGGGTCCATGGCGTCTCCCTGTCCGTATAGTTCACCGCTGCATTGCCCTGGAAATTGGGTTTATCCAGCACTTCCGCCTCAAAGCGGACACTTCTATATTCCAAAGGCCCTAGGTCGTAATGAAAATAGGCATCAATGGGTCCGGTATAAATGACCTTATCTGCCAGGCTGTCCAGTTCCATCTTATTCCCCAGATAGTCGCAGTTCGGTTTTACCTCTATCCCATCCAGCATATGAGCCACCATCTTTGTATACCCGCCTACAGGAATCCCCTGGTAGAGCGCATTGAAATAGTTATTGTCAAATGTCAGGCGCACAGGCAGCCGTTTGATGATGAAAGCCGGAAGCTCCGTGCAGAGCCTTCCCCACTGTTTTTCCGTATATCCCTTGATCAGCTTTTCGTAAATATCTGTTCCTACAAGGGAAATAGCCTGCTCTTCCAAATTTTTGGGATTTGTGATGCCTGCCGCTTTTTTCTGCTCTTCGATTTTAGCAGCCGCTTCCTCCGGTGTCACGACGCCCCACATTTTATTAAAGGTGTACATATTAAAAGGCAAGGAATAGAGTTCCCCATGATAATTGGCGACCGGAGAGTTTGTAAAACGGTTGAACACAGCAAACTGATTCACATAGTCCCACACATACTTCAGATTCGTATGGAAAATGTGGGCTCCATACTTGTGTACATGAATCCCCTCAATATCCTCCGTATACACGTTGCCCCCAATATGAGGACGTTTGTCGACAACAAGCACGCTCTTTCCTGCCCGCTTTGCTTCGTGTGCAAAAACAGCTCCGAAAAGGCCGGCACCGACAATAAGATAATCATAATGTTTCATATATAACTTCCCTCTGGTAAGATTTGATATTTAAAACATTTAAACAATAAATATAGGGATAAGGTTACAAGCACCTCCTTACACTTTGTCTAAAATAATTAATTGCTAAATCATCTGCTATTTAAATTCTTAAAGTCCCATTAGATAAGCAAAGAAGGTAAGAATGTTGATGACTTCTAAATCAATTATTCCTATCATCTTTTGAACTACTTTACCTTGCAATAAGCGATCAGCTAATCACCTTGGGCTCTCTTTCCATAAAGAAATCAAATCAATATCATCACTAGTAGGGTGATTGTCAAGTTCTCGATCAACCTTGACTAGAATAGGCATAGATGTCGCTGTACCTGTGATTATGGCTTCGCCTTTTCCCAAGCTGGGTATCATTTGATATGTATTTCTATCAAGTGTGGGCATAGTATTTGAGAGCATTATTAAATCATTATCATTAACAAGACGGTGAATAAAAAAATTATGAATCTGTGATAAAATCGTCGGTGATATATCAGCAGGCCTTTGGCTTGCTACTGTAAGATAAAAGCCAAATTTTCTTCCTTCTTTAATGATTTCCTCAAAAACAGAAAGGCGAAAATCCTGCCAATTATCACCATTATTTTTCTCAATATTACTAAGGATATTGTGTGCTTCATCGATAATAAGATGCACTGTATGGTTCACTTTTGAAGATGAGGACTTATCCTTTTGCGCATCATATATCATTTTAGAAATAAGCATGGGAATAAGCCTTTTCATTTCCTGATTGGCATGTACCAATGAAATAACATTCATACTTGCAAATTCATCATTGATATCATCACATAAGCTGATGACATTATCTAAATTTCTAAATGCAGACTCCATCCGTTTAAACAGAGGATTTAAATACTCAATTTTTGTAGCATTCCATGCAGTATAATAAATTTTCTCAAACTCAAGAAAATAATACAGTTTTTTGATGTCATTTCGGCAAGACGTAAAAGACACCCTCAATTCTTCTTCTATTTGACTTATCAATTCTTTTCCTTTTTGTGTCAATTCACCGTCCTTTAGTATTTCCTCACCATTTTCTCCAGCTTGTGCATTACCATATGATAATTTTTGTGCCAAGTTTTTAATTGGCGAAATAGCATCACTATTTGTGACAATAGATTCTGCGATCCTATACCATAATTCTACAGAAAATGCTCCAGCTATTTTATAATTTTTAAGGAGAGAAACTAAAAGACCAGCACTTAATGTTGCAAGCTTTTTTTCATTCCCATAAATTTCATTATTATATTTTCTCATAGCCGAACGTAAGAATGGAATTTGTGTAGCCGGTTTCGCATCCAATAAAATAGCTAAAATTTCAGGATCAAACAAATATGATTTTTTGACAGGAATCTTAGCTTCCAATCTACAGGCACCTCTTGTATTAACCTCAAAGGTTTTAATGTTGATTCGTGGTAAATCAAAAAGGTGGCTTTCGATATACTCTCCATTAAAATCAATAATAAAGAACTTTGAATGGCTTAAAATTTCAGGTAAATATTTTGTACGAAATAACTCTTGATGTAACTTATATAAGGTGTTGGACTTCCCACTCCCAGTATTGCCAAAAACCCCAATATGAGAAGCAAAAAAATGATTAATCGGCAAATCAATTGCCCATCCATCCAATAATGAATGACCAATGCAAATCGATGTGTTTTTAGAAAGGGATATGCCATAAATTGCCTTTAATTCCTTCTTTGTAACCAAGTATGCTTGATTACCAATCATAGGAACATATTGACTAGTAATACTAAACTTATCCTTTTCTATAACTCCTTGCGTTTTTAAAAAAAGAAATCTTTTAATACTGCCATAGCTAAAGCGATTATCATACTCCATCGTCTTTACATTATTTTGCATATCACTGATCTGTTCTTTAAATATCTTTGCAATAATAATAATATCATTTTGTGCAATAGCAATGAGTCCACCTACTCTTGGCCCTTTTAATAACTCACCATTCCAAATAAATTCATCAGTATTACTGGAATTATACATTCCAATCTGAGATACTGTACCATCAACTCCAATTACAACGCCCAAAGGTTTGCCATTAATTCCCATCAATCTCTACCTTGCCTTCCAGAAACTCGGTCAAATTGGCCAACGTAAAATGCTCAAGTTTTTCTTTATTAGAATTCCCAGCGTCTTCCCCATGCGTTTGAACAGACTTAGCTTTTGCAAACATCTCTGGGGTTAAAATCAATAAATTATGAGGCTCTTTATTGAATTTTAAATTACGTAAATAATTACTCTTATCATTAGAACTATAACAAAAGCATATTACCAAAAGCTCTGGATTATCTAGAGCTCTGCGTACCATCCGTGCTATATGATCATCACCAAAAGAAAATCCTATTACCATTAAAATAGATTGAGGCTTATCTAACTCCAATTGAAATACACGCAGCATATCATGAAAATGATTATTTAAAAAGGTATGCTCACTCTCATGATGATCCGGTGGTACAACAATCATTTCATTTGTCTTAAGGACGCAGGGTTTAACTTGAATCAAATCGCCATCGACCTTTTTCCAGTTAACCGACCCATGTGGCTTTATTAAAGTTATAGACGGGATTTCATTTATATAGTTATCTGTAATCCCTTTATATGATTCCATCCTGTTAAAATTTGAATCATCTAATATTTTCCTAAAATATCCTCTTGTTCCATCATTAAAAACAATATGACTTTCAAAAGAAATATCATCAATTGCCCTTTCGATAAATAAATCATAGTTAGTTGTGAATATATTTATTGATTTAGGGGATTCCCGTGAATTTGATTGTTCTAATATTTTTACAATAGCCCTAATAAAGTCAATGTATGCCTCTAGGTTTTCCCTAACCATTTTACGGTATTCTGTTTGATTATTATTGTCGTCATCTAATGTGGCAATTAGCTCTTTTGATACTAAAGATACTCTTTTCAATAATTCTTCATTCATATCATCAATCTTATTAACATTTTTATTGCTTTCCAACTCATTCTTCAGCATCCCCAATGTCGGAATTGCAGGTGCTGACGCACCTGCTCCCATAAGAAAATTCAGACGTTTGGTATAGACTAATTTAGCAATATTTATTAAATCATCCATAAGAAAAATCTCCTTTACGATAAAAAGCTAAGTGCAAATAATATATTTGAAAGCAGCATAAGCAATTAAGATACCTGCAATAAATAGAACAACCGACAAAGCAAACATAATTATACTGACATATCTACAATACGCATATTTTACATACCAGAAGTTGATATGGCTCTAATCTCCCAAAAGGAGCAATCATTTCTGAAATATGCTCTTCATAATTATCCTGATTATAGCATTGCGAAAGATATGACATGCCGTATGACAAATATAAAAATACCACACCATTAGAACAAAATAACAGGGCATCAAGTATTATCACACCAACTTCAAGCAGTTTCTGATTTGCAACGAAAAAAATCTTCATATTGTTAGTAAAAAGGGCTAAAAAAGCAACCGCGGCACCTGCATTAGCAAATAAAATACTCTTAATAACAGTCTGGCCCATCTGAATAATGGACTTAAATTCAGCAATATTTGACTCTTTTACAGCATCAGAGTATTTGTTATATCTCGCAAACTTTACTTTTTCTGCATATCCTTTCTCTTCAATATTCGTCATAGCTGATAAATCCTATAAAATCTACAAAGTAATATGACATAACCTTATAATTACTCAGCCCATCCCCAAGATATACATGATATAAGTTATACATTTCTTAACTCCAATTATACCATAATCCTCATTTAGTACAGCATGCTTTACAGATGTACAATTATTTACAATAGCAAACTTAATAATCATCAGTAATCATAAAGCTTTATCTTCATGTCCCTGGTTCTTTCCCCTTACTCCTGACATCTGACCATCTGTCATCTTCAACGCTTTACCTCTTAAACCTTAAGCCTCAAACCTCCACCCCTCATCACTTCGAGCGAAGCGAAGTCGATAAATCTCCCACCACCATGTCGCCCCTCCGCCAATGCCCGAAAAGCCACAGGTCTTAATGCCATCTGACGTCTGAAGTCTAGTTTTTCAAACCTCAATTCTCATCCCTCAAACCTCTCACAATATACTCCCTCAGGTCCTCATGCAGTATCTTCTTGTAGTCCTCCACGCCGGGCTGGTCAAAAGCGTTTACATTAGCCAGAGCACCTTCGTAGGCAATGGTGAGGAAGAAGAAATACATGAGAGCACCTACATGGTAGGGTGTGAGTGTATGTGATACAGTAAAAGTACCCACCGTCATCGTCCAGAATTCCCCATCTCGTCAGGGGAATTTCTCCATAAAAAGCGGGACACCTTGAACCGCTCCTCATTATCTACTATCCTTTATCTTGTACCACTGAGATAAAGGAGGAAAGGATATGCTCAAAATGTCCAAAGTCAATTATATCAGAGATTTGAGTAATAGTGGATACCGGATTGCGGAAATTTCGAAGAAGCTGAAGCTCGACCGCAAGACAGTCCGGAAATATCTCAGCCAAGAGGACTTCTCGCCGACGCCTCCAATGAAGCCTCCGGCGTCCTCGAAGCTGGACCCTTACACGCCGAAGATCCTAGAATGGCTGGCAGAAGCAGCAGCACACGGCCTCGCGGATACTTGATCGGCTCCGCGAGAAGGAAGGCTTTGACGGCTCCTACAGCACGGTCCAGCGATACGTTAAGTCAATCCGGCACGAACAGCAGGCGCGCGCAACGCAGGAACTTGTCTGGGAGCCGGGTTCAGCTCAGGTGGATTTTGGCGAGGCGAATTTCAACGTGAACGGTGTCTGCCGCCGCATGAAGTACCTGACGGTCTCATTCCCGTACAGCAACGACGGTTTCACGCAGGTATTCGGCTGCGAGACGGCGGAATGTGTCTGCCAGGGCCTGCGGAACATCTTCGAGTACATTGGCGGTGTCCCGCCGCTCCTGATCTTTGACAATGCCACTGGCGTTGGCAGGCGAGTCGGCAGTCAAGTGCATGAGACGGAGCTGTTCCGGCGCTTCCGCGCGCATTACGGGTGCCGCGTGAAGTTCTGCAATCCGTATGCTGGCTACGAGAAAGGCAACGTAGAGCGCAAGGTCGGCTATGTCCGCGCCAATCTCTTTGTCCCCGTCCCGCGAGTCAAGGACTTCCCTATCTACAACTGCGAGCTCCTGAAGCGGCACGAGGTGAAAGCGCAGGAGACGCACTACAAGAAAGGCGTCCGCATTGCTACGCTTTTCGAAGAAGACCGTGCCGCACTGCGTCCTCTGCCAAGGAAGCCATTCACCGTCTGCCGCTATGAATGGCTCAAGGCAGACGGCTATGGGAAAATCTGCCTGGGCGGGAAGCATTATTACTCCACCCGCCGGAGAACAGCCACCAGAAGGTGCTCACTGGCATTTATGCCGACAAGGTGGATGTCCTGCGCGATGACGGCACCGTGCTGTTCTCTCATGCGCGGCGTTTCGGGCCGGAGCGCACAGACAGCAACGACTACCGCACGACGCTCTGCACCCTGATGAAGAATCCCGGTTCTTGGGAGAACAGCGGCATCCGCCGGCAGACACCAGCACTCCTGCGGGATTATCTGGACCAACAGGATCGGCGCAGCCGCAAGAAACAGCTCCACACGCTTGCCGAGCTCACGAACCGTTACGGCTTAGAGACCGCGCTGACGGCCATGGAGCGCAGCATTCACGGCGAGCACCTCTCGTCCTGTGACGCCACCGTCCTGGCAGAGCGGATTGCCGGTTTCGGACTGGATACCCAGCCCGCCTCCGGCCCCTCTCTTGCCGTCTATGACCAGGCATTCCTGAGAGGAGGTGACCCGCATGACGCCGAAGATGAAGGCCACGCTGGATGAAGAGGTCCACGAAGCCGCACGCAAGCTCTTCCTCAGCAGCAGTGTCGCGGACCTCTGCAAAAATGAGGCAACGCCGAAGCAGGAAGAATTCCTGCTCCATGTCTTTCAGGCAGAGCTTGCAGCCCGAGAAGAGAACAAACGGCACCGCCTCATGAAGCGGGCCGGGTTCCCAACCTACAAGACCTTTGAAGGCTACGAGTACAGCAACATCCAGTTCCCGCCACTGTTTAGCCGCGAAGAGCTGGAGAACTGCCAATTCATCCGGGAGCACAAGAATCTCATCCTATACGGCCCTGTCGGCACCGGCAAGACGCATCTGGCCATTGCCATTGGCGTAAGCCTGCCAGATGGGCCTGAAGACGAAATTCTTCTCCGTGACCGAGCTGGTCCTGAAGCTGGCCGAGACCCGCAAGCAGGGCACACTCGAGAAACTGGTGAAGGACCTGCAGAAGCAGGACCTCCTGATCCTCGATGAGTGGGGCTACGTCCCCGTGGACCGTGACGGCTCGCAGATGCTGTTCCGCATTGTCTCAGACAGCTACGAGCACAAGAGCCTCATCCTGACAACGAACCTAGAGTTCTCGAAATGGGGCAGCGTCTTTACCGATGAACAGATGGCAGCCGCCATGATTGACCGGCTGGCCCACCACGGCCACCTTCTGATGGCCGGCGGCCGGAGCTACCGGATGGAACACGCCCTCATGCGGCAGGATGCAGTAGTGGAATCTGCATCCTGGCAAGGCCCGCTGAAAGTGAGAAATTTCCCACGATGACGATGGGGAACTCCGACGACGAAAATGGGGAAATTGTAGGATTACAATACATGTGTTACACATTGAAAACATGAAAAGCGAGATACCCTTGTGATATAGTTAATTCGTCAAAAGAAACTTTGATCAAAGGAGTATCTCGCATGAACAGTATATCACAACTT
>OJJV01000730.1_pt1 | contig 18089 bp, 23 predicted proteins | sample 1596391 | NCBI WGS metagenome assembly OJJV01 (sample SAMEA4350164, study PRJEB24818) | metagenome | biome: human; feature: gut; material: faeces | place: Denmark | collected 2013-09
CTATTACATATCTATTCTAAATAATTATTCTTATACTAAAAAAAGACTCCAATAATTTATAAAGGCGTCTTTCTTATTTTATTATTTTTGTTAAAGAACTTAGTATTTTTTCCCACCATGGAGTTTGCTCATCTATAACAACTTCTTCTACAGTTGGCTCTACATAGTCTTTCTTTTGTAAATTAACATATACTTTTTGGTCATTTGTTAATTTGTGCATTCCTAATTCTGTTTCTGCTGTCTTTTCAACAGAATTTAAATTTAGGCTACTTTCAATATTTACTTTTAATTGTTCATTTTCTTTTTCTATTTCACCTAATTGTGATTTTAAACTCTCTTTATTGTTGTAGTTTTCATTTATTAGAGAATACCTATAGCTTACTGTTAAAAGCATTGCAAACGCAATTGCAATATAAAGAACAGGTTTTACATTGTATTTTAGCTTTCTCTTGCTTTGTTTTTTTACTGCTTTCTTTACTGTTTGTTTTGCTTTTCCCCTTTTTACAGATGTAGACTTTTTCTTTTTATAGTTAGTACGTGGATAATCATATTCTGGTTGTAGTTTTCTAGGGCTTGTTTCGTATTGATACCCATATGGTCTATACCCAGCCATAAGTTTTCTCACCTCTTTCCTTTGTTATTACTTTGTTTTTCTTTCAAAAACTCTTAATTTTGCACTTTTTGATCTCGAATTTTCTTCTTGTTCTTTTTTTGTAGCTTCTATTGGTTTCTTGTTTATAATTCTTCCTAGTGATTTATAATTGCATACGCAGTATGGTAAATCTTTAGGGCATGTGCATTTGCCCTGAGCCTCTATATATGCTTCTTTTACAGCTCTATCTTCTAAAGAATGAAATGTTAATATGCATAACCTTCCACCCTCATTTAGTAAATCTATGCAATTTAAAACTGTTTTATATAATGGTTCAATTTCATTATTTACTTCTATTCGTATTGCTTGGAATGTTCTTTTTGCAGGATGTCCATTATTTTGTTTTGATTTAGGAATTGATTGTTCTATTATTTCCACTAATGTTTTTGTAGAAGTAATTTCTTGGTTTTCTCTATATTGGCAAATATTTCTTGCAATATTTCTTGAAAACTTTTCTTCACCATATTTATAAATAATATTTGCTAATTCTTCTTCTGAATATGTGTTAACAACATCTTTAGCTGTTAGTTTCTGGGATTTGTCCATTCTCATGTCTAAATCATTATCTCCTAAATAACTAAAGCCTCTGTTTCTTTCATCTAATTGATATGATGAAACTCCTAAATCTAATAATATTCCATCTACTTTTTCTATTCCAATTGTTTGTAATAATTCTTTTATATTATCATGATTGCCATGAATGTATTTTACATTTTTGTAATCCGCTAATGTTTCTTGAGCTGCTTTTAATGCTTCTTCATCTCTGTCTATTCCTATTAGCAAGCCTTCTTTTGATAATTTACTTGCTATTACTTTGCTGTGACCAGCGCCGCCTAGCGTACCATCCACATAGATTCCGTTTGGCTTGATATTTAAATTTTCGATGCACTCATTTAGCATTACCGGAGTATGTTTAAATTCCAATTTTTAATCTCCATATTTCTATTTTTAACTTTTTAATAGCATAATCAGTTGGTATTTTTCAATACCAACTGTATGCGCATAATTCGTTATCTTTTGTTTGCACCATCTTTTGTTATAATCAATTATTTTTTCTTTAGTGTATATTGAAATTAACTTTTGTTAATCAATATTTATTCTTTAGTACTGGTCTTAAGTTTATTACTTTACATCTTTTGTTTTATATGTAGGTTAAAAAATTTATCTTTTGTGTGTTTTCTTTAGTTTAGATACAACTTTTTCTTTTGTTTCTTGCTTTCTTATGTGAGACTATATAAACTTTTTCAAGTTATATACCAAGTTCTTCCATATTCTGTTCTATATCTTCTATTGAAAGATTTTCTTCGCTAATGTGTTCTTGCCATTTTTCTTTGTTCCATATTTCTATACGTGTTCCTGCTCCAATTATTGTTACATCTTTTTCTAGTTTTGCATTTTCACGTAATTTTCCAACTATTAAAAATCTTCCTTGCTTGTCCAATTCGCATTCTGTTGCACCTGATAAAAAGAATCTTACAAAGTTTCTAGCATTTTTATTTGTGATTGGTAGTGTTTTTAGCTTGTCTTCAAATTTTTTCCATTCTTCCATAGAGAATCCAAACAAACAGCCATCAAGACCTGTTGTGATGATAAATTTCTCTCCCATGTCTTCTCTAAGTTTTGCTGGCATTATTAATCTGCCTTTGCTATCTAAGGAATGGTCGTACTCGCCTATTAACATTTCATTCACCTCTCTTCACTTTTATACCACTTTGTACCACTTCTTACCACTTCGATTAGATTTTAATACAAGAATTTAGAAAATGCAATACTTTTTTCAAAATTTTTTAATTATTTTTCTCTTGTAAAATTTCTAACATATTACTAAAACTCATTTTCTTGCCACCTTTTTTATAATTATTACGCTTTTTCTATGTTGTTTTTGTTTACATAACCATGCCTGTAAACATAGAAAAAGCGCCACACTAGTGGCGCCATAATAGCGTATTTCATTCGCTATTAAAGGCTTTCGCCTCTTTAAATTCTATTTTCTGTCAACCTATTTCATTCTTCTTTCCACTGGTTCCCACGCTCTAGATTCCAGTAGTAATTATTAAAGTGGGACGAGAACCGCCTGCTGTCGTTGCCGCCGGTAGGACCGTAGCTGTCGCGGCAAGAAGCTGGATTGTCAGAGCCACTGAAATAGTAGTAGCCACCTCCACGGTAAGCACGGAGGCCGGTGTTGTCCGCCTCTTGGGTCCATTCCCAGCGATTTCCAGCTATGTCGTATATATTATTTGCCTTCCAATATTCATTTGATCCTGTATCTTTCTTTTTATCTTTTTCATAATTTCCTGTATTGGCTGGCTCCGTTGAATCAGAATAATTTCCCCACTTTCTAGAATCTGTTATACTTTTTTGTTCTCCTTTTGTTGCTATAAAATCACATGTGGCATCCCACTGGCATCCCCATATCATTCTTGTTGCTATTCCTTCTTTATCACTTCCTCCTATTTTTTTACATGCATTATACAATTCATACCAGGTTTTGTTTGTTATTGTTGTTCCTTTTTTTTCTGTTGGATTATCTACTGTTCCAGATAGCTCATATCTTCCTATATAGAATCCTCCATATTTTTCTATGCTTTTTATCATTGTTTCATATTCTCTTACCATTTTTGTTGCCATATCTTTTTCATCTTTAAATCCTGCCTCGTCCTCATAATCCGCATTTAGTAATGCAGGCTCACGAAAACTATAACTATCACTTGGTAATTCTCTTGTTATTGTTGTCTTATTATTTCCTGTTCCTATTTCTATTGATAATTTTGTATATTTTTTTGTCGTTACTGTACTTCCTGTTACTGCGACTCCTGAATCTACGCTTTCACAATATTTGCTAATTTCTTCTACTGGCACCCACACCCATTGGTTTCCACTTCCATCTTGTATTACTAATCCATGGTCTACCGCATTTTTTACCGGTGCACTACTTCCATCTCCCCAATTTGCCGTTTCTGTATTTACTGGTATATAGCCTTTTGGTATTGTTGGATTATTTGTATTTCCTGCTTTTCCATTTATTGTTGCAACACCCGTTGCAGATTCTCCTACATTTACCTTCACAACAGTTCCTGTTCCAGTTCCAGAACCTTCACCTGTCATTTTATTCATATAATCTTCTACTGTATCTAAATCTTTCTGCTCATTCTTGCTTGCTTGTCCATATCTTTCTTTAGCCTCTTTTGCTCTTCTTATTATTCCGTCGTTGCCTATAACTAGATTTAAGCTTACTCCCGCTAATATCAATAGCACAACTATTGTTACAACAAGAGCCACTAATGTTATTCCTGATTTTGATTTTATTTTCTGTTTTTTAAACATCTTTATCCTCCTTTGTTTCTTTTTGGTCTTTTTGATTTTTTCGCAAAATTTTAAGTTGTTTTTTACTATAATTTAGATTACAAATACTTCACTTTTATTCTACTATTACTTTTTTTCTTTTGCAATATCTTTTTTCATTTTTTTATTTTTTGAATTCAAATTATTTTTCATTTGTATTTTTTTGCAAAAAATCTGAATATTTGCATCTATTTTTTTGCATACTAAACTTATAATGGAAAACAAATTAAAAAACATTCTAATAGGCCTTTTTACAGGTTTAATAAGTGGACTTTTTACTTCTGGTGGAGGATTACTTTTAATTCCGCTTTTTGTTCATCTATATAAATTGCCAGAAAAAAAAGCTAGAGCCACAACCATATGCTGTATCTTACCAATGGTTGTAATTACAGCCTTATTTTATGGTTCTCGTAATTACATCGATTTTAAAGTTGGTCTTTTGTGTGCTATTGGAGGAATTATTGGCTCTTTTATTGGTTCCAAGCTATTAAATATTCTAAATCCTAAATATTTAAAAATTATTTTTTCTATTTTTTTATTAATATCGGGAATAAAAATTATATTTTTCTAAGAAGGGATATGTATGCTTAATGTATTAATTGGTATAATTTCTGGTACATGTACTGGTCTAGGTCTTGGTGGTGGTGCTACATTAATTTTACTATTAGATCTTTTTCTAGATTTTGACCAGCATATAGCTCAAGCAACAAATATTGTTTGCTTTATTCCCTCTGCAATTATAAGCATCTTTATGAATATAAAGAATAAAAATATAGTTTTTAATCTGGCCATACCTATAATAATTTTTGGCATACTTGGTTCAATTATAGGTGCTACCATTTCTAGTAAATTGGATGTACAGTACTTGAAAAAACTTTTTGGTGTTTTTCTTATTTTAATTGCATTAAATGAATTTTATTCCTTAATAAAAGAGTATATAAAAAACAGAAAAAGCCATAATAATATAAATTAAATTTAATGTTTAGGAGGTAATCTTATGAAATTTATGGGAGGCATGGTTTTCGGCGGTTTATTAGTAACAGGAGCTGTAATGATGTACAACAATAATTTTAATAAAATGTACACAAAAAAGGCTATGAAAAAAGGAAGACAATTTGTTAAGAAAATGGGGTTAATATAAATTTAAAAGAGAACATACCAACATCATTAGTATGTTCTCCTTTTTCAATTATTCAGTAATAAGCTAGATATTTTTAATATTAGCTTTAGCCTTCTTTATTTTCTTCATTTCTGTTACAAGGTTTGCATGGTATTTCTGGTTTGCAATCTATATCTACGCCTTTTAAGCACTCACCTTTTCTATGGCATTCTGTGCATATTTTAGCATGTTTTACGTTGTTTACCCATATTTCAACTTCATATAATCTGTTAGCGCATAAAGGTCCAAATACGAATTCACCATGTTCATCTGTAAAAGTATGAGAAACTGGTTTTCTTTCATCTTTTCCCATTTTGCAATCTACTTCTATTAATTTTACGACAGCATCGCAAACTGGCTCTTTGTAGCAGTCTTTTACTATTCCATAAATAACATTTCTGTTATCTTCTGGTAAAGTAATGTCTAGGTCATATTGTTTTCCTCTTTCAATCACACCTTCTACATTTACTACTGGACATATATTCTTATCATACTCCATAATTTTTCATTCCTTTCTTTATTTTAGCAAAGTTGCTTTATATATATTATGGTCTTTTTCTTCTTTTTGTGAAAAACACTTGTGCTTTTGGCAAAATTGTGTTAAACTTATAAATAGTCGATTTTAATTAGAAAATTAGGAGGTGTATAGTTATGGCAAAGTGCGCAATTTGCGAAAAATCTGTATCACACGGAAATAAAATTAGTATAGCACGTTCTCATGTTAGTAGAAGAGCTTCTAGAACTTGGAAAGCTAACTTAAGAAACGTAAAAGCTGTTGTAGATGGAGAAGTTAAAAAAATACCAGTTTGTACAAAATGTTTACGTTCTGGAAAAGTTAAAAGAGCTTAAGATAATATATAAAAAACAGTATATCAGAATTTAAATTTTGATATACTGTTTTTTTGTATTCGTTTTCTTTCTTGCACAAAAGTGTGGTTATTCTATTGAATTTTAATTTACTCATTCAGCTTTATTAACTAACAGGGTTCAGTGCTACTTTATTATTAAAGTGGGACGAGAACCGAAGGCGGCTGTAGTCGTTGCGGTCCGCATTGTCGAAGTTACGGCCAGATGCTGGACGGCTTGAGCCATTGCAGTAATAATCGCCGCCTCTGTTAGCACGGTAGTTGGTATTGTATGCCTCTTGGGTCCATTCATAACAGTTTCCAGCTAGGTCGTATATATTATTTGCTTTCCAATATTCGCTATATCCGGTTACTTGCCTACTTCCATATTTTTTTGTTTTTCCATCCATTACTGCTGCATTTCCTGTACTATTTTTATAATTTCCCCATTTTGTAGAATCTTTTATACTTTTTTGCTCTCCTTTTTTAGATATGAAATCACATGCTAAATCCCACTGGATCCCCCATATCATTTTACTTTCTACCTTATCGCTAGCATTTAATGTTGTGCATTTTTTATATAAATTTTACCATTTTGTCATTGTTAATGTTGCCTTACCCTTTTGCACTCCTTCATCCGATAACTCATATCTTCCTATATAAAATCCTCCATATTTTTGGATACTTGCTATCATATTTGCATAATCTGTTGTAAATGCTTCTGCCATCGCTTTTGGACTATCATATCCTAATATTGTTTTATAATATGATTCTGTTTTATCATAACTTGCACTATCGATTCCTACTATTAAATCTGGCTCTCTCCATTCTTCTGTGTTTGTTGTACTTCTTGACATAGTTGTTGTATCTCCAGTTTTTCCTATCGTTGCTGAGTTTGTATATATTTTTGTTGTTATTCCAACGCCTCCTGATATTATTTCTCCGTTTTTTTTGGTTGAAGTTGTATACATGCTTGACAATGTGTTTGCTTCTACTGGAATCCATACCCACTCGTTATTGTTATCATCTTTTATTACTAATCCATTATCTACTGAACCTTGGGCTGGACTACTACTTCCATCTCCCCATGTGGCATTTCCTGCATTTATTGGAATATATCCTTCTGGTATTATAGGATTATTTATGTTTGGCTCTTTACCATCTATTGTTCCATTGCTTGTTGCCTTTGTATTTACAGGCACTTTTATTACTCCTTTATCTTCTCCAGAACCTGTGCCATCTCCAAATTGTTCTCCCAACCATGTTTCTACATTATTCAATCCTTGTTGTTCATTTTCTGCTTGCCTTCCATACTTATCTACCGTATCTTTACTTCTTGTTAAGATTCCTTCATTACCAATTACCAAATTTAGACTAACCGCTGCTAATATTAATAGCACCACTATTGTAATTACCAATGCTATTAATGTAATACCTCTCTCATGTATTTCGTTTTTTTCTTTTTCCATATATTTCCCCTCTCTTCTTCCTTCGTTTCTAGAATTTATTTTATTATTCCACTTTTCTTTAAGATATATACTTAACGAAGCTATATATAATAAAAATTATATTACTAAAGTCCTTGTATTTCAAGCAAAAAATCAAGAAAGTAATTTTTTTCATTTTAAACTTATTGAAAACACTTTTGAAAAAGTACTAAATCTTTGAAAGTCAGTTGCTTCAAAAGTTGGGACGATATTTCTTTAGAGAATTTACTTCTTTAAGTATATATCTTGAGGAAATAATAAAACATTATGTTACTTTTTATTTCGCTTTTATTATAACAATGTGTTTTGTTTATTGCAAGTATTATTTTCCTTTTAATATGAAATTATTAATTTTTTATAAAAACATTTTAAACCTTTTTATGGCTCTTGTATCGTCATAAAAAGGTTTTATTTTACGTTCTCTTATAATAATGTACATTTTTCTTGCATATGTTAATTTTCTTTTATTCCAAATATAAGTTTTACCAGCCCTCTCAAACATTTTGGAACTTTTTTTACTACTATTTTCATCAAAATCACTTTCCCTTCTTTATTTTTTACAGAATAACCACGTTATTCCTACAATAAATATGGCAACACCTATTAAAAATAGCCATCCTGCTAATGGAAGTAATAATACCAACAAAATTCCTGTTCCAATGCCCATCAAGCACAAACCCAAAGTCTTTTTTATAGCATTAAACATAATATGATTACCTCCTTTTTTATATAATATTATCATTACAATTAAATGTGAAAACTATATTTATATTTCACCTGTTTTATTGTATAATGTAAGTATTACAAATTGGAGGAAATATATGAAACAAAAAGATATTATAAATATGATACAAATATTAAAAGATACTTATCCAGATGCTAAATGTAGCTTAGATTTTACAACTCCTTTCGAGTTACTGTTTGCAGTAGTTTTATCTGCCCAGTGTACGGATAAAAGAGTTAATTTAACAACACCAAATATATTTAATAAATATAATACACCACAGGCAATTGCTGATATTCCAATATCTGGTTTAGAAAATTTAATTCATCCATGCGGATTTTATAAAACAAAAGCAAAAAACTTGAAGGCAGCAGCTCAAAAAATAATCTCAGATTTTAATGGTCAAGTTCCAAATAATATGGAAGATTTGATGAGCTTACCTGGAGTTGGTAGAAAAAGTGCTAATGTAATAATGCTGGAAGCATTTAACTTGCCCCAAGGTATTGCCATTGATACACATGCAAAACGTTTATCTAATAGAATTGGCTTATCTTCTGAATCTGATCCTAAAAAAATTGAAGAGGATTTAATAAAAATAATCCCTGCCGAATATTATAAAGATATAAACCACTTATTCATGTGGCACGGCAGGAATACTTGTACTTCTCAAAATCCTAAATGTGAAAACTGTTGCATAAAAAAATATTGCAAGCATTATTGTTGACTTTTTTTTAATTTGCATATATATTAAAAATATATTAAGAAAGGGGGACTTTATATATGTTAAGTTCAAAAAAATCAAGAATCAAATTTATTGCTTTACTATTAGCAATATTTATTTCTATTTCTACTATAGCTTTTGCAGTATCTACAGAATCTGAAGTTGTTACTACTTCTATAGATGAAAATGCTTCAGAAGCCGTACCAATTTCATTAGATGATGAATCTAATCCTGTTGTTACTTCTACAAATGAAGAGAACGTGGACCTTATCAGTGCGTTACCAGATGCAATAGATTCAGACTTATTCAAATTTGAAAACGTTTCTAATATAAATACAGATGTTTCTGGAAATGTTTTCATAATGGCTAAAGAGGTAAACATTAATAGCTACATAGAAGGAAATGTTTTCATATTAGCTGAAAGTGTTAATATTGGAAAAGATGCAGTAATTGCTAACTCTGCTTTTATCTGCGCAAAAGATATTAAAATTGCTGGTACAATAGCAGATTTATATTGTACTGCTAGCAATATACAAACAAATACAACTTCTTTAATAGTAAGAACTGCTAATATCGCTGGCGCTTCTGTAGAATTAAATGGTCATATTATGAAAAATGCAAATATCAGCTGTGATTCAATTGTTGTAAACGACACAGCAAAAATTAATGGCAATTTATCATATTCTGCTCCATCTGAAATTTCTATAAACGAAGCATTAGTAGATGGAAGCGTTACTTTTGATAAAGTTGATTCTGAAGAATTAGCAAAAGATAGAGTAGCATCATATGTTAAAGATTTATTATCAGCATTAATATTAGCTTTAATAGTAGTATTAATTGTAGTATTCGCAGCGCCTAAATTTGTTGAAAAAGAGCATTACATCTTAACTAAGAAAACTTTAGTATCTTTAGGTTGCGGAGCTTTGGCTATGATTGTTGTTCCATTGGCTTGTTTATTGCTATTGTTCACAATAATTGGAATTATACCAGCTGTTGCTATATTCTTTACTTTTGTATTTGCAATAGCTATAGCACCTGCCATAGTTTCTATACCTTTAGGAAAAATGCTATGCAATAAATTTAATAAAAAATCAAATGGATATCTTGTACTAATGAGTATGATATGTGTACTTGTAATAAACCTAATAACAAGTATTCCTATTATAGGCGGTTTCTGCACTTTAATAGTTTCATTATTTGGATTAGGAATATTTACATACTTAATATTCAATAGTAAAAAAGTTTCTGCAAATGAAGATACAGAAACAATTGAATCTAAATAGATTTAATGAACTCATCATAACGATGAGTTCATTTTTATCTTAATTCTCTTATAATTTTACCATAATCATTTGATTCTAATATTGCAGTTCCAGCTACTAATATATCTGCGCCAGCAGCTATAATTTCTTGGGAGTTTTCTACTTTTATTCCTCCATCTGCCTCTATATCAAAATCCAATTTTTCTTCTGTTCTATATTTATCTAATTCTTTTATTTTCTCTATAGTATCTTTAATAATTTCCTGTCCACCCTTTCCAGGCTCTACTGTCATAACTAATACTACATGTACATATGGTAAAAATTTCTTTATTTTTTCCACATTAGTTTCTGGCTTTATTGCTAATCCTACTCTTCTACATTTTGTTTTTGCATATTCTATTGTTTTCATTACCTCTTCATCGCTTGCTAGTGCTTCATAATGAAAAGTAATAATATTAGGAGCAAATATAGCATAACTATCTATAAAATTTTTAACATCTTTAACCATCAAATGCACATCTTTAGGCACTTTCGTAATGTGATCTAAATACTCGCTATATTCAAGCATAATATCATGTGTATCATTTTTTACAAATTCGCCATCCATTACATCTATATGAAAATAGTCTGTTTTTGCTTTTTCTAAATCATAAATTGTATCTATAATTTTTTCTTTTTTTGCATTTAAAATTGATGTAGCTATTTCTACCATCTGTGTTCCTCCCTATCCTTTAATTCAGTATATATTTTAGTATAATTTTCATATCTGGTTCTACATATTTTATTTTCTATACATGCTTCTTTTACTCCACACTCATTTTCTTTTATGTGATTGCATCCTATATATCTGCAATCACTCATGTACTTACCAAACTCTATAAAATACTTATCCAAATCATCTGATTCTATTTCACTTATATCAAATGTAGAAAATCCAGGTGTATCTGCTATATACGAATCTTCATTTAATTCATATAGTTTAATCGCTGTTGTTGTGTTTTTTCCTTTTTTATTTTTTAGGCTTATTTCACCTTCTTGAGTGAGATTCTTTTCAAATATTTTGTTTATTAATGTTGATTTTCCAACCCCAGAATTTCCAGAAAACGCGCTAATATTATTTTTTAAGCTCATTATTAGCTCGTCTATGCCAATTCCTAATTTAGCATCTGTTTGAATTACTTTATACCCTATATTCGTATACTCTTCACTGATTCTTATAAAATCATTTTTTTCATCCAAATCTATTTTATTTAACACTATAATTGGTTTTACTTTCATATACTCAGCAAAAGCTAATTGCTTATCTAGCATTAGTAAATCCGGCTTTGGATGTTTACTAGATACCACTAGTACTATTTGAGTTAAGTTTGCCATTTTAGGTCTTTTTATATAATTTCTTCTTGGCTTTATTTCTTCTATTACAGCTGTCTTTTTTTCTTCTTCTAATACTTCAATTTCTACTATATCACCAACTACAGGAGTTATATCATCTTTCTTAAATCTTCCTCTTGCACTTGCCTCATATATTTTATCATTTACTTTTATTCTATATAAATTTGATATATTTTCTACAATAAAACCTTCCATTTTTCCTCCATATATTATTTAAAAATAGTAACCGAACTTTAAAATTCGGTTACTCCTTTTATTCAAATGTGTAATTTGATGTTGTATTTAAATTTATATCAAATTGTCTTTTTTGTAATACATCATTTAAATATACTCTAACTGTAATTGTTCCTTTTCCGCTAACAGTAATCTCTTTATTTGTTGTATTTAAATCAACATTTTCTTCCCAAACTTTGTCTTCTCCAACTTTTACTGTTAATTTCTTTGTTTTTACTACATCTGTTGAATTTGTGCTTTCAGAGTATCCACCTGTTAATGATTTTACATTTATTCTTAATTTTGCTTCTTTTGTTTCTTCAAATTTATTTACAGTAATTGTTATCGTGCTTTCTTCATCTATTTCTTTACCTGCATTTACACTTTGTTCAACTACTACACCATTTTCTTTAGAAGTATCTGATGTTGTTTTTATTTCTACTTTAAATTTCTTATCAGCAAGAATTTGTTTTGCTTCAACTTCTGTTTTTCCTAAAACTGAAGGCACTTCTACTTGTGTAATTCCTGTGCTTACATGTATTTTTACCACATCACCTGCATTTGCAGTAGTATTTGCTGCAATTTCTTGGCTTATTACTATTCCAGCTTCTACTGTTTTGCTTGCTTCTTCCACTTTTTCCACTGTAAGCTTAGCAGCTTCTAATGCAGCTACCGCATCATCATATTTCATTCCAATTACTTTTGGAACTGTAGTAGTTTCTGTTCCCTTACTGATTATTACATTTACTGTACTTTTTTCTTTTATTTTAAAGTTTATAGAATATCCTGGTTCTTGAGATATAATCTTACCAGCTTCTACTTCTGAGCTATATTTCTCATTTATTTTATTATATTTAACATTTATTTTAGCCAATTCTTCTTTTGCTTCTTCTTCTGTCTTTCCAACTAAGTTAGGAATTTGAACTTCTTTTGGCGTTGTTATTTTACTTACTAATGCTGTTCCTCCAAATGCTAATACAAATAGCACAACACATAATAAAACTATTGCAACACCTTTCATTTTAGGATGTTTTTCAAAATATAATGCTAACTTTCCTTTTTTCTTTTTGTTGTCACCTTTCTTATCTAGCATATCATCTGTTATTGCATCCATTCTTCTTGTTAATCCGTCATTCATTTCTTCTTCAACAAATTCTCCATTAGGCTCTTTTAAAGCTCTTCTTAAATCACTAATCATTTCTGCTGCTGTTTGGTATCTTGCCATAGGTTCTTTTTGCATTGCTTTCAATATTATATCATTAAGCGCTGTTGGTATATTTTTATTTATCTCTATTGGTGGTACCGGCTTTTCTTGCATGTGCATCAAAGCTACAGAAACTGATGTATCTGCATCAAAAGGTACTTGCCCTGTTAGCATCTCGTACATAACTACGCCCAATGAATATATATCAGATTTAGCATCTGTATATCCACCTTTTGCTTGTTCTGGTGAAAAATAATGTACTGAACCAATGGTTGTTCCAAATGCTGTTATTGTAGAATTTGAAACCGCTTTTGCAATTCCAAAATCTGTTACTTTTGCTACCCCATCTTCTGTTATTATTATATTATGTGGTTTTATGTCTCTATGAACTATATTGTTTTTATGAGCTACCTCTAAAGCTGATGCTATTTGAATTGCTATGTTTGTTGCCCATTTCCACGAAATTGGACCATTCTCTGTTATTATTTGCTTTAAAGTTTTGCCTCTTACTAGTTCCATTACTATATAATATATATTATCTTCATTTCCTACATCATATATAGATACTATATTAGCATGTGATAAGCTAGCTGCTGCTAAAGCTTCTGTATTAAAACGTTTTACAAATTCCTCATCTGTAGTAAATTCCTCTTTTAATACTTTTACTGCAACATGTCTATTTAAAACTAAATCTTTTGCAGTATATACTGTTGCCATTCCTCCCACGCCAGTTTTTTCTAAAATTTCATATCTATTTGCTATGGTTCTTCCTATTAAATTCATATGCTTCTCTCCTCATTTAATATAATAATAACTGTAATATTATCATAGCCGCCATTTTCATTCGCTTTATTTACTAATTTTTCCACCGCTTCTTCTGGAGCTTGATTAATTATATCATATATTTCATTTTCTCTTAACATATTAGTTAATCCATCCGTTGTCATTACCACTATATCATCTTTTAAAAAAGTTTTTACATAAATATCGGGTTCAACACTTGCTGTACAGCCTAAAGCTTTTGTTAGCATATTTTTCTTGGGATGGTTATATGCTTCTTCCTTTGTTATAGTACCATCTTCTATTAAAGTTTGCACATAGCTATGGTCTGTAGTTATTTTTCTCATAAAGTTTTTCCTTATTCTATAAACTCTGCTATCCCCAACATGTGCAACATACATATTACTATTATATATTAAACAAATGTCCAAAGTAGTACCCATTCCACTCAAATCTTTTTGACTATTTGATTTTTTGTAAACTACTTCATTTGCATATTCTACAGTTTTTTGTAATAAATTTATTATGCTTTCTTTTGATTGCTTGTATTTTCCAAAATTCTTGAATATATATTCTTTTGAAGCTTCTGTTGCCATTTTACTTGCAACTTCACCAGCATTATATCCGCCCATTCCGTCTGCTATAATATACAAGTTTATTTCACTATTTGAATCTGCCACATAATAATAATCTTCATCTAATTTTCTTTCTTGTCCTATATCTGTTTTTGCAAAAGCTTTCATTATTCCCCTCCTATCTATTTTGTTTCTTTTAAATTTTTCCTTCTTAATTGCCCACAAGCAGCATCTATATCTGAGCCAAGCTCTCTTCTTATTGTGGCAACTATTCCATGGTCATTTAAGTAGTCTCTAAACTTTATAATGTTTTCATTTGAACTTTTTGTAAATTTACCATTTTCAATTTTATTAATTGGTATTAAATTTACATGGCATAACATTCCTCTTAGTAATTTTACTAACTCTTGAGCATCTTGTAAATTGTCGTTATTGTCTTTTGCCAATGCATATTCAAATGATATTCTTTTATTAGTCATTGATATATAATCTTTACATGCTTGCATCAATTCTTTTATATGATAGCTGTTATTAACTGGCATCATGGCTGATCTTTTTTCATCGTTTGTAGCATGTAATGATACTGATAGTGTACATTGAATATTTTCTTTTGCCAAATCGTATATTCTAGGAACCAAACCACTTGTGGAAATACTAATGTGCCTTGCTCCTATATTTAATCCTTTAGGATTATTTAGTATTCTAATTGCCTTTATTACATTATCATAGTTATCCAAAGGCTCGCCTATCCCCATGAATACAATATTAGAAATCTTATCTTGTATATTCTGTTCAACTGCAAGTATTTGCTCAACTATTTCGCCCGGTGTAAGATTTCTTATAAATGGAATTCCTGTTGAAGCACAGAATTTGCATCCCATTTTGCATCCAATTTGTGATGATACGCATATTGTTTTTCCATGGTGATATTCCATTAGAACACTTTCTATTGCATTTTCATCTAGTACATCAAATAGATATTTCTTTGTACCATCTTTTGATTCTAATTTTTTTAGTATTTTGAAATTGCATATTGTGTAATTTTCTTTTAGCTTTTCTCTTAATTCTAATGATAAATTTGTCATTTCATCAAAATCTTTTACTTTATCTACATATAGCCATTTAAATATTTGCTCTGCTCTAAATGCTTTTTCTCCTATGCTTATCATCTCTTCTTTTAAATCTGATAAATCATAGTCTTTTATATTTTTCATATATAATGCTTTCACTTTCTATATTCATTTTTGATTTATTAAGTTATATCATACTGCAATATCTTTTTCAATATTTATAATGTTCACTTAATAATTAATTTATTCTACTTTTTACTTCTTCTAATCTTTGGTTATATGCATCCATTATCTCTTTTTCGTAAGCTAACTTTGACTCTTTTACTCCAAGCATTGTAAGTATTTTCTTTGTTAACAATGGATTGAATATTAAAATTGGTCCTAATACATAAGTTGCAATTAAATTATTTATTTTTATTCCTTCCAACTTACTTTCTTTATTTAACCCTATTCCGCCAATCACTTGTGAAAAATAATTATTTGAGTTATCAGAATATGCCATTGTAAATTGGTCTTTATATCCTATTATCTCTATATCTTCATACTTGCCTAAAAACATACTACTATGTCTAGCCATCATATTTCTTTTTGCATATAAATCTAATATTCCTAAAGCTTCTATTTTACTTCCATCTTCATTTTCTATGTATTTTCCAAAAACTTCTGGTGCATTACCTGTTAGTAAAAATACCACATTTTTATCTATTAATTCTTGTATTCTTTCTTTATATGGTAATAATTTTTTTATTACTAATTCTTGTGTTCTTTCTGTCATCGGAGCCATATATATCATATTAACATCTTCTGAAACAAATCTTGGTGTATCTGTTAAATCTGTTTTTATACATTCTACTTCATCAATACATTTTTCTAAATATTTTATATTAAACATGTCTCCATACAAATTACATACTTCAGGGAATAATACTTCTATTTTTATCATCTATTTTCCCTCCTTTATTCTGTTTCTTATGTTTTGTTGTAATGTTGCTAGCTTGCCCAAAGAGTCCAAATCAAATAATACATATATGTCTTTGTTTTTGTCTAATGATAAATATTTATAAGTTTCTGTCTCTTCTTTGTCACATATTATTTTTTCTTCTGGGATTCCTGCTAGTAAGCATCTAATTCTGTAGTCTTGTGAACGTATTCCACCTATTATTATTTTGTCTATATTTTCGTCTTTTAAGAATTCAAAATCTGTGTCATATATCCAAGTAATATTTTCTGGCCAATCTTCTCCGTCATGGATGTTTTCTATCATCATAATTATGTCTTTTTTGTTTGGTTCTCTTCTCACATAATCAAATACTCCAGATGTTGCAACCGGATTTCCTCCCTTAGTCATATAACTAATTATTTTGTATCCTTCTACTTCTTCATCCTCGTATCTCGATTTTGTTATTTTTAGATTTTTAAGTAATTCTTGTACTTTTTCGTCTGAAAATCCGTATTCTCTTAAAAATGTGATTACTGCAAGTTCATTATATATGTTGAATATACTATTATTGTTTAGTAGTTTGTATTCTTCTTCGTGTCCTTTTCTATCCACTATTGCCTTATTTGCTTGGTAATCTATTTTTGTAATGTGATAATCTGCTTGTTTTGACTTGAAGTCACAGTTTGGGCAATAACCATTTCCAATATGATTATTTCTTACATAATTATATTTCATCTTAGTATGACATTTTGGGCATACCGCTATATCGTTTATTATGTTTGGACATTCCTCATAGTCTGAGTCCAATTTATCTATTCCATAATAAACTTTCTCGTTTTCTGCTCCTAAACTACTGCTTATTAAGTCATCTGCATTTAATATTAACTTTGTTTCTTTTGGCAAATTAGAATTTATAATATTAAATATAAATTCTGGATGTGCATTTCTTCTTAATGAATCTCTAATTAAATTTGTGCATATTAAGTAATTTGGTTTTATGTAAGGATAAACTTTTGGTGAACTTCTTTCATCTACTTCGAATATTGCCATGTCTCCCTTTACTTTTTGTCCTAATGTTACTCCTTGTACCAAGCTGCTTGCAATTCCTGCGTTTACATTAGATCCAGCCGTGTTGTTTATAACTTTATAACCACAATTTTCTAAACAATCTAGTAGTAAGTTTGCTACTGTTGTTTTTCCATTTGTACCAGTTATTGCTATAACTATTTTTGGTTTTTCCACCATTCCCAAAAAATCCGGGCATAATGACAATGCTACTTTTCCTGGAAAATACGATGCTTTTCTTCCTAGTATTTTTAATGCTAAATTTGCACATTTTGCTACTGTTAGTGCAAAATAAAATCTAAAAGTTTTCTTCATTTTTATCCTCACTTTTTCTAATATAGTTTATCATACAACATTATTAAGCATTTTTTTACATCATTTAATTCTTTATAAAATGCTTGTGATCTCATGTCATTTATTTCTTGGAATTCTTGTAATTTGTTTATTTTTTCTTCACATTTTTGACATGTTGTTTTAATTTCTTTTTGTTCATTTATTATTTTTTCTAATTTCTGGTTTATTTCTCCTACTGCTGTTGCAAGTGTTGCTTCTTCTTCTATTTTCATAAGTCCACCTGCTTTCTTTTATTTATCTATTTTTATATGAACATCGTTTAATTGTTGTTCATCAACCTTGCTTGGTGCATTCATCATAACAT
>OJJV01000731.1_pt1 | contig 18067 bp, 29 predicted proteins | sample 1596391 | NCBI WGS metagenome assembly OJJV01 (sample SAMEA4350164, study PRJEB24818) | metagenome | biome: human; feature: gut; material: faeces | place: Denmark | collected 2013-09
CTCGTAAAGGAGCCCCACACCAGGACGTGGAACGACTTTGCACAATTTTACGATTGGGCTATTGCCAATGGCTACGGCCCGAACCGCCAAGTAAGGCGGATTGACAAATCCAAGCCCTGGCGGCCCGGAAACTGCAAAGTTGCCGAGATGCTGTCAGATCCCCAGAGCGATAGCTTTGATACCCTGTGGGATGCCACAGTTGCTGCTTTCCGCCGGCGGCTTGCCTGGGCGGATGCCAATTATCCCGCCGCCATTACCAGGCTGCTTAATAGCGTGCCGGCAGCGATTGCGCCGCTGGAGCGCAAAAAAGCCGCCCCCGGGACTGGTACTCCCGAGAGCGGCGCGAAGAAAATAACTACATGCCAATTATAGCATCTGGAGGAGGCGTAGTCAATGGATATTCCAGATCGGTTGTTCCCGTTCCGGGATCGGCAGCAGGATCCGGTGTGTGGATTTTGCCAGAGATGTGGGCGGGAGATTTACAACCCCTATGCTGAGCTTTGTTGGGACTGCGAGCGCGAGGAGGACACGTATGGATATGATTAAAATCCTGACCAAGGGCATGGACCGGGAGGCTTGGCTGGAGGCTAGGCGCGGGACTATCGGAGGCTCTGACGCAGCTACTGTGTTGGGTCTCAGCCCCTACTCCAGTCCGTATGCCCTGTGGGCCGAGAAAACTGGAGCAATCCAGCCGGAAGACATCAGCGGAAAAGAATCCGTCCGGCTGGGGCTCTATCTGGAGGATTATGTGGCCCACCGGTTTTCGGAGATCACAGGGAAAAAGGTCCGCCGCGAGAACTACATCTTGAAAAATCAAGCTTTCCCCTGGGCCCACGCCAACGTTGACAGGCTTGTCATCGGAGAAAAGGCCGGCTTGGAATGTAAGACCACATCCGAGCTGAACTTGAAGCGATTTCGCGGTGGCGAGTATCCGGCAAATTATTACTGCCAGTGCATGCACTACATGGCGGTCACCGGATGCCCCAAGTGGTATCTGGCTGTATTGATCGGCAACCGCGAGGTTCGTACATTCGAAATTTTGCGGGATGAGGACGAGATTGCGGCCTTAATGGGTGCAGAGCAGCGTTTTTGGAACTGTATCAATGCCAAAACGCCCCCAGAAGTTGACGGCATGAGGGCTACCGGCGATACGTTGGATGCTCTGCACGAAGGTGGCGGCGGATGCATTGACTTGGAAGCCGTGGCCCAGGATCTTCAATCCTACATTGCCCTTAAAGCCCAAATAAAAATTCTGCAGGAGCAGGCGGATGCTTGCGCAAATGGCATCAAAGCCTTTATGGGCCAGTGCACTTCCGGGAAGCTAGGCAATATTTCTGTATCCTGGACCAGATACCAGACAAGCCGCTTTGACAAGGCGGCGCTCCAACGGGACAATCCCAACATTGATCTTACCAAATACAATCGGGCCACAGAGGCCCAAAGATTCGTAGTGAAGGAGGCTTGACAGCAATGGCAAACAACATGATCCAGCAAGCAGCAGCGGCCAAAGCACCAGCCAGGCGGCAGCAGAACAGCGTCACAGCCATGATGAACGCGATCCTGGATGGAGATGGCATGCGGAAGCGTTTTGATGAGCTCTTAGGGAAGCGGGCACCCCAGTTTATCTCTTCGTTGATTACAGTGGTCAACGCAGAGCCCGCCCTCCTGAAGGCTATGGTGGAGGCACCAATGACGGTAATCCAAGCGGGGCTCCGGGCTGCCATGTACGATCTGCCTATTGATCCAGGCTTGGGTTATGCATACATCATCCCCTTCAAAAATCAGAAGAAGCAGGCGGATGGGAGCAAAGTAACGGTGGCCGAGGCGTCCTTTATCATGGGATACAAGGGTATGGTCCAGTTGGCACTTCGCTCCGGCGTATACTCCAGAGTTCCGGACGCTGTAGACGTGCGTGAAGGAGAGCTTATAAAATACGATCGCCTGACCGGTGATGCGGAGTTCAACTGGATCGAGGACGAGGATGAGCGCGAGAGCCGGCCTGTGATTGGCTATGCTGGCTATTTCCGCCTGCAAAACGGCGCAGAAAAGACCATCTACATGACCGCAAAGCAAATCGAAGCCCACGAACGGAAGAACCGCAAAGGCCAGTACATGGGCAAGGGCTGGCGGGATGACTGGGACGCCATGGCCAAGAAGACGGTGCTCCGGCGGCTGATTGGCCACTATGGCATCATGTCCATCGACTATCAGCGGAGCGCCGACCCTGGAGCCGTTGCAGCTGCGGAGGCCGTGGCGACCGGGCAGTGGGATGACGAGGACACGGTGATTGATGCGGCATCTACGTTGGATGTAGTGGAGGAGACGGGGGAAGTCATCTCTGCTGCTGATGGAAATGTGTAAAAGGGAGGGCCTAATGATGCACGAAATTAGTAAACATGAAGACTACCGCGACAAGCTTGAGGATCTGTGCAGGGGGAGCAACCTGACTTACAGCCTGCAACGCAACCACTACCCTTTTGCGTTAACCATTAAACCCATTGGTGGCATGGACGCCCAATTGTCCACGCTGGAGGACGACACTGCCGACTACATCAGTCCAGATGCATCCATCGTCTTGGCGTACATCGATGGCGATTTGTCTACCCGGATTACAGGGACTTTCACAATCGGGGATTCCCTCCTGCAAAAGATCAAGAATCTATTTAAAAATCTGTACGCCACGTGGACGCAGGCTTTCTTTCGGGATACGGTGACGCTTGGCTATCCCGCATTCGGCGCGGCAGGGCGCCAGGGAGGTAGCGACAAAGCCACCCCTGAGGCCGCAGACGATGCCGATTTTGACGAGTTTTTCGAGGGTGGCCAGGATGGCACCGAGGAGTAATCACACGGCAGGAGGCGGGCCTGCGCCCGCCTCCGCAGGAAGGATGTGAAGGTATGGCGTGGCTAGAAGTGCACCAAAGCCTCAGGGAGCACCGGAAATTGTACTCCTGCGCGGATGATTTGGAGATAGAACCGGTGCTGCTACTGGGGATGTTGGTATCCCTGTGGCTCTGGGCCCTGGTTAATACCCCAGACGGCGGGGTGGTCGGCATAACCAATCGCACTATTCCCAGGGCAACCAGATGGCCGGTGACAAAGGCCGACCAGCTGGTGACAGCATTGATCAATAATGGCTGGATTGATCGCACCGAAGAGGGCGGGCTTGCACTACACGACTGGAGCGAGTACGGCGGAAAACTTACGGAACGCCGTTCCGCAGACCGCGCAAGAAAGCAGCGCAAGAGCGCGGAAAGGCGCTGGAATTCCGCTGGAATTCCAGCGGAAAAAGACGGGAACAGAAGCGGAAATCCATCGCTACACTACACAACACTACAGAACACCACAGAACAGAACACTACAGAACACCAGCCTCCAGTATCTCCTGACGGAGCTACTGGAGGGGAGACGTGCGGGCCTGACGGCCCGGCGGCGCCATCGGTTGATTACAAAGCCATCCAGGCGATGTACAACGCCACTTGCCCATCACTGCCGAAGTGCAAAGTCTTGTCGGACGCCAGGAAGAGCGCCATCCGGGCCAGGATACGGGGCGGATACACGCTGGATGATTTCCAGGCCCTATTCGCAAAGGCCGAAGCCAGTGCCTTCCTGCGGGGCGCCAACAAACGCAACTGGACGGCGGATTTTGACTGGCTAATAGCCGATGCCAACATGGCCAAAGTACTGGATGGCAAGTACGATAGCCAGGCCCAGGGCCGCCAGGAGCAGCCCCAGACCAACAACCCATTTTTGCGGATGCTGCAGGAGGAGGGCGAGCTATGACGAAGGCGGAGACAGCAAAAATCATGGCCACCCTGTGGGCTGCCTACCCGGGATTTTACTCCAAGGCCGGAAACGGAGACCAAGCGGCGGCTGTGGAGCTGTGGCAGAAGTGCTTCGAGGCAGAGCCGTATGAGCTGGTCAGCGCGGCCGTATATGCGCTGATCAAGGTCCGCCCCAACTCCTATCCTCCGGCCATCGGGGAGGTTACGGCCCAGATCCAGCGGCTTGTCCGCCCTGACGAGCTGACAGCCATGGAGGCCTGGAACCTGGTGGCCAAAGCCTTGCGCAATAGCGCCTACGGCTCTGAGGAGGAATTTGCCAAGCTCCCGCCTGCTGTGCAGCGAGTGGCCCATAGCCCGTCCCAACTGCGGGAGTGGGCACTGATGGACGCCGATACGGTGCAATCCGTGGTAGCGTCCAATTTCCAGCGGGCCTACACCGCCCGCCAGAAGAGCGACCGGGAATTTGAGGCGTTGCCGCCGGCAGTGCGGCAGTATGTAGCCGCCCTGACGGAGGGGGAGAGCGTATTGAAGAGGCTGGAGGGATAAGCATGACGGAAATCAAGTACGTAATCCAGCTGGCTCCCATCACCAAGAAGAACAGCCAGCAGATCATGACCAACAAGGCCACAGGACGGCCATTTATCATGCCGTCCGCCAAATACCGGCAGTACGCAAAGGACGCAGCCCGGTACCTGACGCCCAAGCCGCCCCGCCCCATAGACTGCAGCATCAACATCCGTTGCTTGTTCTACCTGCCAACCAGGCGGCGCACGGATCTGACCAACCTACTGGAGGCGGTTGACGACATACTGACGGATGCTGGCATCATCGCCGACGACCACTACGGCATTGTGGCGGGGCATGATGGGAGCCGGTGCTTCTGGGACAAGGACAGCCCCAGAACGGAGATTTACATCACAAAAATGCCAGCGGATGAGCAGCTGGCCATGGAGGGAATGGTATGACCAAATTGAAACCCTGCCCCTTTTGCGGCGGAAAAGCAGAGCGAAGGGACAACCTTGCAGTAATGCCAACAATCGACAGCAACGGCGCATATATCGGTGTGGAAGTTGTTGGGGGCGGGTACTGGATTGAGTGCACGGAGTGTGGAGCGTCGACAAAATGGTTCGACCCAGGGAGGGACGCTGCCGACGTCGATGATGCGTGGAACCAGAGAGTTGGCGCAGCTGATCCGTTGCACAGAAGTAAGGCGGAGGAAGCTGCGATGGAGGATTTGACATGAGGCGAACAAGAGGCGATATTTATGCATCACTGAACGCAGACCTGCGGCACAGCCCGCAGCCTGCCGGTCCACCAATTAAGGTGGGCGACCTGGTTACGCGACGTCCTGCATCGTTTACGGATTCGGTGGACGGCGGCAAGGCCGCCCGCAAGATGGCCGGCACGGTGGTTTATGTGCATCCCCAAGGCCGGTATCGTGTGGTTGAGTTTGGCCAGGGAGCTAAGGCGGTTCGGGAGAGCTTCCGGGGCATCAGATAGGAGGTGCAGGCTGATGAAGCCAGCGAGGACTGAGCATACCAACATCACATTCCGCCGGGCGGGCCGTGAAGACCTGCCTGCGGCGGTGATGCAGTTTTACGATGGCTCCCAGGAAATCGAAATCTGCTGGGAGCTTACGCCGGAGGAAATTGCGCAGATCTGCCAGACTGGTAGGATCTACATGGTGGCCGAGGGGCGCGAGATCCCACCGGTGCAGCTGGAGGTTGAGAGCAGATGGTGAGGCATATAAGGCGCGGCGATATCTATTTTTGCCGGGGCTCCCCCGGTGCGATTGGTAGCGAGGAGCGCAAGGAGCGGCCGGTTGTAGTCGTGCAAAATAATATCGGGAATCTCCACTCCCCAACAGTGATCGTGGCGCCGCTGACCTCGAACGTCAGCCGCTACCGGTATCCCATGCAGTTCGATGTGGATCTACCGGATCGGCTCCACTCCAGGGTCCTGTGCGATCAAATCATGGCGGTGGATAAGAGCCGATTACTCAATAAGATCTACACGCTCAATGGCTGGGAGCTCCGGCAACTGGATCAATGCCTAAAAGTATCTCTGGGGCTGCAGTAGCAGCCCCTCCCCCAAACCAAGCAGAGGAGGATGACAATGGACAAGACCGCCAAACAACGCCTGGCATCCTACCGGGCCCTCCGCCTCGAGGTGGATAATCAGCTGGACAGGCTGGCCAGATTGCGAAATGAGGAGCAGCTTCCGGCTATGCGGGAATCCTCTGGTGCAAAGTCCACCGGCGGAAACGGCGATAGAATGGAAAGAGCCATCCTCCGGCGCATGGAGTACGAAGAGAGGATTACGCCCCAGATTGAGGCAGCGAAACGGGAAATGGCGGCCATTGAGGCCGCCATAGACCATGTGGAGGATCCGTTGGAACGGGAGTGCTTACGATTGAGATACATAAGCGGGGACGGTTGCCGGATGATGCCTTGGAAGGATGTGGCCGTGGCCATTTACGGCGATGACGATGATAAATACATCCTGTCAATCTTCCGGATCCACGGGAGGGCGCTGCAAAGTATAGCAAGGCGGCTGGATCCGCCTCAGACTTGATAGTAATTGATAGTTTTTGATAGTCTTTGATATGGATTGACAGTGCCCTTGTGTGATATCATGCAACCATCGGAGCAATGGCGGCGGCCACAGCTCCAAACCCTGCCGGGGTGCCGGCGGGGTATTTCTTTTGGGCAAAGCAAAAAGCCCCACCAGTCTTCCCGGTGGGGCTTTTTGCACAAAAAAGGAGAGGCCAGGGAGTTAGTCCCGGGCCTCTTTGCTTTATGATCAGCTATCCGCAACTCCTAGCTGCTCCATCAGGGCGCTTTGCAGGATTTGTGAGAAGTTGACATGCCGATCCCTGGCCAACGTATCCAGCCAGGATGGGATAGTAAGTGTTTTTTTGACGGCCCGCGTGTTGTGCTTACGGGAGTACGCCACTGGATCGAAGCGTACCAACGCAACAAAATCGCCGGCGTCCGGATGGATAATCTCCGGCTTAGATGGCACCGGATAAGGCTGATTGTTTTCCGCCATATCCTCCAGGCACAGGCCTACGGCATCAAATGCCATATCATAGGCTTCTTCCAGGGTGTCGCCCTGGGAGAAGCAGCCGTCAATGTCAGGGATAAAGACGGAATAACCAACATCTTCCGGATGGAAGATTGCGGGGTAAAAAATTTGCGACATAGTATTCTCCTTTCTCGGGCGGCGGGGCCTATTTCAGCCCCGCCTGCTTGAGTATTGCCTTCTCAATCCCTGGCTTTAGGGTTCCGGAATGATAAGGGACTGTGGTGGCCTTGCCGGTCTTTGGATTTTTGTAAAATCTGTGGGAGCCGTTTGACCGCGTGTACTGGAAACCGTTTGATTCAAGGAGCTTGATCATTTCCTTGGGCGTCATTGGCATTTTGGCGTTCCCCCTTTCGCTGTGGCTATTATAGCACGTATTATACGTGTTGTCAAGGGGAATTTTCAGAAATTTTGTAAGAGAGGTGGTGGCATGCCAAATGAACAGAATCTCATCCCGATGGATCAACGAAGCCAGAGCGAAGTTAGGGAATTGGGGCGGAAAGGCGGGAAAGCATCTGGCGCGGCACGCCGCCGGAGACGGAGCCTGCGTGAGGCTGCCGACCTTTATTTGTCGCTGCCAGTATCAGATAGGCGGCAGAAAAATAAGGCCGTACGGCGCGGCGTAGGGCCTGAGGACGTGGATAATCAAATGGCCATGATCATCGGCTTGGTGGAGGCCGCTACTGGAGGAGACGCCAGGGCGGCTAGGGTGATCGTAGATTTGCTGGGCGATGCAGCCGGCAGCAACTCTGAGGGGGTGCAGATCGTTGATGATGTGTAGGCTATCTGAAATCATATCTCTGGCATTCCGGGATTCTCACCGGGCCGTGAAGTCCGGGGAGGCAAATGAGTTGGTAGAAAAAGGCGGCCGTGGGTCTGCGAAGTCCAGCTACATCTCCGTTGAGGTTTTGCTGGAAATTCTGCGTCACCCGGAGTGCCATGCCGTAGTGATGCGCAAGGTGGCCAACACCCTGCGCTCTTCTGTCTATGCCCAGATCTGCTGGGCCATTGCCACCCTGGGCCTATCCAGCCGGTTCCGCTGCACGATTAGCCCGATGGAGTGCACCTACCTGCCCACCGGCCAAAAGATACTATTTTTCGGGCTGGATGATCCAGGTAAGCTCAAATCCATCAAAGTCCCCTTCGGATACATCGGGATTGCCTGGTTCGAGGAGTTGGATCAGTTCGATGGGCCGGAGCAAATCCGCACTGTGGAGCAGTCTTTGTTCCGCGGCGGCGCCTATTCCATGTGCTTCAAATCCTTCAATCCGCCGGCCATGGCCCGCAACTGGGCCAATCGGTACGCGCTGGAGGCCAAGCTGGGCAAGTTGGTGCATCATAGCACCTACCTAACCACCCCTCCAGAGTGGCTTGGGCCCCGATTTTTGACAGACGCAGAGCACTTGCGGGATACCAACGAGACGGCTTATCGGCACGAGTACTTGGGCGAGGTGGTAGGCAGCGGGACAGCGGTGTTTGAAAACTTGGAGGTCCGGGCCATCACCGATCAGGAAATCAGCCAATTTGACAGGATTACCAACGGCGTGGACTGGGGCTGGTATCCGGACCCCTGGGCCTGGAACCGAATGCACTACGATGCCGCCCGTCGAACACTGTACTTGTTTGACGAGCTGACCAGACGGCGGACCAGCAACCAGGACACAGCAGAGCTGATCAAAGCGCGGATCCCACAGGGGGAGCAAGTCGTTGCGGACAGCGCTGAGAATAAGAGCGTCAACGACTATAAGGCGTTTGGGCTGAACTGCCGGGAGGCAGAAAAGGGCCCTGGCAGCGTGGTGTATTCCACCAAGTGGTTACAATCCTTAACGGCCATCGTGATTGACCCGGTGCGATGCCCAGATACTGCCAGAGAATTTACCGAGTATGAGTATGAGCGGGACAAGAAAACGGGCGAGGTCCTTGCCGGATACCCAGATGCCGCTAACCACCACATTGACGCAGTCCGGTACGGAACAAACCGCATCTGGAAGCGGAGGGGGCAGTAAGTCATGTTCCAACGATTTTTGTCATGGATTCGAGGTGTTTTGTTTAAAATGCTGCATATTGGAGATTCAAAGCAGGCGCTCAAGGTTGATGTTGCTGTCAGCGCAGACATGCAGGCGGCCATAGATCTATGGGCACAGATGCTCACAGACAAGCCTCCTTGGATAGATGATACTACCCAAAGCTTGGGGCTCCCGGCAGCCATTGCCGGAGAGATTGCCCGCCTGGTGACCGTGGAGATGGTCAGCCAAATTGCAGGTAGCTCAAGAGCGGATTACCTACAGCGAGAATATCAGCTTGTACTGGATAGGCTTAGAGCTAATGTAGAGGTAGCCGTTGCTGGCGGCGGGATGGCATTCAAACCGTATGTGGATGATGGCCATATCGTCGTGGACAGTGTCCCGGCGTGGCGTTTTTTGCCAACAAGCTTTAATAGCCGGGGCGATGTTACCGGTGCTGTGTTTGTGGAGCAGGTAGCCAAAGGCCGGACTTACTACACCCGCATGGAGCACCACCAACTGAGCGATGCCGGCTATACCATCCGCAATCTGGCCTTCGCATCCAGCACCAGGACAGCACTAGGTAGCCCCTGCCGTTTGGATGCGGTTGGCGAGTGGGCAGACCTGGAACCAGAGACAACAATCCACTACGGCGACGGCACAGGGCCGGATAGGGCGTTATTCTCTTATTTCCGGGTCCCACTGGCCAACGCAGTGGATCCGGATAGCCCCCTTGGCGTATCAGTGTACAGCCGAGCCACGGGGCTGATCCGAGAGGCGGACCGGCAGTACAGCCGGATCCTTTGGGAATACGAAGGCAGCGAATTAGCCATTGATGCCAGCCAAGGCGCATTGATGGCGGACAACTCCGACCGCAAACCACCCACCTTGCTCAAACGGTGGCACCGGCTATTCCGTCAGCTTGCCATTGATCAGGGCCAGAGCGGAGATTTATACAAGGTGTATAATCCTGCGATCCGGGACACGTCCCTGTTTAATGGCCTGGACAAGCTGCTTAAACGGATTGAGTTTAATTGCAATCTGGCCTATGGCACCCTGTCTGACCCCCAAAATGTGGATAAGACAGCGGAGGAGATCCGGAGCAGCAAGCAACGATCCTATGCAGCTGTGTGTGATTTGCAAAGAGCTTTGCAGACAGCACTGGAGCATCTGATATGGATCATGGATCTGTACGTCGATCTGTACCGCCTGGCCCCCAGAGGCGCATATAAGGTCAGCTTTACCTGGGGGGACGGCATCTTGCAGGATGTGGATGCTGAGTTCGCACGGCGTAAGCAGCTTGTGGACGGTCAGTATATCCGCCCAGAGCTGTTGCTGGCTTGGTATTTTGGTGTTGAAGAGGATGAAGCGAAAAAAATGATGCCAGCGCAATCGCCTACCCTGGAGTTTGGCGGTGATGGCTGATGCTAACGCCGGAGTATTTGCGAGACCTGCCAGAGGCTATCTTACGGCTATATCAGGAAGCAGAGCTGCGCATCTTGGCTGATATGGCCAAGCGCTTGGCCGCTTACGATTACTGGATACCGGCGGCAGAGCATCAAAAGCGGGCCTTGCAGGAAGCCGGACGGACCCACGAGGAGATTGTGGATGCGCTGGCCCAAATTACCGGCAAATCCAATCAGGAGCTGCGCCGGATGATACAGGCGGCTGGTACCCGGGCAGTGGAGAGCGATACGGCTGAGTACGTTTCCGCTGGCCTGGAGCCGCCAAATATCCAAGATAGCAAGCGGCTGCGTGATGCCCTTAATGCCGGATACCGTGCCACGCAGGGCACTATGCGTAATCTGACCAAGACCACAGCAAAAACCGCATCACAGCAATTTGAGCGGGCTCTGGACCGAGCCTGGATGGAGATCCAGAGCGGTGCAATCGACTACGATGCAGCTATCCGCAGCGCCATCAAGGACTTATCCAGGGCCGGTGTGCAATCCATCCGCTACTCTTCCGGCCACACTGACAGCCTGGAGGTAGCTGTCCGCCGGGCTGCGGTGACCGGGGCCAATCAGACTGCCCTGCAGTTGCAGTGGGGCTTGGCGGATGAGATGGGTTGCGACCTGGTGGAGACTACGGCGCACACTGGGGCACGCCCATCCCATGCAGAGTGGCAAGGGCAAATCTTTAGCCGTTCCGGCAGATCCGCCAAGTATCCAGATTTTCGGACGGCCACGGGCTACGGCACTGGCGCGGGTTTGGGTGGTTGGAATTGCCGCCATAGCTTCCATCCATACATTGAGGGCGCGCCCAGGGCCTACACGGCGGAACAGTTGGAGCAATACAACGCCAAGAGTTACGCTTACAACGGGCAAAAGCTCACTGAGTACGAGGCTACGCAAACCCAGCGATACAACGAGCGACAGATACGCCAGTGGGAGCGAGAGTATACGGCAATGGAAGCAGCTGGGCAAGACGCAGCCGAAGCAGCTGCAAAGGTCCGACAATGGCGGGAACGCCAGGAAGATTTCTTGAAGCAAACCGGATTGAAGCAGCAATATGACCGCGAGCAAGCGCCGTCCTTTGGCCGCAAGCAGGCCCGGACAATTACACGGCAGTACAGCATTTCTGAGCGGATCGGCAGATCTGTGGGGGCTAAGGCCAAAAACCACGATGTGTAAATCCAGCAACTGGGGAGACCGTGCATTTAGCAGAGGGGACGCGCATTACACAGCCTAAAAATCATGTAATAGCCGGAAAGGGCCGCAACAGAGAAATTGATGAGATTCAAGGATTGCTTGACAATTACGGTGGCGATGCGCTACAATGGACCAAGGAGAAAGGCTATGGGTATGTGGAGGACGAATATGGCGAGCTGCGTCAGGTAGAACTCCACTGGTATCAAGAGCCGAGTGTTGGCAAAGTGAAGATGAAAATCAAAGTACAGCCAGATGGGAGGACATATCTTGACGAGGACTAAAGCGAAGTACGTTGGGGGCTGGGATCCGGAATACCAGCCTGGCAAAATCTATGAAATCAGCGCTCTTCCGGAATACCCAGGAGGGGAAAAGGTTGCCGCATATAATTCTCATGGAGAGGCATATGTGATGCCTGCCAGGCTGTTTGAGCCGGTCAAAAATTAATCGCTGCTCGTGAATGGCGGCGGTTCTCACGCCTATATTGTTGATAGAAGCACCCTATCGGGTGCTTTTTTCATGCCCAAATCCGACCGGCCCGAAGTCGTAAAACTACGGGACCGCACGAGGATGCGACCCCCGGCAACAAAGCGTGAGCGGAGAAAGGAAACACCATGAAAAGAGACTTTTTGGAAAATCTGGACCTTGGAAACGGCGCAAAACTACCCAAAGCTGCTATTGACGCCATCATGGCGGAAAACGGGAAGGACGTCGAAGCCAAGAACAATCAAATCAGCACCTTGACCACCGAGCGGGACGGCCTAAAGACTAAGCTTGGAGAAGCAAATGCTGCCATCCAATCCTACAAAGACATGGACATTGACGGTATTAAGGCCAAAGTCGGCGAGTGGGAAACCAAGTATAACGCAGACACCCAAGCCCTGAAGGATCAGCTGGATGCTGCAAACTATGGATTTGCAGTTAAGAATGCAGTAAGCGGCTACAAATTTTCCAGCGAGGCCGCTAGAAAAGCCTTTTTGGCGGATCTGACTGCTAAAAAGCTGCCCCTACAGGACGGCAAACTGCTGGGGCTGGATGATTTCGCCAAATCTTACAGGGAGACTGATCCTGCCGCCTTTGCACCCGAGGGAGTCGGGAAGATGCCCATTGCAACCCGGGGGACCGGTGGCAGCGGCGCAGGACTTGGCAGCGATGCAGCGCTGCGGGCGGCTTTTGGACTCCCGACCGAAACTACAAAATAAGGAGATACTATTATGGCAAACACAATCGAACTTGCAAAGAAATTCGTCCCCATGCTGGACGAAGTTTACAAACTGTCGTCTTTGACATCCAAGTTGGACGGAAACCCCGACCTGGTACAGGCCGGAGCCAATGCCAACGAAATGATCATTCCCAAGCTGACTATGCAGGGGCTTGGTAATTACTCCCGCAATGGCGGATACGTCTCTGGCGATGTGACCATGACCAACGAAACGGTCAAATGTAACTTTGACCGGGCAAGAATGTTTACGGTTGACTATATGGACAACCTGGAAACCGCCGGCATTGCGTTTGGCCGACTGGCCAGCGAGTTCGTCAGGACCAAGGTGGTTCCGGAATTGGATGCATTCCGCTTTGCCAAGTACTGTGGCATAACCGGGATTTCCAAGATCTCTGCTGGTGCAACCCTGGCGGATGGTGCTGCAGTTGTTGCTGCATTACGAGCTGGCACCAATAAGATGGACGAGGACGAGGTTCCGTTTGAGGATCGCCACCTGTTCATTACTCCGACACTGCATGGCATGATCCAGGATATGGACACCACCAAATCCCGCGAGGTCTTGGCCCGGTTCGCAGACGTGACGCTGGTGCCTCAGACCCGTTTTTACACAGCTATTACCCAGTACGATGGATCTACGGCTGGGCAGACAGCAGGTGGCTACGTCAAGGACGCTACCAACGGCCTTGATGTCAATTTCATGATTATCCACAGGCCTGCGGTTATCCAATTTGAAAAGCACGTGGCTCCCAAAATCATTACTCCGGAGCAAAACCAGAATGCAGATGCTTACAAGTTTGGCTACCGCAATGTGGGTATTGCCGACGCCTACGAAAATAAGGTATCTGGCATTTACCTGCATCACAAGGCCAAGCCTGCGGGCTAAGGTGGCCGCCATGCTATACGCCACCTACGACTACTACCAGACCATCTACGGCGGGACCATGGCCGAGAATGAGTTCCGCCGGCACGTCCGCTCTGCCAGCGCCTACCTGGACCAAATCACTTTTGGCCGGGTGGGCGCTTTGGCTGAGGGGGGCCCCTTACAGGGCAAGATTGCAGACGCCTGCTGCGCCGTGGCGGAGGCCTACCAGCACAACGAGGTGGGGGTGGTGACATCCGAGACAAATGGGGACCACAGCATCACCATCTCCCGGGGCAATAAATCCGATAGTCGCCGGCTGTATGACGCTGCAGCCTTGTATCTGGGCAACACGGGCCTTTTGTATCGGGGGGTGTACGGATGCTAGATTGCGACAAAATCGTCACCTTGGTCCGCCATGTGTCTGCGGCGGATGGCGATGTATACCCCTGCACAATCATCCCCGGCTGCAGCTGGCAAGCCACAGATGGGGACAACCTAGGTGAGGGCGGAGAGGCCCCAGGGAGCGGCTACGTGGTCCACATCCCGGAGGAGCGTGTTCCGGATATCCTCCCTGCACCCGGGGATTTTATGGCCCTGGGGGCCGTCCAGGCTGTCGCAGGCCGCAAAGATTTGCTGGGGTTGCAGCATTTCCGGGTGGCCAAAGTGGCCGACAATCGCAAAGGCGTATTCTTGCGGCATGTGAAGGTGGTGGGGATGTGAAGGTAAAAGTCAAAGTAGATATCAACCCGGCGCAGATCCTGGAAAGCCGAGGATTGGGGGCAAGCCGCGCGGCACGGCGCTACCTGGCGTCCGAGGTCCGGCGATTTTGCGATCCCTATGTGCCCTTTGCACAGGGCGCGCTGAAAAACAACGCTGTAATCGCAGGAGATGGATCCGCCATCACCTACCCCGGCCCGTACGCCCACTACCAGTATGAAGGCAAAGTGATGGGGCCCAACATTCCCATTATCCAGGGCGGCCAACTTACCGGCTTTTTTTCGCGCGGCCCGAAACGCTACACCGGCGCCAGCCTGCAGTATCACGGAGCCCCCATGCGGGGCCCGCAGTGGGATAAACGGATGCTGGCGGACAAAAGCGAGGAGCTGGCCCAGAGCTTTGCGGACTATGTGGGAGGTAAGCCGAAATGAGTGTCATTGGGATCCTGCGGGATTATTTCCAGGGCTACCCGGGATGGGGAGCGGAGCGGTTGGAGCTGAATTGCCTCCCCCGGGAGGTGGACCGGTGCTCTATTGACGCCATACCCTGCGAGCCGATTGTCAAGGCCTATCTGGACGGCAGCAGCGTCCGGCAGTGCCAATTTACGCTATCCACCAGGACATACCACGGCCAAGATTTGCAGGGCCAAGAGGCCAATATGGCCGTGTTTGACGGCCTGGCGGGTTGGATAGAGAAGAAGAAATTCTCCCGGGGTTTGCCCCAATTGGGCCCCGGGAAAAAAGTCCGGGACGTGGAAATCACGTCTACCGCCTACCCCTACATCGTCAGCCCGGATGGGACGGCGAGATACCAAGTGCAGCTGCGGCTGACATATTTACAGGAGGGAAAAATCCATGAAACTGAGTGAGTATATGGCGGCACTGACCGCCGCCGAAGCGACCGGCGAGTATGTGGGACGAGACATGATATTTGCCATAGACTGCTCCGAGGATGGCGCGGCTACCAGCATCGGAGACTATGCGGTTGCCGGCCCCCATGTGGAGGATATGGGCGCAACCCTGAACCCCACCAGCGAAGATAAATCTTACATCGCCGAGGGAGACAGCACCATCAAAACCAGCACCAAGCGGTCTTTTACCGTCACTGGCCAGCGGTTGATTGGTGACACATTCCAGGATTTTGTGTGCAGCTTTGCTATCAAATACGGCAAGGGATCTGTGGTGCAGCGGAAGTATGTGTATTTCCACGCTGGGACAAAGGAGGGCGAACAGGGTACGGTTACCATCCTGGTGAAAAAGGACGGCGCCGGTGCGGCCTCCGCCACTGCTGACATCGAGGTGGAGCTGCAGAGCTGCGCCATTCCCAAGGAGTACACCTACGCTGCTGCGTAAGGAGGGCAAATCATGGCAAAATTTTTCACCTTTGCGGACCGGGCCATCCCGGTCCAATTTTTTGAGGAGGATCCCGTCCAACTGGTGCTGATCGCGTCCGATGAGATGGACGCCAAGATCTTGGATGCATACAAGCTGATCGCAGAGGGCGACCGGCAGACCACGCCCGAGGACCGTAAGGCAAAATACCGGCAAGCCGTTGACAATCTCATTGGCCACGATACTGCGGAGCAAATCCTGGCCAGGGCTGACAATGCCGATGGCTATGCCCTGCTCTCCCTGTACAACGGCATTGTGCGAGCGTACGGCGAGGGGAAGGCAAAAAACCTGGCAGCCTCCCGCTGAGGGAGGCCAGCTTATGGGACCCGCCGGATGCTTTGATGGTAGATGGCAGGATCTACCCAATCCGGACAGACTATCGGGCAGGGATTGCCTACAGCATGGCCGCCTTGGACGGCTCCCTGACGCCACAACGGCTTTTGGATATCTGGTTCCCCCGCCAGGTACCCGCAGATTTTGCAGCGGCGCAGGAGGCGGTCAATGCCTTTTATAGGCGTGCGGAGGACAAGTCGGGCAGCAGAGAGGACGGGCCGGTGCCCTACTCCTACCTTGCGGATGCCGGAGCAATCTTTGCGGCGTTCCAGCGGGTGTATGGCATAGATTTATCCACCGTATCTATGCACTGGTGGCGCTTCTCGGCTTTACTGGAGGGCCTGCTGACCCACAGCTTTGAGGATCGGGTGCAGTACCGGATTACGGAGCCCGGCAAAATCAAGGATAAGGCCCGGCGGGAGCACTTCCGGCAGATGCGGAGGCTATATCAGTTGGATGAGCATGGGCGGCCGGCGGCCAAGCAGGAGCCTATGACGCTGGAAGAATACAACAATTGGATGCTGCAGCAGGCGCTGGGGCGGAAGGAGAGGTGATATCATGGCTGGAAAAGGTGATGGTGAGGTCGTTATTAATATAACTGGAGATGACAGCAAGTTCAGGAAATCACTAGAAAGTACCGGGAAAACCGCGGCCCTCGTATCAGCAGCCCTAACCGCCATTGGTGTGGCAGCAGTCAACGCATCTACCGATTTTGACGCAGCCTTTGCCAAAACGCAAACCATCATGGATACTACGGCCATGTCCGCGCAGGACATGCGTCAGGACATCTTGGACCTGTCAGCGGCTTCCGGCATGGCCGCTACAGATGTATCCGAGGCTGTGTACCAGGCAATCTCCGGCTCCGTGGCCACGGCGGACGCCGCCGATTTTGTCAGCCAGGCCAATCAGCTGGCTGTGGCTGGATTTACAAGCTTGTCTAATGCCACAGACGTGCTGACCACCGCACTCAACGCCTATGGCCTGGAGGCGGATGCAGTCGGCGGAATCAGCAATGTGCTGATCCAGACACAAAATCTTGGCAAAACCTCTGTAGATGAGCTGTCCGCCTCCATGGGCAAGGCTATCTCCACCGGATCCGCCTATGGCGTTGGGCTTACCAACTTGTCCACAGCTTATGTAGAGCTGACCAAGGGCGGCATCGCTACCGCCGAGGCGACTACCTACATATCCGGCATGTTAAACGAGCTGGGTAAAAGCAGCAGCAACGTAGGTAAGATCATCAAAGAGAAAACCGGCAAGTCCTTTGGCCAGCTGATGCAAGACGGTTGGTCCTTGGCAGATGTGCTGGATGTGCTGATGCAGTCCGTGGACGGCAACAGCGAGGCACTGATGCAGCTGTGGAGCTCCCAGGAGGCCGGCAAAGCAGCCAACGCTCTGGCAGTCCAGGGGTTTGATGATTTTAACGATGTTTTGGCCAAAATGGAGCGCGAAATGAGTGGGGCTGCAACTACCACTCAGGATGCTTACTCCATCATGACCGATACATCCGAATTTGTTGATACACGCTTTAAGAACGCGCTAACCAACCTTGGCGTTGCAGTGGGAGACCAACTGACGCCCGCCTTGGATAGCGTCAAAAAAGGCATAACTGATGTGCTGGAAATTGGGGCCAATATCATTACCGGATGCCCGGAAATCGTAGCTGGGCTCGCCGGTGCGGCTACCGCCACCGGCGCCCTTGGCATTGCAATTGGCGGGCTGATGATTGCACAAAAGGCAAAAGTCGCTATGGATGCGCTGAATATCTCCATGGCGGCAAACCCGGCCCTATTTATCGCGTCTGCGGTCGCTGGCCTGGTGGTCACCATTGGCACATTGTGTGCTCAATGCGATGACACCAAAATCAGTGTGGACGGGCTGACTACCTCTGCCCAGGCACTTGGGGAGACCATAGGCGCCGCATCCATCGAAGCGGACGACACAATTGCAAGCATCACCGGCACGGCAGACGCGGCAAGAAACTATGTGGACCGGCTGGCGGAGCTGGAGGCCCAGGGGCTGCAG
>OJJV01000734.1_pt1 | contig 17954 bp, 20 predicted proteins | sample 1596391 | NCBI WGS metagenome assembly OJJV01 (sample SAMEA4350164, study PRJEB24818) | metagenome | biome: human; feature: gut; material: faeces | place: Denmark | collected 2013-09
TAATTACATATATAAGTGAAAAGTTAATAAATAAGAATGTTAATTTGGAATCAGTTATAATTACAAATGGTTTGTTGTTGAGTTCACTTGATATTAATACACTAAAAAATAAGTGGAAAATTTGTGAAATTCAAGTAACATTTGATGGTTTGTATCAAAATCATGATAAAAGGAAATGCTTTGCATTTGGTAAAAATAATTTTGAAAAAATAATTGAAAAATTAAAAGAATTACTTAATAACGAAATCAAAGTAAAAGTTAGAATTAATATATCTAAAGATAATATTAATGAAGTAAATGATATTGTTGATTATTTTGAAAATACATTTGGAAATTATAAATATTTTAATTATTATTATTCATATTTGACTGATGATTTAAATTTACATGATTATGCTTTTAATAAACTAGAAATAGAAAAAATTAATCCTAGAATATATGCAAGATATATGAAACATAAGAAAATAATCCTTCCAAGAAATAGAAGGGTATATTGTGGAACGCAGAATATAAACTCGTTTTTTATAGATATTTTTGGAAATATATTTAGGTGTGAACATGATTTTTGGTGTACAGATAAAATATTAACAAATATTGATAAATTTGATTTTGAAAAATTTCAAAAATCGAAAAATACAATTCTTGATCAAAAATGTATACGATGTGTATTTTTGCCGATTTGTCAAGGTGGATGTATTAGAAATGATTTTAACGAATGTCCTCAATTTATTGATAATGTTGTAGGATTTCTTAAACAAAGAAAGGAGGGAGACAAATGAAAGAGTTAATTGAAGCAAATTCTGTTAAAACTTATTATACCGAATTAGACTGTGGTCATTATCAAACAGATGATGATGGAAATTGTACTATAGATTTAGATGATGGATGTGATTGCGACACTTATTCAAATAGTAACTAAAAACATATTGAAAAAGTATCACGCATATGGTAAAATTGTATGCGTGAACTGGCCTGTTGGTGAAATGGTTAACACACAAGCCTCTCAAGCTTGCATTCACGGGTTCAAATCCCGTACAGGTCACCATTTTGAATATTAATCCTCGTGTTTACGAGGTTTTATTATAAATTAAAACGATATCATTTTAGTATAAGATGTGTAAAGTACTAAAATGACAAAATACGTTTTAAAATTTAATATAATATTATTTAGGTATTACTATGAATGAATTATTACTATTATCAATAAAAACAAAATATGCTAATAAAATATTTAATGGAACAAAAGTGTATGAATATAGAAAAAAAGTATAGGTTTTATAAATATTAATAAAAAAGTATTTATATATAGTTCAGAGAAAGATAAAAAAATAATTGGTTATATTATCATAGATAAAATACTTGAAAAAAATATATACTTAAAAAAACTAATAATGTAGATAATGAATCTTTAAAAGAATATTTTTCTAATAGTTATACTTGTTATGCATTTCACATTAAAAAATATAAAAAGCTATTAAATGAAATAAGTTTAGAAGAGATAAGAAAGTTTGATGAACACTTTAATGTTCCACAATTTTATCGTTATATTAAAAAAGATGAGTATTTATATAAAATATTACATAATAACAACATTAATTAAAAACAAAACACTTTACAATGAGTTTACTAATAAATGTAAATATACTTTAAAATTAAATTACTCTTTGATAAAATATTATAGGAGAGTGACTAAATATGAGTAAAGTTGGAACAATGAGTATAGGAGTAAGAACTGGAGTTATTAAAGAAGGAGACAATTTAGCTGAAATAACAGTAAATAGTGTATTATCTGCACTTGATGAATTAAACATGAGTGTTGAAGATAAAGATATAATTGCTGTAACTGAAGCAGTGGTAGGAATTAGTACTGGAAACTATTGTACTATAGATGATATAGCAAAAGATTTAAAAAGTAAAGTGAAAACTAGACATTTAGGAATAGTTTATCCAATACTAAGTAGAAATAGATTTGCAGTACTACTAAGTGCTTTTGCACGTGCTATGGATAAAATTACATTTGTTTTAAGTTATCCATCAGATGAAGTAGGTAATGATATTTTAGATAAAGATAGATTAAGAAACTTAAATATTCCTCTTAATAATTATGTTATGAGTGAAAAAGAGTATTCTGAAAAATTCGGAGATTTTAAACATGTATTTACTGGTGTAAATATGGTGGATTTTTATAGAGATTTATGTAAAAAAGAAAATTGTGATGTTGAGTTTGTTTTTTCTAATAATCCTGAAGTAATATTAGATTATACTAAAGAAGTGTTATGTGCTGATATACATACAAGAAATATAACTAAAGAATTAATTAAAAAGAATGGTGGAGTTACTGTTTTAGGATTAGATGATTTATTAACTAGTAGTATTAATGGAAGTGGTTATAATTCCAAATATGGACTTTTAGGAAGTAATCGCGCTACTGAAGAAAAGGTAAAATTATTTCCTCAAGATGGACAAAATCTCGTAAATGATATACAAAAGAAAATGTATGAATTAACTAATAAAACTGTTGAAGTTATGATTTATGGAGATGGGGCATTTAAAGATCCAGTAGGAAAAATTTGGGAATTAGCAGACCCTGTAGTAAGTCCTGCATATACTAGTGGATTAGAAGGTTCTCCTAATGAAATTAAACTTAAATATTTATCAGATAATAAGTTTGCTAATTTAAGTGGAGAAGAATTAAATAATAAAATTAAAGAAGAAATAAAGGAAAAATCTAATAATTTAAAAGGTACAATGGCAAGTCAAGGAACTACACCAAGGAGATATACTGATTTAATAGGTAGTTTATGTGACTTAACTAGTGGAAGTGGAGATAAAGGTACTCCAGTAGTATTTATTAAAAATTATTTTAAAAACTATGCAGACTAAAAAAGGGTAAGACATTTCTTACTCTTTTAAAATGCTTTCTATTAATAAGTCTATACTTCCCTCATTACTAGAAATTTGTTTCTTAATTTTATTTTTCATAGAATTTAATATAAATGAATAAGTATTTAATAATTTAACTTTTCTTCTTAAACTAATTGGTGTTCTGGCTTTTAAACCAAAATGATTTTTTAAGATATACTTCATATTAAAAACTTCACTACTATTTTGTGGATTAGTCATTATAACAGGTTTTCCCATAAGTAAAGCTTCGTTAATAATACTACTACCAGGTTTAGATATAACTATATCACTTATATTAATAAATGCATATATATCTTTTGAAAAACCAAGTACTAGAGTATTCTTTATATTATTGTTATAAATAAATTCTTCACATTTACTTTTTAATTCTTTATTATTTCCAGTTGAAACTATTAAATTAATATCATAGTTCTTTTTACATACTGCTTTAAAATATTCATAACCCATATCTATATCAGCAAAAAATAAATAATTTTTTTTATCTTTTTTTAAACTATATTTCTTTAAAATAGTATTTTTATCTTCAATACTATCTAAATTAGTATTAATGTTATATGAATAAATATCTTTAGGATTTATTCCTTTTTTTATAAACTCATTTTTAACAATGTCATTTTGTACTATATATTTATCAATTTCTTTAGAATTAATAGTCCATGATTCATGCATAGTATAATCAGTAACAAAATTAACTATTTTACTATTTATTAATTTAGATTTATTATAGTAAGCACTTATATAACTTGCACTATAGTGGGTACATATTATAAGTTCAGGATTTATTTTTTTAAAATAATCTCTAAGATTTGTGCTGTCAAAACATTTAATACTGTATTTATAATACTGTTTACTAACTATTTTATTATTCATTACTTTATAGAGTAAACCATTTAATAAACTAATTTTATAATCTTTAAATAAATAATTATTAAATATATTTATTTTATTATTAAAGTAATTTGATATATCTAGTAAATGAATATCGTATTTGTTTTTATCTAGTAAGTCATACAAATTATAAGCAGTATTTAAACTAAGTTTAGAATAACTTAAATAACTTATTAACACTCTTTTTTTCATATACATCACATCAATATTATAAAACAATATTGTAAAAAATTCCATAAAAAAACTCACAATTAAGTGAGTAACATTCTTTCTGGTACGGACAAATAGTATATCCGAAACCTTAGGAATAGTTGATAAACAACTAATCACTATAATAATAACATAATTTTTAAATTAATAAAGATTAACTTATAAATTTAGGGGAAAAAGTTGATTTTTAAATTAATTTTGCTATAATATATCTTGACTTTTGTTTTTTTGGGAGGATATATATGGACAAAAACAAATTAATAGAAATTAAGAAAAGATTATTAGCATTAGGATTAGCTGGTGTAATGCTTGGAACTGCTGGTTGTACTAGTAATAAAGATGAAAATGGAGTTCCTAAACGTGTTTCTATTTCTTCTGAATATTCAAATGTAGATGATTATTATAAATATGTAATGCAAAATGGTGAAGCAGTAAAATTATATAATAGTGCAAATGTATATTTACTTTTCAATAAAGAAACATATGAAGTAAGTGAATACATATTTTATAAAAAAAATATTTTAGGTGGTTTAGGATGTCATGTTGAGTTATATGATTTGCCAAATGAAAATATGATTGTTTATTCTGATGGTATAAGTACAACATATAATGAAGAGTATTATAAATATATAATAGAAAATAATTATCAAGTTTGTCTTACTGAAGTGAGTGATTATGTTGAAGGTCATACTGGTAAAGATTATTATTCACTTGATGAAATAAGAGAATTAGAGCCTCAAATTGCCGAAAGCTTAAAAATAATTAATTCTGCTAAAGTTAAAACAAAATAATAATGTTATTATATATAATTAATTAATAATGGGAATACTATATAATATAGTATGGATTGACTTTATAATTTGTGCTATAATTTAATTACTCAATGACTAAGGGTTATATGAGTCCTGGAGACGCAACTTTTATTAGTTGCGTTATCCGTTTATACTAAAATGAAAAGCCTCTTAATTTTGATTTAAGAGACTTTTTTGTATTTTAATACATTCTAAATCATCACAAGTTGAACAATTTAAATAATTTTTTATTATTGGAGCAACATATTTAATAAAATATGCATGAGGTTCTTTCATTCTAATTTTTATTCCATTTATTTTTAGTCAATATGATCTCTTGATCTCTAAATAAATATATTAAATTTTGTATTACTATAATATGATGAAGTATCGAAATCATTTTGATATAATTTTTTAATTTCATTAATAATATTTACCTTAATACCATTCTTTCCTTCGGATAGCTTTTGTAAAACACAAAAAAACTAATCCATTTCTGAATTAGTTATTTATCAAACTCGAAACTATAAAAGTTCGAGCAGAATTTCTCATGGTACGGACAAATAGTATTTCCGAAACCTTAGGAATAGTTGATAAACAACTAATCACTAAATACATTTTACCATAGATATAGTTTATTTCAACATTTTTTAGTTAATTTTTTTGCATTTTTGCGATTCAATATATACCATTTAATGAATTCATCTGTAGCACTTGTTCTATTATCAGGTCTATTATTTCTTTCTTCATCAGTCATTTCTGCTAGTGTTTTAATACAATTATCTGGTACAAATACATACCATAGATTTGATTTTGCTCGTTTATTTTCATGTCCCCTTAATTCATTTGATAAAGAACCTCTGCTAATTCCAAAAAATTGATAGTATTCATTTCCATCAAAGAAAGTAAGACAATCTAGAAAATAGCAACTTCTATCTGTTACATCTTTCATTGTTTCTAAAAGTTTGCTCACATTAGAACTAACACCACTTCTTTTTACAAAGGCACCTGGATATCCTGGATTATTAGGATAATGTTCTATATAGAAACCTGAGTCGGCAACAAATACAGGACTACCTAATTTTTCGTATGCTTGCCTTGCTTTTTCTTTAGATATAAATTCAATATCATTAACATCTGGTTCATCTAAATCACATTTAAAATAATCAATAGTAATACCAGCATTTTCAAATTTTTCTTTTACTGAAACATATTTACCATAATTACCAGTTATATAAGTTAAATTTTCCATATTACATTTCTCCTTTAAATTTATATAATTTCTTTACCAAAGTTGGATTATATTCTGGTTGTGTTAAATCTATATTCTTATCTTCAGATATTTTTTTAGATAAGAAATACATTTGTAAAATTAAATAATATTCCTTCCAAAAAATGTTATCACTTAAATCATTTGTATCAAAAACAGATATATTTGAATATTCACCATTAATAGAATCAATTAATAAATCATCTAATTCTTTTAATCCGTGTGATAAGTAAATTAATTTACTATTTGGGTATTGAAATAATAAATTACTTCTTCCATGACAATATGAACCTTTATCATGAATTACTGTTGGTGCTAATCCGACTTCAGTTAAATTAGATTCTAGAACACTTGCAGAAGTTTTTGTTTCATTTCCACTCATTATTTGAATTAATGAAGTATCTTTAAAATCTACATTTAATTTATTTATTTTTTCTTTACTTCTTGATAATAATTCTTTTATTTTATCATTTATTCTTTTTATTTCGTTTGAACCTAATTCTAGATTTAGTGAAGTAGTAGAATCAAGAAGTAATGATATTGGTCCTAGACTAGTAGCTAATGATATAAAACTTTTTTCTCTATCATAAAGTTCATTACTCCAAGATACTACTTGATAATTAGATTCTTTTTTATTTTCAGTAATTAAATACTTATTACCTCTAAAATCTAATAATGCTTCACTAATTCCATTAGTATTTCCACTAGCAGAAATGGCAATTAAATTAGAAAACATATCTCTATTTGCTTTATAAAAGTAATCTCTTGGCTCAATTACCTCACAAATAATTCCAGTTAATCCTAATCTTTCAATAATTAGTTGTAAATAATATGCTATTACTTTAGAACCTCCAGTTGCCATAATTAATGTTGGTTTATTATCTATAGTTAATTCATATAGCATTTTTCTTATATCATTATATTTACCTAAATATGGATCATTAACCTGCATTATTCTTTCTTCTAGTTTATAAAAATTTAATTCTGTAGGTTCAGTATGTGTATGTTTAATCATTATAAAACCTCTCCCTTGCTAATTATATATTAACAAAAGAAGAGGAAATATATATGTCAGTTATAAAAATTTTCTAATAATTTTATTTCTTTAATGCGATTTATATAAAAATGTCTTATCTCTTTTTTTCTCTCACAATATGCAGCGACTCCCCATTCTGATCCAAGTAATATTAAATCGTAAGGATGAATAGTTCTTGCAGAAATCTCTTTTTTATCTTTAGAATAATATTCTATATAACACTTTCTTTTTTCTTTGATTGCTTTATTAACTATATTATAAAATTCTTTGTTTTTAATATTAATAGCATTTGGTGTTATAAATCTTTTTGGAACATTTATATTTTGATTTAAGACATATCCACCATATGGACCTTTAATTGTATCTATGTATATGCCTGCTTTTTCTATTTCATCTTTATAAACTCGAATCATTCTAGGACTAACTTCTAATTTTTCAGATAATTCAGATATGCTATATTTTCTGCCTGAACTTAAATATTCAAGCATAGTTAATACATTACTAATTTTAGACATATAGCACCTCCAAACTAATGTAATCTATTGTACCATAAATTTAATTTGTTTTACAACTAATTTTCCGTTTTTAATTTCTAATTCAGATAATTTAATCTTATTAGATAAATTTTCAATAAAGACTTCATTAGAATAATTGAATATTAAGAAAGTTTTATCTTTGATGATAATTCTATTAGGTTCAATATAAGTTAAATTAGTTTTATCAATCTTTCTTATGTTTCCATTGATTAATTGTCGGTGTAGTTTTTGCAAACTCGCATATTGGTTCTAATTTTTTTCTTAATGATTCTTCAATAGGTAATTCTTCTTTAATAATATTTACCATAATATCATCCTTTCTTCTAGGATAGTTTTTAACAACAAAAAAACTAATCCATTTTTGAATTAGTTATTTATCAAACTCGAAACTATAAAAGTTCGAGCAGAATTCCTCATGGTAGCGACGGGGGGGATCGAACCCTCAACCTCACGGGTATGAACCGTGCGCTCTAGCCAATTGAGCTACATCGCCATGAACAACAAAATAATATCATATATTAATGTATAAAGTCAAGTAAAAATCAAAAAATGCTTTAAATAATTGAAAAAATATGATATATTTATATAGTAAAGGGATGTTGAAAATATGTTTGGAAAAATTTTAACTATTGATGGAAACTCATGTAAAATTGAAAATCTTAGTAAAGTAACACATAGTGAACTAATGAATTGTCATGTTATTTTTCCTGAAAACGATAGAAAAGTAATGGGTGAAATAACTAAAATAACTGATGAAGTAATTGATATTCTTTTAGTTGGTGAAATTAAAAATAATAAGTTTTATCCTGGAGTAGTGAAAAAACCTAATACAGTACCTAGAATAATTAATGTAAGTGAACTAGAGTTAGTTATAGGTACTCAAAGTAAGGGTTTACCAGTACTAGGTGAATCAAGTATATATAAAGGTTTTAATATTAATTTACCAATTGATGATTTTTTTGCAAACCATTCTGCTATTATAGGTAATACAGGAAGTGGTAAGTCGTGTGGTGTTACTAGAATACTTCAAAACATAATAATTAACTCTGAAAAAAAACCAGTTAATAGTCATTTCGTAATATTTGATGCATATGGAGAATATAAGAATGCTTTTACTAAGATGAATAGTGTTAACATGAACTTTAAAAAATATACAACTAGTATTGAAGAAGTAGATGAATTAATGTTAAAAATTCCTCCTAACTTTTTAGAAGTTGATGACTTAGCAATACTTTTACAAGTGACAGATGCTATGCAGTTACCAGTACTAGAAAAAACACTTAAATTAGTTTATATTTTTACTAGTGAAGATGAAAAAGTAATTGAATATAAAAATGATATTATTGCAAAATGTTTATTGGATATATTAACTTCTGGTAAATCAGCTGGTCAAATAAGGGATCAAATTATAGCAGTTTTAACTAGTTATAATACTGAAAGTTTAAATTTGGAATCAATTATAAGACAACCTGGATATGATAGGACTCTTAAACAATGTTTATTAATAGATGAACATGGTAAATTGAATGCAATAAGTTTAGTAACTGAATTTTTAAAGAAGTTTACTAGATTAAATTTGGATAATATAATGATTAATTATGATTATACTTATACTCTAGATGATTTATATTATGCATTAGAGTTTGCTCTTTTAAGTGAAGGAACTATTAATAGTTCTGATAGTTATTCAAAAAATAATATATTAAAAACAAGACTTCAAACAATAATAAATAGTGATTATAAGAGTATTTTTGAAGTAAATAAATTTATGACTAAAGAATCTTTTGTAGAAGATATATTTAAAACTGATATAGGAGAAAATGTTCAGTTAATTGATATTAATTTAAGTCATGTAGATGATAGATTTGCAAAAGTATTAACTAAGTTGTTTTCTAAACTATTCTTTAACTATACTAATAGATTACAAAAAAGAGGATCTTTTCCAATAAATATAATTTTGGAAGAAGCACATAGATATGTACAAAATGATAATGATATAAATATAATAGGTTATAATATATTTGATAGAATTACAAAAGAAGGAAGGAAATATGGTACTTTATTAACATTTATTACACAAAGACCTTGTGAACTTTCTAGTACTGCACTTAGTCAATGTTCAAACTTTATAGTATTTAGAATATTCCATCCAAATGATTTTGAAATTGTAAAGAATATTAGTACTAATGTTGATATGGAAAGTTTAGAGAAACTTAAAACATTAAATTCTGGAACATGTTTAGCCTTTGGAACAGGTTTTAAAATACCACTTCTAGTTAATTTAGAACTTCCTAGTCCTATGCCAGAAAGTACTAGTTTAAAACTAAGTGAGTTGTGGTATTAATTTGATAATTATTAAACTATAATGTAAAAAAACTTAATAAATAAAAGGTCTTTTATAGACTTTTTTTTATGTTTGCTGTAAAATATTGTTATGGAAGTGATTAAATGAAAAGAGTTTTAACAGGACTTAAACCAACAGGTAATTTAACTTTAGGTAATTATATAGGTGCAATTAAGCCACTTATTGATATGCAAAATAATGAAGATTATGAAATACTTTTATTTGTTGCTGATTTGCATGCATTAACAATTTATCAAGATCCAACTTTATTAAAAGAAAGAATAAAAAAATTTGTAGCAATGTATTTAGCTTGTGGAGTAGATCCTAATAAAGTTACAATGTATATTCAATCTAAAAATCCTTATATAACAGCAATTTCATGGATACTTGAATGTAATACTTATTATGGAGAGGCTAGTAGAATGATACAATTTAAAGAAAAAAGTAAAGGCTCTTCAAACTTCTCAATAGGACTTTTAACATATCCTGTACTTATGGCTAGTGATATACTTTATTGTGATGCTGACTTAGTACCAGTTGGAATAGATCAAAAACAGCATGTAGAACTTGCACGTGATATAGCGGATAGATTTAATTCTAAATATGGTATGACTTTTAAATTACCAGAAGCATTAGTTACAAAAGTAGGTACTAAAATAAAAGATTTAAAACATCCTGAAAAGAAAATGAGTAAAAGTGAAGAAAATCCTAATGGAGTTATATCTTTATTTGATAATGAGGAGAGTATTATAAAGAAAATAAAAGGTGCTACAACTGATAGTGATAACTTAGTATATTTTGATGAAGAGAATAAACCAGGAATATCTAATTTACTTAATATAGCATCTGTTATGACTTCTAGAACTATAAATGATTTAGAAGGTGAATTTAAAAATTCTGGGTATGGAACATTTAAAGCTTATGTGGCTATGGTTACTGCTAAGAAAATAGGTGAAATTCAAAGTAGATATAATGAACTATTAAATAGTAAAGAAGTTGATGAAATTTTAAATAAAGGTTTAGAAGTGTCTATTAATTTAGCTAGAGAAAAATATGAATTAGTAAAAGAGAAGGTTGGACTAAGTGATTAGTCCGCTTTTTAAAGTAAAGAAGGTAAGTTATGACTATAAATTGAGTTCTAGATAAACATTAACATTTTCACAAAATGAACACTTTTATAATATATAATACACTAAAGAAGGGAGAATATTATGACAATATTAGTAGTAGATGATGAATTATTAATAAGAAAAGTAATAAGAGAATATTTGGAGAGTGAAAACTATAAAGTTCTTGAAGCAGAAAATGGACTTGATGCTTTAAGAGTTTTATCTAGCAATAAAGTAAATTTAATAATATTAGATATAATGATGCCTAAAATGGATGGATTTGCTTGTTTAGAAGAGATAAGAAAAACAAAAGATATACCAGTTATTATGTTGAGTGCTATGAAAGAAGAAACTGATAAGTTAAATAGTTTTAATTTAGGAGTAGATGATTATGTTACTAAACCATTTAGTCCTAAAGAATTAATTGCAAGAGTAAAAGCACATTTAAAAAGGACAGTAAATAATGAAGAGGTGTATACTTATAAAGATTTGATAGTAGATTATAGAGGAAGAAAAGTTACTATTAATGGGAAAAGTGTTTCTTTAACACCAAAAGAGTATGAATTACTTACTTATTTTATAAAAAACAAAGGTATTGCATTAAGTCGTGAACAACTACTTAATAGTGTGTGGGATTATGACTATTATGGGGATGATAGAACTGTTGATACACATATAAAGATGTTAAGAAAGAATTTAGGTATATATAGAGACTTAATAAAAACTGTAAGAGAAGTGGGTTACAAATATGAAACTGAAGAATAGAACGCTAAAAGAACAAATATGGTTTTATATGGCCATATTTTCTACTGCTTTAATAGCCTTGTTATGGATTTTACAAGTATTATTTTTTGATACTTATTATGAACAAAGAACTACTAAAGATTTAGAAACACTTGCTTATAAAACTAAATACTATTATGTAAATGGTAAACCATCAAGTTACTATGATACTCTTTCATATAATAACAATGCTTGTATTGAAATAATTGAAGATAATACTTCAATATATAGTTCTAATGGTAAAAGAAGAGGATGTATTTATGTAGATGATAATGTGGAACTTAGTACTAATTATATATTAGATTTTATGGAGAGTAATTTAAATAGTAAGAATTATAAAATTATTAATCCTAAATTAGATAATAAAACTTTAGTAACTGGTATTAAGTTAGATGATGGGGTTTTTGCTTTTATAAATGTTAGTTTAGAGCCTACTGACCCGGCTATATCTATAATAAGAGAAGAGTTAATATATATAACTATATTTATATATATAAGTTCATTTATAATTGCTTATTTTATAAGTAAACATGTTACAAAACCAATAAAAGGGTTAATGAATGGCGCTACTAAAATGAGTAAAGGAGATCTTATAACTCCGTTTGATGAAAACTCTAATATTATTGAAATTAAAGAACTTTCTAAAACTTTAAATCATGCTAAGAAGGAATTATCTAAATTAGAAACTACAAGAAGAGATTTACTTGCTAATGTAAGTCATGATTTAAAAACTCCTCTTACTATGATTAAAGCATATGCAGAAATGGCAAGAGATTTAAATAAAGATAATGAAGAAAAAAGAAATGATAATTTGAGTGTAATAATAGAAGAAGCAGATAGATTAAATTTACTTGTAAATGATATTTTAGAGTTATCTAAAAGTGAAAGAAATATAGATATTTTAATTAGGGAAGATTTTAGTCTTAATAAACTTATAGAAACTATATTACATAGATTTGATTATTTAAGAGAAGAAGGTTATGATTTTGAATTTATTTTTAAACATGAGTATACTATTAATGCAGATAAACAGAAAATTGAACAAGTTATATATAATTTAATTAGTAATGCTATTAATTATACTGGTAAGGATAAGAAAATAACTGTTAAAATAGAAGATAAGAAGTCTTATATAAGAGTTTATATTATAGATACTGGTAAAGGTATAGATAAAGAAGAATTAGATTTAATATGGGATAAATATTATAAGAATGAAAAGAATCATACAAGAAATAAAGTAGGTACAGGATTAGGACTTTCTATTGTTAAAAATATTTTGATAAAACATGGATATAATTATGGAGTAGAAAGTACTAAAGGAAAGGGTACAAAATTCTATTTTGACATTAACATATAATTTTCACATATACTTCACAAACTTTTCACTTAAGTATTATATACTTATATCATGAAAGGAGAAGTGATATTGTTAGAAGAAAAGTTGTAATAAAAATATAAATCCTCAAAAACCTATAAAATCACATATAACAATAATTGAGTACACGATTAATCCCGGTGTACTCTTTTTCTAAAAATTAAAATATTTACCTAGTTTTTTTATTTATAATTTGGTATAATATTTTTGAAAGAGAAGAGAGTGAAGTTTATGGGTGAAATAAAATTAAAATTTACAGCTAAACCTAAAGATATAGTAATGTTTATAATATTTTGTATTTTTTTATTATATTTAGTTGCTATTGGGGTGTTAAATTTATATGAAATAACGCATAATAATGAGTTTTGGGGCTTGAATCCATTTCCAGCTTTTAGTAGTGATTTTTTACCTTCTACATTAACTATGTATTTACTTGCTTTAATTGCAGTATTTATGAGTACATCTAATCCTTTTTTTGATAGAGAAAAAGGTTTTGGATTTGGTAAAAAGAAAGATAAAGATGAACCAGGTTGGTCTAGATGGATGAAAGATGATGAGATGAAGAAAGCTTATGATGTAAAAGAAATTACATTAAAAGATGATACATATGAACATGCTGGAATTCCAATTATATTGAATGAAGATAAAGCATGGGTAGATGATGGGGAAAACCATAGTCTTATAATAGGTGCTTCTGGTTCAGGTAAAACTTGGACTGTAATTGATCCATTAGTTAAAATTCTAGGAAAAGCTGGGGAAAGTATGATTGTAACTGACCCTAAGGGTGAAATTTATGAACATAATGCTAACCTTTTAAGAGAAAAAGGATATAATGTAATAATTGTTAACTTCCGTGACCCAGAACAAGGTAGTGCTTGGAATCCTCTTACACTTCCTTATAGATATTGGAAACAAGGAAAAGAAGATAAAGCAATGGAGTTATTAGAAGACCTTGCGACTAATATACTAGTTGACTCAACTAATAATAATGACCCTTTCTGGCAAAAGACTGCAGCTGACTATTTTACTGGGTTAGCTTTAGGACTATTTGAAGATGCTAAAAGTGAAGATGAGATAAACTTAAATAGTATAAATGCAATGAGTACATTTGGTGAAGAAAGATGTGGCCCTTCTAAGTATGATAAAGAATACTTTAAAATAAAGGGTGAGTTATCTAGTGCATACATAAGTGCAGCTGCAACTATTACTGCACCTGCTGATACAAAAGGTGGTATCACATCTACTTTTAGACAAAAAATTCGTATTTTTAGTAGTAGACAAAAACTTGCTGAAATGCTTAGTTATACTGATTTTGATGTAACGAGAATAGGTAAAGAAAAAACAGCTGTATTCTTAAAAATACACGACGAAAAAACAACGTACCATGCTCTTGCTACAATATTTGTAAAGCAAGTTTATGAATGTTTAATTGATGAAGCACAAAAAGAAGAAAATCTAAAACTTAAAATTAGAACAAATTTTATACTAGATGAGTTTGCTAATATGCCTGCACTAAAAGACGTAGAAAGTATGATTACTGCATCTCGTTCAAGAAACATGAGATTTAATTTCGTTATACAAAACTTTAGCCAATTAAATAAAGTATATGGAAAAGATGTTGCTGAAACAATTAAAGGTAACTGTGGTAATATGTTCTATCTAATTACTACAGAATATGCTGCTCTTGAAGAAATAAGTAAACTTTTAGGAGATGCTAAACCAAAAGAGGCAAAAGAAGGTAAGCCTACTCCGCCTATTAGACCGCTTGTAACAGTAAGTGACTTACAACAAATGAAGAAGTTTGAAATGATTATTAAACGTTTTAGAAATATGCCATTTAAAACTAAACATAAAGCAAGCTTTGAAATATTTAAATCTAAAAAAGGTGGATGGGGTTATACTGAAACAATAAGTGGATATCCTACAAGAGAGAGTAAGGGTATAAAAACATTTGATATTAAAGCATTCGTTGATGAACATAGAACAGAAGACCCATCAGGATTTAATCCATTTGGAGGAGGTGCTTTTGTTCCACCATTTGGACTTCCTAATATGAATAAAGGAGTGAATGGAAATACTAACTCTGCTAATCTTGATGAACTAGTTAAAAATATAGATGCTCAAATAGCTAAACTTGAAGCAGAAGAGGCTATGGAAAAAGAAAAGAGTAATAAAGAAGAACCTAATGAATTTGAAGATTTAGTTAATAAAAAATATGAAGAGTTTATTAGTAATAAAGAAGATAAAGAAAGTAATAAAGAAGAAAATATTCAACCTGAAAATAAAGTGGTTAAAGAAAGTAAACTAGAAGAAAATGTAGAACTAGATGATTTAATTAAGAAAATAGATGATAGAATTGCTGAATTAGAAAAAAGTGATAAATTAAATAATGTTTCACCATATCAAGAAGATAGTGAACAAAAACTAAGTGAAACTAAGAAAGAAGAGAATGTTAATGAGTTCTTGAAGTTTGCTAATTCAATTAATGATGATATTATGAATGAACAAAAAATAGAAAAGCCAAAAATAAATGTTGATGCTGATTCTATAATAGTTGATGAAAATATTACTGATGATGAATTCTTTGATGACTTTTTTGGTGATGATTAAGCCTATGTGGCTTTTTCTTTTTGTTTTCATATAATATTATAGGTGAAAAAAAGTATGAATAACTTATTTTTTGGAAATACTAAAATTATAGATATACAGGATAAATACTACTATAATATTTATCACTTAAAAGGTGCAGTTAATATACCTTATGAAGAACTTATGAATAATTATAGATATCATTTGAATAAGAAAGATAATTATTTAATTTACTGTAAAAGTGGTAAACTTAGTAAAAGAGTAGTAGCTGTTTTATCATATTTGGGGTATAATGTAAGAGAATACAAATAAAAGGAGAAAATATGGAAGTATTAGAAGCATTAAATGAATTAATAAATAATTTACTAAATTTACTAGGTTCTTGGGGAGCATTACTTGGATGTGTATTTATATTATTTGAATCTATTATTCCTATGTTACCATTATCATTATTTATAACACTTAATTTTATGACATTTGGTAATATTATAGGTTTTATAATAAGTTGGATATTTACAGTACTTGGTTGTATGATGAGTTACTATTTATTTAAATCAGCTGTTAGTGAAAAAAGACTTAGTAAATTTAAAGAAAATAATACTTTAAAAAAAGTAATTAATGTTATAGAAAATATGAATTTTACAAGTTTAGTAACCCTTATTGCAATACCTTTTACTCCTGCTTTTGCAATTAATATAGCAGCAGGAATTTGTAGAGTACCTAAAAGGAAATTCTTATTAGCATTAATGCTTGGTAAAATATCTTTAGTATATTTCTGGGGATTTGTAGGAGTAGGACTTATAGAATCACTTAAAAACCCTTCTAAACTTATAGGAGTAGTTATACTAATAGTTATAGTTTATATAATTAGTTATATATTAAGTAAAAAACTTAAAATTAAATAAAATACACTTGAAATATAGTGCTTTTTTTGATAAGATTATCTTGTAATTAAGATAGGAAGTGAAGTACATGAAAATCAACTCTTTAGTACAAAATAAAGTACAAAATGGGGGGGGTTATTTAAATAATATAAATAACTATAGTTTTTCATGTGCAATTAAATGGATAGAATAAGTCTATCCATTTTTGCGTTGGAGGAAATAATGAATAAACAAGAGCTAAATAAACTAATAGGTAAAAATGTAAAGAAGTATAGATTACTTTATAATACTAAAAATAAAAATAAATTAACTCAAGCTAAACTAAGTGAAATGTTAGGTGTACATATGAGTTTAATTGCTGCTTTAGAAAGTAGTAATAGTACTCAAGGTTTATCAATTTATAACTTATATCAAATAAGTAAAATATTAAATGTAAGAATAGATAAATTTTTTGAAGGAGTTGATTAAAGTGATAAAAAGATTAAAAACAAAGTATGGTATATTTTTAAGTATATTAGTACTTTTTAGTATAGTAGTAACCCTTTCTTATAGTGCTTTTATATTTAGTACTGATAAATATAGAAGTACAGAACTATTAATTAGTAAATTAAATTATGGAATAACTATAACAGAAGATAAAACTAATCTATCAAGTATAAGTGGTAGTAAAGTAACTGTACCAAAGGGAAGTATAACTTATTATAATATAGTAATATCAAGTATAAATAAAATAGATAGTAAGTATACATTAGCATATAAAACTTCTTCAAATGCAGTAGTGAAATATACTGATAGAACACCATGGAATACATCAGGATATATAAAAGGGTATGATGAAAATACTTATTCAAAAAGAATAAGAGTAGTAATAGATAATTCTAGTAGTACTACTTCTTCAACGGTTGATTTTGCAGTGTATGGAGGATATACTTTTAATACATATGCATCAATAGAACTAAATAGTGGATATGTAACAGTGACTGGACCTTATACTGAAGAATTAGCAAGTATTTCAAATAGATTAGTTGATATAGTAGAAAATGATACTGGATGTGTAACAAGTGAAAGTAGTACTTGTTTGTATGGTGGAGATAGTATTAAAAACTATGTACAATATCCAACAAATGAAGATAAAACAAAAAACATATGGAGAATACTAGGGTCTTATATAATAGATGGAGAAACAGTAACTAAGATGATAAAAGTAGATACTG
>OJJV01000755.1_pt1 | contig 17435 bp, 20 predicted proteins | sample 1596391 | NCBI WGS metagenome assembly OJJV01 (sample SAMEA4350164, study PRJEB24818) | metagenome | biome: human; feature: gut; material: faeces | place: Denmark | collected 2013-09
CACCAATTGCGAGTGTTGAATATTCCCAAACTGGCTTGTGGATATAGATTTTTGATAATCTGTTTTACTTTCTTAAACTCTTCTATTCTGTTCATTTCCAATACTCCTTTCTGCTGCTCGACAATTTGAAATAATAAGTTCCTTTTATAATTTCTTCATCAGTAAATTTCTTATCGGTCATTTACAGCGCCTCCTTATTCACTCGCCTTGAAATTGTACACAGGCTTGATGATGTTCGCGACCTCTACGGTGTCCGCGATATTGGCGATGATTTCCTCCATCGACTTGTAAGCCATCGGGCTTTCATCAATGGTAGAACGGCTGACAGATGTGGTGAAGATACCCTTCATGGAATCCTTATACTCCTCGAGAGAAACCAGCTCTTTCGCCTTACTGCGGCTCATTACTCGACCAGCACCATGAGGAGCTGAACAGTTCCAATCACCATTACCCTTACCAACACCGATGATACAACCGTCACGCATATTGATAGGAATGAGGAGCTTTTCACCAGCTTTCGCAGAGATAGCCCCCTTGCGAACCATGTTCGTTCCAAACTCAATGTAGTTATGAACGGTCTCGAACATCGGCAAATCCCAGTAGGCGATGTCACTTCCGAACAAACTGCTGACGATTCGATTTGCGATTTCATATCGGTTGATTGCCGCAAAATGCTGACACGCTTTCATGTCGTGGAGATAATCTTCCCGGTGCTTTCCTGTGAGGTAGCACAGTTCCTTCGGAATCCCGAGAGGGTTCGGAGAGAACTTTCTATGAAGCTCGGCAATCGCTTTCTGAATCTCTGCTTTACGCCCTTGCGCCTTATAGTCGGCAATCAGTTTCTCTTGCATAGCAATGAGTTCGTCCTTACCTTGCATGGTTTCAATGGCAAGATTCTGATAGTATTCGGCAACCTGTTTTCCCAAATTGCGGCTACCAGTATGAATCACAAGGTACTTCACACCTTCGGAATCTGTGTCAATCTCAATAAAATGGTTTCCACCTCCGAGAGAACCGATGGAACGAATCAGTCGTTCTGGGTTTTTGAGTGCCTTGTAGCACCGAAGGTTTTTAATCACCTCGGTAGGGTAGATAGCCGTCTCGTTTACTTCACGACCACTCGGTACATCTTCCCGGATAGTCTTATCAAGATAATCAAAATCAATGTCAATCTTACCAACGTAAAGCCAATGACACAACCAGCCCCAGCATGAACATCGGGCATGATACGAACCTTGCAATCTGCAAACGCTGGTTGTTCGATAAGGGTGTAAATCTGATTCAGAGCTGTGGGCTCAATATTATCAGTAAAAATCTTTAAGTTGCTCATTACAGCACCTCCTTCAATTTCAGACCACCAATAAGTCGCATAACCGCTCGAAGTCGATTTCATGGTTTATCATTTTCTCACCTCATTTTGTTCGATTGTAAATTATAAGCGCAATTATCGAGCCTACTGAAATGCCCGTAAAGAAAGCACTTATTATATAGAGAATGTTCATTTTCCGTTACTCCTATTGCCACGTTACCTCCCATATACTGCATAGCCGAGCCTCCTAATCTTTCTTAAAGAATTTACCAACCCAACCATCAGCGCCAAGGGGCAAGCCCGGAGCCCACGGAACAGGGCGGCTCATTATTTCAACCGTTTTTGCAAGCATTGCATCGTTGTCTGCAAACGGTCTTATATCAATTACCACCTCATCGTGTATGTGGAATACAACCGGCAGCCCTGCTGCCTCCAGGTGTTCAATAGCCTGTGCCAGACAGTCACGAGCAATGGCTTGTACGCAGTTCTCAACGAGCTTGCCACCGTATGTTTCGATGCGCCCCCACTTATTTTTATCATTCACGCCCATATATGTGATGGATGGTCTGCCCCAGCGATTTATGCCTATCTGCGGGGCATTGTAAAACAGTTTTCTGCCGCTTGGCAGCGTTATTGTCATATAGTCGGTGCCTTGGGTTGCATCCCATTCGTGGGCAAGTATAAGGCTGCTTACGCCCACGCTGCCGCCTTGGGTGATGACCTGCACAGCGGCGGCATCCACCTTGTACCACAGGTCCCTTATGTGTTTGTTGGCATCACGCCAACGGCTCACAATATCGGGCAGATCCTCTTCCGGTATGCCCATATCAAGTGCACCCATATTGATAAGTGCGCCGGTGCTGCCTTGATAACCAAGGGCAAGCTCTGCAACCTTACCTTTTTGACGGAGGGCGTATTCGGGGTTGCCCTTTTTTATAAGGTCAATGGGCACGCCGAACATCTGCGAGGCGGATGCCTCGTATATTTTGCCGTGGGTGCGGAAAACCTCAAGCCTCCACTCCTCACCGGCAAGCCAGGAAATAACACGGGCCTCAATGGCCGAAAAGTCGGCATCAATCAGCACATTACCGGGTGCGGCAATAAACGCGGTGCGTATCAGCTGTGAGAGCGTGTCCGGCACACTGCCGTAAATGCACTTTAAGGCATCCAGCTTACGCCCTTTTACAAGGTCACGGGCAAGCTCCAACGGCTCTGTATAGGTACGGGGCAGGTTTTGCACCTGCACCAAACGCCCTGCCCAGCGGCCCGTGCGGTTGGCTCCGTAAAACTGTAAGAGCCCACGCACACGCCCATCCTGGCACACAGCCTGCTCAATGGCATCGTATTTTTTGGTACTTGTTTTACCGAGTTCCTGCCGGATCTCAAGCATACGCTGTACCTCCGGGCTGTTATCGTCACGGGCAAGCATTTTGGCAACGGTGTCCTTGCGCAGGTCTGTTATTTCTTTGTCAGTTTCTTTTTCCAACCAAGTTGAAAGTTGGGCTACGCTGTTTGGGTTACTTAACCCGGATATTTTCACGGCCTCGGTTGTAAGGGTGTTGCGGACCGTTGCCCCAAGTTCAAGGGCGCCCTCAACCATCCCCATATCAATAGCAACGCCTCGGCTGTTTATAACGAGATCCGTTTCCCATTCCTTTTGCACAAAGTCCGGCACGGGTACCGCCGAAAGCATGCGCTCAATTTCCATTTCAGTAACGACATCCGGGCGGTTATACTCTTTGAATAACTCCCAACGCTCCGGTGCGTGGTACGGGTAGTTCCGTGTTCTGCCGCCGTTTGCCTTTGATGGGGCACACGGTACGCAGAAATAGCGTATAAGGGCTTTGCCGGTATTCAGCTTGCGTTTATCCTCTGGCAAGCCCAACGCCCTGCCTGTGGCATCCAAGCCCGCTGTATAGCCTGCATACAAGCCGTGGAACATTGTGCAGCGCCACTGCGCCGGTGGCAGCTGCCTGCCCATATACCGTGACAGGCAGCCCCACTCAAAGGGCGCATTGTATGCGTGTTTTAAGCACTGCGGATCAAGCAACGCCTCGGCAACCCACTTGGGGAGTGTTTCGCCTTGAGCAAAATCACAGCACACCGGCTCCGCACCGTTAAGGGAGTAGGCAAAGAGGAGGATCTCAAAGTCGGGGCTTTGTATGTACTTTTGGGCACCGGCTTTTTGTATCGGCACGCTTGAAAATGTTTCAAGGTCAATACTTAAATGATCCATACTCTTTTACCTCCTTTTCGTAAATTTTCGGTGCAACATTACCAGGGCAGCCCAGTAATTGGGTTTACCGCAGGGTGGCTCTGCGACTGTGCGGGTGTTGCCTGTTGGGGTGTAGTGGGCTGCGCCTGCGGATAAACGGGAGCGGTGGTCGTCTGTGCTGCAAAGCTCTGACCGAGACCCTCAAAGTCGCTGGCTGCGGATGCGCCACCGGCAAGAGCCTCGCCGTCACGGGTTTTAAGTACATTACCAAGGCCACAGCCTACACCCTTGCTGCCCGCCGTGTCGTAGGCAAAAAAGTTAATAGTTACACGGGCAAACATACCGCTGTAGATGTCCGAGGGGGCGAGCTCACAATCAAGATTGTCGATACCGACAACTTGAGGCTTGTTCTTGGTGCTGGCGGTCAATACCCAATGCCCTTTGCACTCATCACCAAATGGCAAGCCGGACGGACGGAGTCCGTCACCGTCGTGCACAATCTGCTTGGGCGTGGGGTGTGCACCGCCCCATTTATTGCTTACACCGTCATCATACGCCGCCTTAATAGAAGCGTTAATGTTGGCAATGGTTGCAGCGTCGGTTTTGGGGATAAGCAGCGTAACGCTGTACTTGGGCTCACCGCCCTGTTGGGGTGCTCTGGGGGTAGTAAGGTTGGCGTAGGAAAGTCTTACTTCGCCGGTTAATACTTTGGTTGCAATGTTCTGGTACATAATTCTTGAACTCCTTTATTACATTAAATTTCATTCGGCGCATTGTTTGTATTTGGCGCCTTGGTTATTTCCATAAACTGCTTGAGCCCTACCTCTACCAAGCCGAGGTACTCAAGCACCTGTTTGAGGGTTTCGGTGTCACTTGCTTTAACAGTGGCAGAATCACCGACAAACGCATCTATAATTTTTTGTGTAGCTTTGTTAACCTTTTTGCCCTGCTGAACGATACGCACGCCAAGCTTTGCTTCCTCCGGTGCGTCGCTTTCAAGCATTGCTTCGATTAACATATCTGACAGCATATCGCAGGCCTGGCTGCGGGCTCTCATTTCCTCAAGTCCATGGGGAGTACTTTCGTTAAACATTGTTGCTTGCCTCCTTATAATCATTAAAAACGTGTTTTGGCTTTAAGCATTTATCCCGGCAAAGTCTGCGGCGGCAGGGTTGTAAGCCTCCCGTTTATCCGTAAGCAAGGCAAGGGTGGGTTTTCCAACGGGCTTTACCACAAAGCTACCGAGCTTGTCCGCAAATTCGGTTTTGCCCATAAGTTTCTCAAGCTCTGTAAGCGTTTTGGGCTTTAGGTCATACAAGAGCGCCTTATCATACCCGGCGGCCATAGCGGCGTTAAAGGCTGCATCTGTGTCCGTAAAGGTGCGGTTGCTCCTACCTGCAACGGCTTTCCAACCGGGGATTGTACCGCCTTTGAGAATAGTGCCGAGGGCATATTCCTCAAGATCCTTGTACCACTTGACAAGTTCCTTGCCCCTTACAAGCAGATCACCAATTTCGGCATCGGAGAGAAGTCCTGTAGGAATGCCGTCCTGACCGTCCACCTCGGCTTGTTCAAGCTGCTCCGGGGTAGCTTTTGTAAGCGGTACACAGTCCTTAAACTCCTCAAGTGCGGTGTTTTGGTCTGCACGGGCTTTGCATTTCGCCTTGCCTCGGCAGAAACGGCAATGCTCACCGGGGCAAAACTCCCCAAGCCCCATATAAGCCTTTGCGGCAATAGGTTTAATGCTTTCACCCCAAGCAAGCAGCTCCTCAACCGTTATGGTTTCGCTACTTGGCTCCGTCTGGATGATGCGGGGCTGATATATCGTCATACAAACCTTTTTGATACTGCTACCATAAACGGGCTTGTACCGTTTCAGAGCACCAAGGGCATATAACCTCATTTGTGGGTTGTTTTTGGCTGATACGGGCACGCCCTTACCGTGCTTATAGTCGGTAATGCTCAAGGTATCACCGCCGATCATAATGCAATCGCAGGTACCAAAGCCCTCCGGTACATATTCGGCAAAATCAACCTGCACCTCGGCGGCCACATTCGGCTTTGCGTTATACTGCATAGCCCTTTCGGTAAGGTGCTCCAGGTACAGATCCGAGGTCTTGTCCATATTATCCTGGTAAAGTGGGTTTTCTTTCAGCTTTTTAAGCCTTGAGGTGTAAGTGCGCGGCTTAATCCGCGTAGTAAAGTGCTTAATAACTTTCAGCTCACAAATAGCGTGAGCCAGGCGGCCCTCCTCCGCATATTCCGATGTAGTTTCTGGAAATTGCTCCTCAAAGCGAGGAGCTGCGGTGCAATGCAGCCAACGGGCTGCGGAGGATGCCGACAGCAGAGCGTGTTTTTCCGGTGTTGGCATTGTTATTCCTCCTTAAATCGCTGCGCCCATGGCTCTTAATTCGTTTGCAACAGCTCCGTAGCTTTCGGGTGCAAGTTCTGTAAGACTTGCCACACCAAACTTGCCGAGCAACCCCATAAGCTGATCCATCTTTCCGGCGTCAATAAGTGCCGAGCCTGCGGTTGCAATCATATCAAGCGTGTACTGCGGTGCAGAGGTCGGAACAGCGGGAGCAGCAGTCGTTTCAGCAATAGTCGGCATAGTAGCAGGTGTCGCACTCAAAGGTGCGCCGGGTGCGGGTGCAGGTGTCGCTACCGGTGCAGTGGTAAGCTTTTTCATCGCTGCAAAAGCAGGCGTTGCGGGCTGTGCAATCGGTGCTGATGCAGCCGATGCACCTGCTTTTGCAGCGGGTTTTAAGTTCTCGCCGTTAAGTGCAGCGGTAAGATTTTTCATCGCTGCAATAAGTTCTTCTGTTGCCGATAGTTGAATTTTCATTTCTAACATTGTTGTTAGCCTCCTTGGTTATTTAAGAATTTTTTCAAAATCGTTGCCTATTTTCTTGTTACTCATTTACTTGCTTTTTTAGGGAGAAGCTTTTCATAACATCTCTTATGAATAAACACAGTTGCATAGCATCGGCGTTTGGTAAAATGATATGATTCGTTTCCGATAGGTTCTCCGCATTCGACGCATTTAGCTTCTCTTATAGATTTAGTAGTCATCTTCGTCAACTCCTATGAGGCTCGCCTGACGGCGCAATTTCAGATTCTCGGATGAGAAAAGACAAACCGGGGCGACTCCATGAGTATTGTGGGCACAGCTGCAAGCGAAGCGGCCTGATGGAATGATCACACGAACGTCTTCACTGATTTCGCCGTAGATGGAGCTACCCCATGGAGTAAGCGTCCACATCCATCCGATGTAGCGTGGTATAAGGTCTCTGTATTTTCTGTACTGATCACAAGACAGTATTGTTACATAGTCCTTACAAGTGCCGTACTTTCTGTCGCCATTGTCTGCAACCAAGTCAGATGTCTGCTTGACAAGATGGTTCTTGTTGAGTTTATCGAGAAAATCATCGTTCAACACTCTGCGTAAGGGTGACTCCTTCCAGTTGTTATGATTATTAACATCGAACGGAAGCTCCAGACATACTTTTGCAGTGATTGCAAGGTAATTCTCGTCGATAATATCAAGGCAGATAAATTCGATTCCGTTATAAATGAAGTGCTCACCCGGATTAAGGGTTTCGTTGCTAAATTTAGACATTTGAATTTCCTTCTATATTTTTCGGATTCCGTAATAGCGATGTGCGTCAATTCCTTTTTGCGATAATTCGAACACCTTTGCCTTTACGAAGGAAGCAGCCTCCTCTGATGTAGAGGTATAAGTAATTGTTGTACCCTTGTGCATTCCATATGCGTAATATACTTCGTACATTGTTGTACCCTCCTTTGCGTTAACACGTAAAAAACCAAAGAAAAAACAAGATTATACGGTTTGCTAAAAACAGGCTCAGGAAGTACATCCCGCATACAATTCCGACAAAGACAACGCAACCAATGATGAATTTAAATCCTGTCTTCATTGTCAATTACCTCTTCTTTCAATTCGGACAAGGCAGAGCGCGTGTCTCTGAGGGTCGGCACAATGATTAAACCACACATAAAAATGAGTAAAGTTATTAAAGTTTCAATAACAAACATTTTGTCACATCCTCCTCACTTTTCTGTCTGCAATCTTCTTGTCAACTTCATAATCGAGCTGAGTCTTAAAAAAAGGACAGTCGCGTGTTCTGCATATCATTTCTGTTAATATTTGACAACCTATACCTGAGTACGCGAAACACTCTTTCTGCTCATTACCGGCCAGTAGCTCGTGATATGAGCATTGCAAGACTTTTGCGATTTGTTTAATTAAAGATAAAGGAACTATTCTGTAGTCATTTTCAATATTAGTCATTGTGGCTTGCGAGATACCTACCGCGCGAGCTACGTCTTTTTGAGACAGATTCAATGCCTTTCGCTTCTCTTTGATGTTATCTCCAATGCTCATCTTTGTACCTCCTTTGATGTCTTCCAATGATACGGAGTGCCGTACTCTTTTAAATACCACTCCTCAAATTCCTTACGATGCCTCGGGTCTTCATAGTACCTATAAACCGTTCTGTAAAGAATGCGAGCTAAGCGGTTCAACTTTTCTTTTTGCATATTTTCGTCCATAGGCTGCTATGCTTCTTGTCTACTGCACATAAGAAATCATCATAAGCGGTTATTATTCTGTCGCTCTCCACAAGAATTTCGTCAACCTTGGGGCCGGAGCGTGTACCCGCTAAGATAGAGCACAGCTCACTTTTATCGGTCGTTAAGCCCGCATTCTGTAGCTGCTGTATCAGCCATACCTGAGTAAGGCAGTGAGCGGTGAGGCAGTCTTTAACGTGAACGCGCAAGCGTTCCCTTTCTTCTTCGGGTAGCTCGTAATGAGAGATAGGTGCAGCCCAATAATGCCGCTTATAGTCAGTAGGTCTTGAAGTCATATAATCCCTCCTTTCGTGTCAATTTAAAACAAAAGTTACAAATTTGTAAAAACACTTGATTTTAGGGCGCTCCAATGCTACAATTGAAATGCGATTGACAACATAGCATTGGAGAAAGGGGAGGCTTTACGGTCTCCTCCGGTATCCGTGTGTCTTGTCGTTGTTACTTTTGTTGTTTTTATTATATCTAAGTAAACTAAGAATGTCAAGCATAAAATCAAAGAAAACTTAGATTTTTGTGTTATGATTCACGGAGGTTAGGGAAAATGACTTTTTATGAACGTTTTGAGGCACTGTGCAACGTGAGAGGGTTACGTCCACAATCCGATGAGATTATCAATGTCGCTGGCGTATCTTCTCCTGCTATTACAGGGTGGAAAAAAGGGTCTGCTCCCAAGGCGGATGTTTTAATCCGTCTTTCTAAATATTTCAACGTTTCTGTTGATTATCTTCTCGGAAACGAAGAAAGAAGCGCTACTGCTGGTCTTGATAGCGACCTCACAGAACAGGAAAAAACCCTCCTCGCTGTCTACAGAGCTTCAAGCGAAGAGGTTAAGTTAAGAATTATTCAAGCTGTTATGAACATCAAGGACGAGTCCGAGAAAACTCACAGAGTGTATCGTGCGGCAAGGTCATCCGATAATGCAGAGCCGGTAATAGTAACACGTTCACAAGAGGATATAGACAGATTACGAAATGCAAAAGCAGTAACGCGTGACGAAGATTTATGATGAAAGGAATATCACACCTGCTCGTGGTTAAACTACGACAGGGTGATAATGTTGTCTTTTTATGGACATTACAAGGATATAGGAAACGCGACGTGGCAAGTGTTAATTGATTTCAATGTTACGAGCATTCCTGTGAGCGTTACAGCTATAGCGCGAGCGGCTGACATTTTGGTTGTTAAAAATTCAGAGGTAAACGAACTGAAAAGTAATGAAGTAGGAGTCAGTATCAGTAATCGGGGCGAGTGGTATATTGTATACGACGATTCAATGGCACGAGGATGTATACGGTTTACGATAGCCCACGAGTTAGGGCATATATTCTTAGGACACATTTTAACCGTAGGGTATCGCGCAAGAACGGTTAATGCGAGCAAACCCGGGGTTGAACGGGAAGCAGATATTTTTGCGAGTAGGCTGTTAATGCCTGCCTGCGTCATATGGGGCTTAAATATACACACCGCAAAAGACATACAAGATGTATTTGATGTAAGTTACACAGCCGCCAAAATACGTGCTGAACGAATGCAAATATTGTACGAAAGAAATAGATTTTTGACGAGCCCGTTGGAAAAACGGGTATATGATAGGTTTGAACCATATATAAAAGCAAACAGGAGGGCATAAGGCAATGAATGTTGTTCTATATATGAGATACAGTAGCGACAGGCAAACGGAGCAGTCTATAGAAGGTCAAAAGAGGGTCTGTATGGACTTCTGCGAGCGACAAGGATATAACGTAGTGGGAGAATATATAGACCGCGCAACGTCCGCATATAAAGAAACAGCGAAGCGTACTAACTTCTGCCGGATGATACGGGACAGTAGTAACGGGTTATGGCAGGGGGTTGTTGTCTATAAGCTTGACAGATTCGCCCGTAATCGCTATGACTCCGCTACCTATAAGGTACGTTTGAAGAAGAACGGGGTCAAGGTTATATCGGCGACAGAAAACATATCCGACAGCCCTGAGGGCGTTATACTTGAGTCAGTCCTTGAGGGAATGGCCGAGTTTTACTCTAAGGAGCTCTCGCAAAAAGTGAGCCGAGGTCTGAATGAGTCGGCGCATAAGTGCAACAGCACCGGCGGTGCAATCCCTTTGGGGTACAAAACGGTCGATAAAAAGCTTACTGTTGACGAACCCAGCGCGCAAATAGTCAAAGAGGCGTTTGACTTATACGCAGGAGGGGCGACTATCTCCGAGATATGCGAGAAATTCAACACTCAAGGTTATCGCACCAAGAAAGGTACTGAGTTCAATAAAAACTCGTTTAAATCTATGTTTAGAAACGAGAAGTATATAGGGACATATACATATAAGGATATTCGTATAGAGGGGGGTATTCCTGCTATTATAGATAAAGAAACATTCGAGACTGTACAAAAAAGGCTCTCTGCAAACGCACAAGCCCCCGCACGTGGTAAGGCAAGAGTGAATTACCTATTATCTCAAAAGCTGTTCTGTGGGCATTGTGGTGCTAATATGACGGGCGATAGCGGAAGAAGTAAAACAGGGGAGACCTATTATTACTACTCGTGCAGCACTCGTAAGCGTTTTCATTCGTGCAAGAAAAGAACAATACGCAAAGACCTTATAGAGCGTATAGTAGCTGAGAACGCTATGCGGTTAATCACCCCTGAAATGATAAACACTATCGCAGATATGGCTATCAAGTGTAATAGAGAGGATATAGAGAGTGACGCTATAATCCCGGCATTGACTGCTGACTTAAAGGAGATAAATACAAGTATCAAAAATCTGCTTAAGATGGTAGAGCGTGGCGTTGAATCGGAGACTCTCGACTCACGGCTCAAAGAATTGGAAAAAAGAAAAAAGGACACCGAGTTGAGACTCGATGCCGCTAAGAGTGAATATCTTACATTGGATAAGACCGTCATTGTGGGTTGGTTATCTCAGTTTTTGAGTGGTGACATAGAAGACGAGGACTTCCGTCGACATCTGATAGATACCCTAATTAATTCTGTCACGGTATGGGACGAGCCTGACGGAGGATACAAGATAACAACCGTTTATAACCTAAAAGGGAACACTCAAACATATAGGGTTAATGCCGACGGTAGTTCGGATATGAAACGTAATTCTCCACCAAAGAAACGACAATTTTCGTGAGAAGATTGTCGTTTCTTTTTGTTTTATATGTTTATCTTTTCGGTTTTCTTTTTTTGATTTGAAAGATAACGGACAAGAGAAAAATTATGCGGAAACCGGTTTTTGTCATCGGTAATGCATCATCCGGTTGCAGCTTTTCCGAGTAATAGCACCGACGCCGATTGTTATCGTTTTTTCTATTGTGTATTAGATTTCAAAAGAAGCTTCATAAAAACATTTTGAAATAATTATTGTTGACAAAATGATGCAATATATGTATAATATCAAAGTGATTTCCGCAAGGAAGAATTTAATATAGGGGTATAGCTCAGTTGGTAGAGCAGCGGTCTCCAAAACCGCGTGCCGAGGGTTCAAGTCCTTCTGCCCCTGCCAAAACAAAAAGACACCTGCGGGTGTCTTTTTATTTTGTTGTTAAAGCAGAAGGACTTGAACCACGAAATTCAAAAGTGCTTGCACTTTTGACAGTAAACAGTCCGGTGGACTGTTTACGCATTGAGTTGATTATAAAGCTCCTGCCAAAAAAAGCACCGATTTTTCGGTGCTTTTTCCTTTATTTACGCTGTTTTACGGCGATTTTACTTGCTTTTCCCATATAGATAAAACTACGGTGCACGGTCTTTTCCGTACGCCGTCTTTTCATTTTTGCACCGTTTTTTGTTCACTTTGTGCCACACAGTTCACGCAATCCGTTTGGTACATCATCAAAAAAGCATCAATCACAATTCAAATTCGTTTGTAACGCCCATCAACATATCCGTGTTTCGTTTGACATAATACATTTCGGTTATCTCCGAAGTTGTGTGTCCGAGTAAGTCTGTCACCTGCCTCGGTGTTAATGCTTTTACCGTTCCGTCCTCAGCTCGCACACCAGTTACAAGCTTTGTTGCGAAGGTGTGGCGCAGGCTTTGTAACCCTTTTTTCTCGAATCCTGCCGCATCGAGTATGGAATAAAACCGTTTTCGCAAGTTCAACGGTCTTGTAAAGTTTCCGTCTGCATCAGGTATCAATGGTGCATTCTCACCGAAATATCGCTCGTTGCGTAATTCAATAATCGCTTGTATTGCAGTTTCGTTTAAGGGTACGATACGCTTGCTTGAAGCGGTTTTCAGCTTGCCTACAACAATTTCCCGTCCGCTTTTTCTGCTTTTTCGTCAAAAAGAAACAGTCACCGTTACGGTGACTGCTTTTTTAGATATGGTGAATATCCTGATCCAAAGCATTTTTCGGCCAAGATTTTCTCAGTGCCGCATAGGAAATTACAAAGTTGGCAAGCCAGCCAGCCGGAACTGCGAGCCATACAAATGCAATGCCGAAATGCGGTGCAAAAATCAATGCTACGGATAACCGAATCGCAAGGTTGACTATATTTGCAGTCAAAAACGGGCGCATATTTCCAAGTCCGCGAAGAACACCGTCTGTTGCCATTTTGATACCCATAAATATGAAAAAGTATCCAAGCCATTTCATATAATCACCTGACACTTGATATGCTAAAGCCGTTCCGTCTTTTCCTAAGAAAAGTGAAGAAATTTGTGTGTGCATTGTTTCAATAATTACAAATGCAAGTACAGCAAAGCATACATCTAACAGCAAAGCGGCGCGGTAGCCTTTTTTAATACGGTCAATTTTTCCGGCACCGAAATTTTGCGAAACAAATGGTGACACAGCATTCCCGATAGATACAAATATCAGTGAAAAAACATTCTCTACTCTCATCGTTGCCGCGTAGCCTGCGAGTGCTTGCGTGCCAAACGGATTTACAACCGCCTGCACAATCATCATACCGATTGATACCGTGGATTGTTGAAGAATAGACGGAACGGCGATTTTAAGCATTAAACGCAGTTCGCTTTTGTCAAATCGATGAAAAGGACTTGCATATTTTCGCATTCGATAAAGAAAAATCAAAAGGGAAAGTATCGCGGAAATGCCCTGCGCAATAAGGGTGGCAAGAGCTGCACCGAATACTCCGAGTTTAAGACCGCCCACCATCCAAAGGTCCATGATGATATTCGATACAGATGAAAATATTAAAAGCCATAACGGAATTTTCGATTCGCCGATTGAAGTGAACATGGTTGAAAGAATGTTGTACATAAATAAAAACGGAAAGCCCGCAAAATAGATGCGCAAGTACAGTACCGCATCCTCCATTATATCCGCAGGCGTTTGCAGTATGCTCATCATCCAATTAGAACCGAATAATCCAAAGATACCGAGAAATATGCTTAAAAGCAAAAAGCTTATTAACGATGTTGAAACGATTGTTTTCATCTTTCCGTAATTTTGAGCACCGAAATAACGGCTTACCAGCACACCTGCACCCACGCCTGCACCGAGTGCAATGCAAATAAAAACATTTGTAAGTGCGGCACAAGCCCCAACGGCTGCAAGGGCAGAGGAGCCGACAAATTGACCGACGATAATTGAATCAGCCATATTGTATACTTGTTGAAAGAAACTGCCTAAAATCATAGGCATTGCAAAAACAGTCAAAGCCTTGAGCGGCGGATCGGTTATTAAATATTCGTCCTTTGTCATTTTGATATTCTCCTGAAAATCCCTTGCGTTATCATTTTGATTTATGTATCCGTTTTCTTAGAATTGTAGCACAAAAGCAATGTTATATTTAAAAAGCCAAACAAGATACAGCTTTCTCAGTCTGCACCCTGTTCGGCTTACGTCTTTACTGAACAATCGCTCCCTGAGCGAACATTAGAAGTATATCATCGGCATAAATAAATGTCAATGAGTTATAGTCCTGAATAGCCTGACCGTTGATATTTAATAAGCAGTAAAAAGTGTCGTTTTAAATATAAATCAGAACAGAAAACAGCACACAACCAATATCCGGTGTGTGCTGTTTCAGTCGGCATTTAGCCGCATATTATTTTATGACGCCGTTTGTTACCTTGAATGCGACGTTTTGTAAAAAGAATATAAAGCGGCGGAAATGAGGTTGTGTGATAAATCAGCACAAATTCCGAAAAAAGCCGAAAAAGGTGATACAATCAAGCTCATAAAAGGGGCGGAGGAATGAAATGACAGCTGTTTGTAATAAAATAAAGTCAATAGTTGCATTTGCGGTTATTTGCGTTATATTGTCGCTGCCTCTCGATGCTTTTGCCTCGGGTGACAGCGACTTTGTGTATTATATTAGGAACGGAAAGGTTTGCGTAAGCGGCTACCGCGGAGTGAGCGACACGATTTTGGTACCCGAAAAAATTAAGGGCAAAACGGTGGCGGCGATTGACGATTACGCATTTTCGTCAAACGGAACCGTGGAATTTATCGGCTTACCCGATTCCGTCACCGCAGTCGGCAAAAACGCTTTTTCCGACTGCACGGCTCTGTCATATGTCAGCTTCGGCGCGAATTTAAACGAGATAGGCGACAATGCCTTTTCGGGCTGTTATTCCTTAAAAAAAGCAGAGCTTAAAAAAGGAGTTACATATATAGGCAAGGGAGCCTTTAAAGGGTGTTCATCGCTTTCTTTCGCCGCAATTCCCGACGGAGTGGTATTTATCGGTGAGAAAGCCTTTTTCGGTTGCTCTGCGTTAGAAAAAGTTACGTTGCCCGAGAGCGTTACGGAACTTCATACAAGCGCGTTTGAAAATTGTTCATCTCTTTTAAAAGCTGAACTTCGCGGCGTAAAAACAATAGGGGATCGAGCGTTTTATAATTGTGCCGCACTTTCAGAGATAAGCTTTTCACCGTCTCTTAAAGAGATAGGGGCTTTTGCCTTTTCGGTAAATACTTCTTTGAAAAAAGTTACTTTGCCCCCAAATACCGAGCTTGTTTCAGACAAAGCTTTTTCGCGCTGTACGTCTTTAAAAACCGTTACCGTTTTCAGCGAAACTCTGAAGATGTCGGCTACGGCATTAGACGAATGTACCTCACTTTATGCAATATACGGAAGCTCCGTGTTTTCATCTGAAGCGGCAAGCGGCATAAGGAATGCAACAGTGTCTTTCGATTGTGTGTCCGAGGAGAAAGAAACCGGTGTTGTAAATACGGCAGTCGGTGTTACGGTACAAACGCTAAAGGAAATATTGGTATTCAAAGGAGTTATCAATGCTGCGGATGAATTGACCGTGTTTGATGAAAACGGCAATATTTTGCCTGATTTCGCCGTTGTCGAGGACGGTGCAGGTATTCGCATACGCAAAGGCAAAACGGATTATTATTACGTTGCGCGAGTGAATTTCGGCGATGTGAATTCAGACGGTAAAACAAACAGTGCGGACGCTGTTATAATGCTTAAATATTCGGCGGGCTTAACAGGCTTGTCTCCGATAAAACTCAAAGAGGCCGATTTAAACCGAGACGGAGCCGTAGATGAGAGCGACGCGGTTTTACTGCTTCGCAGGTCATGCGGTCTTATGGCATAATAAAAAAGCATCGCTGATTCTTTTTGCCAAAATCACGGTGCTTTTTATTATTTTGTGTTTTCTTTCAGATATTCCAACAATACGTCTTTTCTGTTTTGGCACTTACCTTCTATAACGCCGTTAAGTAAAAAATCAAGCGAGCTTTTAATCTCTTTTCCCTCGGCAATACCGAAGGCCTTAATATCATCGCCGTTTACTGCAAGAGATTTTAAATTATAACACTCGTTGTTTATCTTTATCTCCTCATAGAACGAACGCATATTTTTAAGATTTTCGTCTATCGCGTGCGGATCGGCCTTTGCCATGTTATCGGCACGCTTGATTTTTATAAGGTTAAGGTATGCTTCGTCTCCGAGACTGCACATCATTTTTTTTGCCTGAACTTTGTCGCGCGGGGATTTCATATCGTGTATCAAAACGAGCTTTGATACCTCGTTTATTGTATTGTTGTCAAATTTCAGCCTTTTAAGAATGTCTCGCGTCTTTTTTTCGCTTATCACGGCATGACCTTTGAAGTGCGAAGAGCCGTTTTCGTCAGTGGTTTTGGCGTCGGGCTTTCCGAAATCATGGAAAAACATTGTAAGACGCAAAATTCTGTCATTAAAATCTATTGCGTCTACGGCGTGAAGCGTATGCTCGAACACATCGTATTTGTGATATTTTGTGTGCTGCTCGCATTCTGCAAGAGGGGCAAGTTCCGGGATAAATACCTCTATAACCGCGTGATATTTCCGTATAACGTCGGTTGCGTATTTTCCCGTGATAAGCTTTGTGAATTCAACCTGTAATCTTTCTTTTGACACATCCGACAACAGCTGCCTGTTTTTCAGTATGCTGTCCGATGTGCTTTTTTCTATTTTGAATCCGAGCTCCGCCGAAAAACGGACGGCACGCATTATTCTGAGCGCGTCCTCCGAAAAACGGGTGTCGGGGTCGCCGACGCACCGTATTATTTTGTTGTTCAAATCGTCTTTGCCGCCGAAAGCATCAATTATTTTATCGTCGCAATTACAGCAAAGCGTGTTTATTGTGAAATCCCGCCTTGAAAGATCGTCTCTGAGGTTATCCGAAAATGATACCGTTTGCGGGTGACGGTGGTCTGTATAGTCGCCGTCTATGCGATAAGTGGTTATTTCGAGCGGCATATCGTCAATTATAACAGTTACCGTCCCGTGCTTTATACCTGTCTCTATTATCCGTTCGCCGCAAAACACCTTTTCGGTTTCTTCGGGGCGTGCGCTTGTTGTGATGTCCCAGTCAAACGGGACTTTGCCGAGCAGACAATCACGAACCGCGCCGCCGACGGCATAGGCTTCAAAACCGCTGTTTTTCAGCAGACATATCGCCTTATTCACTTGTTCGGGGAGCTTTATCATAATAATTCCTCAAAGTATGCTTTTGATTTCTGAGAGACTGTCGATTCTTATATCCGCGCCCACATTATCATACCCCGTGCCGTTGTGGTCATACCAACAGGTGGTGATTCCGAAGCTCTTCCCTCCGGATATATCGGCGGTAAGCGAATCGCCTATAAGTATAAATTTTGATTTGTCGGTTTCGTGCAGCTCATTGAGGCACCGCTCAAAAAATTCCCGTTGGGGCTTTTGTATGCCTATTCTCTCCGAAACAAAAAGGTGAGAGAAGCAGTCTATCATTCCGGCAAGTGTCAGTCGGTGCTTTTGCTGCTCAAACGGCCCGTTGCTTGCGGCGCAGAGTATATATTTTTTTGACAGATATTTAACCGTATCCACAGCTCCGTTTACAGGCTCGTGGCT
>OJJV01000756.1_pt1 | contig 17396 bp, 23 predicted proteins | sample 1596391 | NCBI WGS metagenome assembly OJJV01 (sample SAMEA4350164, study PRJEB24818) | metagenome | biome: human; feature: gut; material: faeces | place: Denmark | collected 2013-09
AAAACAGACCCTTTACATGCACTATGTGATTTAACGTCTACCAAGTCTACGTCCTTTACTTTACACCTAATATAGCATAAAATAGAATTCTCATAAAGGTATAAAATAAGAGCCTATTAAGGCTCTATTTACCATAACTGAACAGTTTCATTAGAATTAGCAGTTATTTTATAAATATAAATAATATCAATGTTATTATTGTCTTTAATTGTTTTTACTAAGGTTAATGTTAAATTAGTTAGAGTATAACTTGCTTCACCATAAATAACACAATGTTTACCTCCTTGTTCCTCGCCAACTACGTAGTTTGAGTATGCAAGGCAAGCAATAAACACACTTTCTCCAGCAGTCATATATTTTTGAGTTGCACAATTAGGTATATAACCAATTATATTTTTTGTTGGTTGAGTAGGCATGAATGGATCAATAATAGAATAATTAGTAGGTGTACTCAATTCCGTAAATTTAACATTTCCAATGTCATTTCCTTCTACTTCTATTGATAAATTGCGGAAATATGCATTATTATTAAATAGTAAGGATAATGTATGACCATCATCAATATATGAGAAATATTGACAGTCACTAAATGCAATAATACCATTACTACTGACAGATATCATCAATTTGTGATATCTGTCTAGCGAATAAATTTCATCCCTACGTAAATGAATTACAAGTGTGTGGTCAGCATATTCATATTGAGGTCTAGCTGGCGAATCGTATTCAATTTCTAAAAACTTGACCATACCTAAGGTAGCATTTTTATATAAATTACATAACTTTGACATTTGAGTTACCTCCTAAAATTAAGTTTTTCATTCTATTAAGAAATTCCGTATCATTTGTATCGTACCAGTTTTCAAAAAACCAAGGCACAACAATTTCAGCATTTTTTAATAGTGGGTGATTAAAGCAACATGAATAGAATAAATATTGAGCATATGTGTTTTTAGTTTTATTTGTAATGTAATCAAAATCATACAAATATGGTTTACATAAGAACTGTTCGTAAGGCAATACTCCACATTCTGTCACCCAGATTTCTTTGTTCCAAGGCAAAGTAAAAATTTGATTATTGATTTTAGCTTGCATTTTATCTGGGTTTAGATCACTTGAATAGAAGTTATTGCATGAAGGATAGAAGTTTACCCCTAGAATATCAAAGTTATTTTCAATAATAGCCATATCTGCTGGTGAAATAGACGGACCATTCCAGAAGCATTGAAGGGTATCTGCCGTGATTCCAACCTTTAGCTTGTTGTTCTTTTCCTTAATTTTAACTGCAAAGTCTGTATGATTTTTTGAATCTGCAAGATGTTCATTGATAATGAATACAGTTTTTAAATTAGGGAAATAATCTAATAAAGGTAATGCCGTACTGATATAGTTACTGTCTACTGTTCCATGCACTTTTAATGAAGTGATAGGAACATTATACATAGTTGCGTATTTATTAGCTAACACAAACGTGTTTGGTTTCTGCAATACAACTCCATTGTCAATATGAGCCAACATCTGACAACTTCCAAATCCTAAATCTCTAGCTAGTTTGATATATCCAGCAATATATGTTTCAGATTGTCTTTCATCTGTATCAAAAAATAATGGACACATGAACTTACTATTTTGTGTTGTGGCAAGTGTCAAATTCGTAAGATTATTTTTAAGGTTATCAAATAAAGATTCATTAATAATTTTATCTAAAGTACCATCTTTAGCCATTTCATCTAATTTTTTATCAACATTTTGTTGGACATCTAAATCAAGAAAATAATTATTGATATAGTCAAAAAGTTTTTTCATATCTTTTGATAATAAATCGTTATTTGTTACTAAGCCATTTATGTAATAAAGTAATTTTGACAACAAATCTGTATATGACAAGGAATCGTCATATACGGCTGGTAAGTTCTGTTGCACCCATGCTTTAAAAGGATATAAAGCAACGTATTGTTCATGTGTTAAAGCCATGTTATTCTCCTTCTTTCTTTATATTAATTATACCATATTTAGTACCAAAGTTTAAGTGTTAATTTACTTTTAAAATCATCAATAAAAATCTGCTTTATATTAGCAAAACTTTCTCGATATTCATTCAACATTCTGGAATATGTGATACCACTGAATCCACTAATTGTTTCAGTACCATTTGTGTTATTTGTGAAGGTTGTTTCACTTTTACTATTGCTCGTCCCTTCATTTGAATCTTTGGTAGCATTTGTTAAATAGTCTCCATTTTCAAGTCCTTCGATACTACCTTGTGGGGTATCACTAAACATATTCCAACCGATAGAAGAACTTGTTGACTCGTTACTGCCAACATTCAAACTTTTTTCATTTCCCTGCGTAGCACGTGTAAGATTATAGTTTACGAATGGGTCAATGATTGAATCTAAGGACTTGAACATTTTAGAATAATAATCCATATTTGTTTTCATCCACACTCTTAACTTTAAGTGCCATAAACCATAGGTTTCATAGTTGATTTCATCCATGAGAATTGATTCTAGAATCCATCTTTCAAAATCAGCTTTTTGTGAAGGGTCATAGAATGGATATTCAAAGTCAAATATTTTAGTTCGTGCTATTTCAATTGCTTCATCTAGTGAAGATAAACCAACACTTTCAGTTCTTCCACTCAATGACTCTACAATAGTTTTTACTTGAATAGTATACTTAGCCATTCTATTCACCTCCTTCAATTGGCTGGTCTAAAATTCCAGTTGTATCAAGTTGTGAAGCTTGTGTTAAGATATTTTCGTTTACTTCAACTGAAATATTTAATCCTTTCATTTTATTGTATTCTTCTAAAGCATTTCTTCGTGACTGCAATTTATTGACTAGAATATTGTTTGTGTCACCTAGACTGTTACGTGCTTCATCTTGTACGAGTCTTTCTTTCTTTCCAATATTCATGTTACGAATTCCAATCTCTGTTAATGCTTCATGCCACAATTCTTTTTTCATATCTTGAATCTTATCAGCAATGAATGGTGCATCTGTTTTCAGAACAGTGAATTCTTTTAGATCCAATGACTTTGTACCAAAGACAATTGGTACGTTACCGTCATACTGCTGATAGATATTTAGCCATGTCTGTCTGTCTTCTTCATTTGTAAGAATCGCTAAAGGTGTTTTTTGGGCATTCATGTTTACATTAATAACATTATCCCACTCCCATAATCTTTGTGCATAATAATTGATTGTATCAATCGTAGGCATATGTGAAAATTTATCCCACATGATAACAGAATCTTTGTTCGTTAGGTTTCTATTATATCCACCGTAAGCCCATGCATGTCTTTTGTTTGGTATACCATAGATATTTAATGAGCCATTGTAATTCCACATGGTAGCAATATGTCCACTGTCTGATTTATCCACTTTAAAGTCTGGGTCTTCACTTAACAAAACTGAGCCTTGAGCGATCATAACCAGTTCCATGAATCTAGGGTCAATCGTATCTGGCAAGTTGTCATATTTAAATAAGGCTAGCGTTAGATCTAATAACTGAACCCAGTACTTGTTATATGTCCATTTATTAAGGCCAAGACTTGAGAAGAAGTTCTTGTTATGAATATTTGGCATATTCCATGTATTCTGTAACTGATACTGTTTATTTCTGTTTCTTCTGCCCATGTTTAAACCTCACTTTCTACACCATTATTATACCATAAATATACTAAAAGTGATACGCATAACACGTACCACTTTTAGCGAGTAAATCAAAACTGAAATGATTATAGGAGGACCTATTAATTAGGACCATATACATTATAGCATTAAACTGGTCTGTTGTCTAGACTATAATTACCAATCGAGTCAAGATTTTTCCAGAATGTGATACCATTGTCATGAATTAAATTGATTTGCTCAACTAAATGAGATGGTAAACTTGCTTTTACATCACACCCCACAGTTTTTATGAAAGTGAAATATGGCCTAGCTTTTGGATTTGGCACTGCTAGTTCATTAATTGCATATCCATATTTTGTAAAATAATCATCAATTTTTTTGGCAAAGTATGGTTTAATACACATCCTATATAAAGATATATGGTGGTATCCCATTTCATGTACAACTGAATTTGATTTGTTCCCAGTTGCTTGTTGCGAATTTACCATTCTATCTTTCTTTTGTGCATACATATTAGAAGCTTGTTTAAAACTAGAAGCAAGACCTGCAGCACCAGCTCCGAAAGCAGTAGCTTGAGCTGTTGTCATAGATGCTGCACTAGACAGCATCATACCTCCAGCGCCTGTCATAAGTCCAGCAACACCTACAACTGCGGAAGCACCAATACCAAGCATTTGTAAAGTCCTTGAGTTAGACGTCTGGGCAAGCCAAGCTTTATACTGATCAGATACATATCCACCTTTAGGAAAATCATTTATTGACAACCCCTCGTCAATATTCGTTGAGAAATCAAGATAATCTGTCGGTGCTACATATCCTTCTGGATTTGGTGTGATAGTACAATGAACGTCAAAATCACAGTGATCAAACATAAAATTTTCATATCTGTAATTAGCTATATTCCCAGTATGGTTAGTTGCTTTTAAATATTTAAATGGATATGTATATAGTTTGTTATTTTTAGGTACGTATTTATTTGCGAAATTTTCGTATGGCTTATCAATACTTTTAACAATACTGTGAGTTTCTGATATTTCAAGACTTCCAGTCTGGGAAGCTTCATCACCAGTTGCAAAATCTGGTACTTCGTAAATATCAATAATTTGGTCTGTCAAACCACCTTCATTAGCATTTCTAATAAACCTTCCAAATTTATCTTTTTGAAGGAATTTATATATCTTACATCCATAATTTACACCATCAATAACAGATGTTGGATTTTGGTCTTCTTGGTGTTCTTGATTCCATTCATAACCATCTTGCGAAAGCGTTGTTGCAACGCATGTATGTGTTTTCTGAAACTCTGTTATATTAGTAGCACCTTCAACAACATATTCACCTATTTCAAGATTTTCTTCAATCAAATTAGCACCAATACTATCATCCTCAACGTGTTGCCTTTCAATTAAACATTGCGAATACGTAAAATCAAAATAGTAAGTCTGAATTACATCAAGAATAAATGAAACTTCCCATGTAACATTGTTGACCCATGTTACATCTGTAACGAATGCATAGAACCATTTATTTTCATAGCTGGTGTTTTTAAACATCATGTACGTGGCTTTCTGCATAAGCAAGCCTTGCGTTGACTCTAAACGAATAACACCTTGTTGCTTATTCTTTCCTACATATGTACATCTATCCCATCTAGCTAGTTGGTGTGCGATCATATCATTATACTGAGAATCAGCACTGTCGTAATCTACTGTATTTTCATAAGTAGGTGTAAGTGAAATATTCTGCAATAAAATCACAGTACTATTTGGAATTACATAAGCCATATATTTACCTCCTTATAATTAAAATAAAAAGGTGGACTCCCACCTTTCTATAACTATCAAACTGTCATAGTAGCAGTTTCTTCAACTGTAATAGTAGCAGTTACATGTTTTTCTGGATCTCCATTTGAAGTTGCAATAACAGTGTAATCTTTAGGATTTGCATTATTACCAATAGTAAGAACACCCGTCTTTTCATTGATTGTAACATCTGTTCCACCATTAGAAACTTCCCAGTGAACGGTTTTGTTTGCAAAATCGGATGCCATAACAGTAGCTTTCATAGTCAAGCTTGAACCTTTTGGCATTGTGGCCATCGTTGGCGCAACTGCAACACTTGTCACTGTTGGTTCTTCTTCTACATACATAACTGCATTTGCGAAGTAACCACTAGCATATACTTTCCACACGTGTAGCCAGTTGTTTTCGTACAGACCTTCTTGGTTTCGTCTCATGTCGAAATATTGCTCAACATCAAATACCATGAAGAAGTCTCTATCTACGGTTACTAATGGAACTTTTTTCAATGCTTCCAACTGAGTTGTGTCAGGACGGATATAGCTTGGTTCATCTTTGAAGATGATATCCAAACGTGCTAACTCATCATTTGTAAATGAGAAATCATCCAATACAATGTAACGTCCACTAAATGAAACATAGTCAACATTGAATGCTTTCGCAAGAACTTCTACACCAGACTGCGCATCAAATGCACTTGTGACAAATACATACTGGTCATTCTTTAATGCATAGTTTAATACACCTGCACTGTTATATTTACGACTTGGAGTCATTAACAAGTTAGATACTGTTTTGACTGCCGTAATCAACTGTTCACTCGTAGCATTTTTTGGGATGATTTGTTTATACATTGTACCGTTCAAAAGTCTTTGAACTAAAATGTACTTCATAGCTAGACGTTCATCATATTCCATTGCCGTGTACATTGCATCAATGATGCCTGTAATCAAGTTAATTACACCAGTGCTTGAAGTAAACGCTTGTCGTAATGTTGATTGTTCAATAGTCTGCTTATAGAAGATTTGTGAATTTATACGATACAACATTGCTTCAACATCTGGTTTAACTCGTTTCTCTACTTGAGACTCAGCATTTTCTGGATTGTAATTGAATGGTTCGCAGATATTAATAAAGATATCTTCAATAACTTCCCCATATTCCAAACGTCCACGTTTTAAGTTAGACCAAGGGTTCTGGTATGATTTTGAAGAAATGATTTCTAATCCAATTCTGTTTAACAACGCATTCAAGAATGCATTCTGCCATCCAACATTTGACATCATAGCTTGACCGAATGCACGAATGCTATTCAAAGAATCTTGACTTGTAGCCCTGACTCCATCAGCCATTTCATCACCAGCACTTAGTACTTGAGGTACACCTTCTTCAAAGTCTCCACCAATACTAGAACGAATTGTATTCAACACTTTAGGGGTCTTAGCAGTCAAAGTTTTCTCGGTAGGTTTAACTGTCATAATTTTCTCCTTTCCTACCAATCTAATGTTGGTAATCTTTACATATCTATTATAGCATATTTTTACTCAGTTTTAAACAAATCGTCATAAGATAATTTCTTATCTTCTGTTTCTCCTTCTTCATTTTGTTCGTCATGAACATCTTTAGGGGAAGGGTTATTATCCACACCGCCCAAGAATCGCTCACGATATTTCTGTTTAAATTCCTTTAAATCTGTTTGAGCTTGTGTCAATGCCTGCTTTGTCCTTTCCAACTCATCATTGTTTGAATCTCCCATTGAGTCTGAAATATCTTCCAATAATGAAATTTGTTCATCTGTAGCATCTTCTCCAAACATTTCATTTACTTTTTTAATTAAATCTTCTTTGCTTAATCTTGACATTTTATTTTTCCTCCTTTTAAAATGGTCTACCCATATAGAATATCCATTTTGACTTTTTCTTTTCTGGTTCTATTGCTCCACTGCCTGGAAGCACTGGTTTCCAGTCCTTTAAATACTGATACCACTCTTCGGCTTGTGTTCCTCTTATAGGTTGATTTGGGTCTGCTGGCCTTTCATAGTTGGCCAGAAACTCGATTGCCAAATCATAAGGTTTCCCAGTACTTTGTGTAAACTCTTTGAAGCTTTCTGGATAAGCACTTGTCGCTATCCACTGGGTATTGGTAGCAACTTCATAGTTCATACGTGCACACTCACCATATCCAAAATTATCTATGGTAAATCCATTCTCACGTAGCCAGTCAAGTACTTTCGTATAGGGTGTCCATTGTACTAGCCCATAGCCTTGACTTTCAGTAGGTGTTCCATATGGTGTATCGTTCTGCCAACGGCAAGGTGATATAGTACTTTCACTTTGCATATTACCAAGAACTCCGCAACAAGCATTCAATGTCCATCCATACAAAATATTCATTGTTCCATAGAAGCACTTGGCATTGTTCTTCATTTCCTCATCTGTTAAAGGCCTTGAGGGTTCTGTTAAACTTGTGTTTGTAATTACCCACTCCAATGATGAATAGCTTGGTTTACCTTTTTTGAAAGTCGAAAACGTGTACCCCATATCATTTGCTATAACTGTATCATTCACATACCAGAATAATGTTGGAAGAACTGAGCCGTTCAATGCGTAACATACATTTCCAAAATTACACGTAACACCATAGGATATTAAAGTTCCATTCACTGTAAATGTCTGATCAATGTGTGAGTGATCTCCAGTCGCCATACCAGCAACACCAGTATGAGCTATTAATTCACCTTGTTTGAAAGTAGTTTTCGTGGGCGGGTTGTTATCATGAGTAAAACTGAATGTTACTTGCCGTAAACCACTTGGTGTCCACACCTTTTTATCCGAAGTATAGATACGTGTATTGCCGTATTGGGGGCCATCTGAATATATTAAGTGACAGTCACAAGGTGCGTACAAAGGAACATCCGTACGTCCTTCGACTGCACAGTCAAAAGGGTGTCCACAACAATGTGAATCGGCTGTAGGACTTGACCATTGTGTGATATACATTGTTTCCATAGGGAACAAGCATACTTGATATCCTTTATAACTCAACTTTTCATTTGGTTTCATTGCATAACTCCATTAATTTACTAAAACAAACATCATATCTTTCTTTGTTTGTTCTCCTCAATATATTACAAGCTACAGTATAAAATTCAATATACCATTGCTTGCTCATTCCATTTGGTATACTGTATGGTATATCTTTTTCTTCTTTCATTTGATATATGGAAGAAAAGCTACAGAATTTCTGCCCACTTTTCTTTTCCATAAATCTCACTTCCACTCACGGCTACAAAGTTCGTGTTCCCACTTGCTCCCGTGTAGCAAACATATCTATGACCATTGCCAACCCATTTACCCCAGTAGTGAACTGTATTTCCTTTATTGTATTGAGCAACAACTCTACCGCATACTGGGTTCTGTTTTCTAACGTTGACACAATCAACTAGAAACTTAGCCGTGCCATTTTCAAGAATAACATCTTTCATATTAAACACAGTGTTTACTGGATCTTCATCCAATACTACATCTGGCACTAGATATCCTAGAAAATTCATTCCACAATATCCATTTGGATTTCCTTCTACATAGTCAAATAGATTTCCACCATAGTTTGATTGACTCCATGCAACTGTATACGTGTCAATGATATCTTCACACACGGCAACGTGCCCATAATCACCGTAAGACCATATCATCAATGCGCCCTTGCTTGCATACTTGCTTGGTATTAATCTTGAGTTATGTGTGGTCCATAAGTCCTGAGCACCATGAACACGTGTATACCCATCTAATGGAATAACTTCTCCAAGAATCTCAGATAGTCTGGCCGTAGCGTATGTAAAACAGTTTGGCATACTCACACCGACACGTTGTAAAGCGTACTGCATCCATTCTGATTCCATTAAGCCTTGAATATTTGTTCTTTTATAAAACATTATTTACCCTCCTCTTTATATCCAATCAATTCTTTGATTCTATCTGGTAAGATATCTGGATTAATTTTTGAAATGTTTTCACAAATACTAATCACTTCTGTAATGATTGCATAGCCACAAATAATAGGTAATAAGTCTCTTGCAAAAGGTAATTCAAAGTATATTTCTGCATAGTTGATTGCAACTCCTAATGCGTAGCAACATAAAAACCCTACTTTTTTGAAAAGTCCGTCCCTTAGTTTGCTTGACTGTAACTTTTCGCCATCACGAATAGCGCCAAGAATTCCAGTGACTAAATCCATACCGTTAAAAATCATAGCAATACCAATTAGCACCATAACTGCACCTCCTATCTTTGTACCATTATTATATCATAAATATGTGGTATAATTGTAGTAGAAAGGTAGTGAAATTTATGAGTGAAAATAAGTTCTATGATGGGACGAAACTAATGGGTATGAAAGATATCAATGGGAATACCCCAGAAATATTCATATGTACTTCAAACCGTTCTGCTGGAAAAACAACCTTCTTTAATAGGTACGCATTCAAAAAATGGCTAAAGAAAAAAGAAAAGTTTCTGATTCTTACAAGATATGATTATGAACTTCCTAATATAGGTGATAGATTTTTTAAGGAAATCCGTGAACTGTTCTTTCCTAACTGTTCCATGTTTACTGAAAAGCGAGCTGGTGGAACTATCTATGAATTAATGGTGTATCAAGGTGAACAGACAGAAAAGAAGTCTTGTGGGTATGCTGTTGCTATCAACAAGGCCGACCAAGTTAAGAAGTACTCCCATTTCCTAGCGGATGTAACGTGCATCATATTTGATGAGTTTCAGTCCGAAACAAACAATTATGCACCAGATGAAATTACAAAATTCATTTCTATCCATACGTCCGTTGCACGTGGTGGTGGTAAGCAAGTTCGATACGTGCCAGTGTATATGATATCCAACCCAGTTACATTACTTAACCCATATTACTTATCACTTGGTACGGGCACTCAGTATTCATTAATTAAAAGACTGCAATGGAATACTAAATTCCTTCGTGGTGTCGGATGGGTACTGGAACAAGGTTTCAATGAAAGTGCAAGTGTGTGCCAGAAAGAGTCTGCTTTCAACCAGGCTTTCGCAAACAATACATACGTAGCCTATTCAAGTGAAGGTACTTATCTTCGTGATGATAATTCATTCGTAGACAAGCCAAGTGGGAAGTGTAATTATATCTGCACTCTTAAATTCAACAATATAAATTATGGGGTGTATGACTACATGGAAGAAGGGTATTATTATTGCTCAACATCATACGACAAGACTTCCCCACTAAAGCTGGCAGTTACAAACTCTGATCACCAGATAAACTATCGACTTTTAAGAAGCAATATATTTGTCATTCAAAAACTTAGAACCATGTACGACTGTGGACTGTTCCGTTTTAAAGATTTGAACTGTAAAGAATGCTTAATGACTGCATTATCGTATGGATAAAATAAAAAGACACTCATAAGAGTGTCTTTTATATTGTTACAGATAAGTCTATATCATGCGATATCTTACTTCGACTGAGTGTGTGGCACTGTATTCCAAGTGAAGATTCCCACAAATTTCACTCCATGAATGACTACATCTGGCAATACCATAATGAGCAATACCCAATGTTTCAAGTGGAACACTGGGTATTGCAGTACGATTTAAAGAAAGAGTCTATGCGTGTTAAGCTACAATCAACACACTTATAGTATAACATTATCTCATTACATAGTCAAACTTTTCAAGAAGAATACCGCCCTCAATTCTATGTGGTTTTAAGTTGCTTGGAACTTTCAATCCTACCTTGAAGTCCTTTAAAGTTCTCTTCGTTTCAAGGAACTCTTTTTCTTTTTCATCTGCATCAGCAGGCACTTCCCCACCACTCAAAGATATGTTCATAAGTTCCTTACACCTCTTCCCCATGCCAGCGCACTTGATATCATAATGTGGTGAACAAGGTTTTTCATCTTCATGTGTAATATGTTCGATATATGTCTTCTGCCTAACATACACTGCTTCGTCAAAATAGCTTTCACACTTCCATGCGTTGAAATCTGTGGGGTGGATTCTAACATCCACAAGTTCTTCACGAGAACACATACAGTGTATGCTGTCTGTGTCTGCATAGACAAACTTTGGATGTTCATATCCAGTAAAGTTATTCTGCGCATTTGTAATAGTAAAGTTCTTAGCATAGCTTGTTATAGCACTTCCACAAGCAATATACCCAGTTTTCTTTTCACGTTCCAACACCAGATTATATGTGATACTTCCGTCAATGATACTAACCACCTTAAAACTTGAAATGTCACTGGTAGCCGTCTTCCCATATAGATTATTTAAGAAAAGCTTAGCCAACTGTCGCATTGCCCCCGTTGAATTCATCTTTATGTCCCGCCAAGGGTTTATATACTCATCAAAGATTCCAACCTCCGAATCGAAGTAGCAGCCATCCAGTATTTCAAAATCCTTGACTTCATAATGTTTCCTAAACAGTTCGTAGTCTGTCATTGTCATGGTCAAAGTAGGTCTTGCTTCTATGGTTTCACCCTTCATATTGACATACGCTCCATAATACTTTCCATCTATTTTAATGTCGCTTGTTTCTAGATATTCATTCCCTTTATAGAATGCGTTTCTTTTTATCTGAATGAATGGTAAATATCCTTTTTTCAATCTGAATCTGGTTTTAATACGAATGAAGTAATATCTGTTTGGCCTTAATGCTTCTGGATGTATGAAGTTACCCTTCCAGAACATAGGTTCTCCTATAGGGTAGGCATTTCCAGATGAGGAATGCATAACGGAAGGATACAGACTGTTTACATCACAAACACAACCATGCTTGAATATTCTGTTTTCGCAACCCTTAACAACATAGCACCATCCACCTCGATAGGATTTTCGGATATACTCGTCTACGTTGTCACATCCAAACTTTTCTTCATCAATTTTGATTTCCTTTAAGTCTGGGAACATTTCTTCATAGCGAACTCTTGCATACGTGTTCTTGAATTCCTTCATACAACATGAACCAATCGTCATTTTATTGTGGCCATTATCATACATGAACTCCAAAGCTTCCTTGACTACGAAAACATCATTGAATATATATTCCTTCTCTTTATCTGAAATATAACATCCTGGATATCTGAAACCTTCGTACTCCATATCCAGTTTTCTGTGTTTTGTCTTGAACCCTTCACCAATTGCCTTCACACTAAATGGAAGAAGTTTTAGACTATCTCTGAATTCAATATAATGACCATTCACAAATACAGTCATACTGTAGTATTTACCCATGTTGGAAATACTGTACCGAATACTTCTATCTGGCATATCCTTTTTGTCCAGCCACTTAACCTTGAACTCTTTTTCTGTTGATAGATCCTCATATGCCTGCTTGAATTTAAGCTTTCCTAATAAATAACATAACCAGAACGTGCCATCAAATCCCAAGTTGTGGTAATAGATGAGAATATCTGTTTTCAAACTTAACAGATACTCCCATGTTGAATCAATATCATGAAACAGTTCAGCATCTTCTGTATACAGTTCTACAATAGCACTGGCCCATACTTCGGTACTTGTCTGACCTTTATAAACTGTGGTTTCAAAATCTCCTACTAATATTTTTCTCTTTCTTTGTATCATAGGCTAGTACTCTTCTTCCATGTAATCGCCTTCACCCATTTCATGTATTAGTATTGACGAGATATCATTAGCACAATGTTCGATACCTTCGTCAACTTTTGTTGCGTCACCATATCTTCCATGCGAAGAAAAATATAAACCAGCATTATATAGATGCTTCTGCTCAAACCATTGATAAATAGGCTCTTCGATTAGAAAGTTTGCTAATATATCATCATTCTCAACCCCAGGGATATTAATAAATTCTCTTGTCGCATACTTTGCACCAATCATTGATAATCGTTCATCTTTTTCACCAGATAATGCAATAGAAATCATTGTATTTTCAAACTCCTGTACTAATGAATTTCTAGTCGTAACCCAGTCTGCGATATCATCAGAAAAAGGTGGTGTGTCTTGTACTGGTTCTACTGGGGTGCTTGGGAAAGCACTATCGAATGTTGAAATCTTTGCTACTTTCTTTGTCTTTGCTTTTCTTTTCTTCTTTGGCTTTACTTTTGGCCTTAATTTCTGAATACTTTTCTTTGTTAAAATCAAAGGGCCTTTATGAACTTGCCTTGGGCCTTTATGAACTTGCCTTGAAACTTTGGTTTTCTTAGCTTTCTGCAATGGATGATTCTTTCTTTTCTTTTTGACTTTGATATCCTCATCGGGTATTCGTACTGGTTCTGTAAAAATAGAACTAATCTTCAATGGGATTGGCTTCGTGTACTTTGGCTTGACAAGCCTAACTCTTTTGATACTTATCGTCTTTCTTTTAATAGCCATAGGCTTCCCTCCTGACTGCTATCGTACTTCTATTATACTACAATTAAAGGGATAGAACCCTATCCCTTTTGTAATTTATCTTCTTCTTGATTTTGGCTTCGGTCCTTCCTTCTGCTCATATTTTGTTAAGAAGTGCATATTGTCAACAATCAATGACGTGGAATAATCTCCATTGTTGTTTTCAGTCGTAGCATGCGCTTCTACTGAAATTAAATCACCTTTTAAGCAATAGTCACCAATTACCTTGACTAACCCTTCTCCAAATGCTTTTAAGCTTACAAAGTTTGTGATCTTATTTCCTTTCTTATCCTTGTAACCAGTGTCCTGCGCCAATGTGAACATCACTACAGTTCCTTTATCGTTCACATAAGGGTCTTTTGTTAAACGTCCTTCTAAAAATAATTTGTTCATCATATGCTTTTTCCTCCTTTTACATTTCTACTTTTGTAGCATATTTAATAAATTTGTCTAACTCCATCTCATAGTATTCTTTACCATAAGATAGAGATAATACCTTAATAGGCTTATATCCCATTTTACTGAAATTACTCATAACTTTATCAGCTTTCAACTTATTATTGAATACGCTTGATACTTCACGAGTCTTATTCGTTTCATCATCAAACACCAATACAGTTACAATAGTTGTATTAATTGTTCGCTGAATCTTGTTGTATAACACCGACATTTTAAATACCTCCCCTCCAAAAGCTTCTCAAGAAATGAATGCTCGGTTTACGAATCTTGTTCACCATCACTCCTTTATTCTCTTCAATGTAACGAGCCATCCAGAAGTTATCGTCTTGTGTCTTGCCTTGACTTCTTGCCATTTTGAATAAGCCGTATACAGATGGACTAATAGAAGCTGTATACATACGAATGTCATTGTAAGGTTTACCTTCCATCATTCGGTAAACTTCGTTCGGATATAATGAAGCGCCTGTAACTTTTTGGTTATCTTTAAGTCTGAAAAAATATACTTTCATTTGTTGGACTCCTTTTTCACTTTAATCATTTTAATTAAATCACTAACTTTATACGTTGCATACTTCTTAGGAATAATACCGATATCCATTAATACGTTAGTGGATGCATAATTATCAATAGAATATTGTTCGCACATAACCTCATCATTATATGCTTTTAGAAAGTCATATATTTCTTTGCTAAGTTCTAATGTTTCACGTGGAACATCTGAGAACCATTCTAAAACATCTCCAATCTTGTTAGGGTCTTTACCAGTTTCACGTCTATAAATTGTATACATTTCAATATCTAAATCACGTTTCTTTGTTATAACATCAAAGATAATTTCATTCATGTGTAGTTCTAAATTAGTTTTTGCTTTCATAATACTGTACCTCTTTTCTGTAATAATCTACTCTGTATGTCTGCAACATAAACAAAATACCAAGAAAAATAGCCGTCACAATCAATATTTTTAATACAGATTCATTCACTAAATACCATGATTTTTTATCCTTCATCTTTGCAACTCCATTGTATACAGCTATCAAATAATATAATAGATAAATACTAAATAGAAATAATGCTACATATTCAAATTTCATTTTAACTCCTTTCTTTTGTACCTAAATACTATCATACTTTTCTACTTTATTCAAGTAGAAAATACAATAATGTTTTAGGTTTTTTAACTTTATAATGACTTCTGAAAACTTTGCAAACATCATCAAAATTCTTGATACCTTGATTTTTATTTGCACTAAAGAAAAGCCTTAAGTCCTTCTTATTATCAAATTCAGTCAAGTCCTTCACGATATAGATATCATTTCCAGTCGCAAAGAAATAACGTGCATCTAGTAAACTAATACGTGTTAACGTAACCATTTCACCGTGATATTTAACAAACTTTGTATAGTGAATCATTATAGCAACTCCTTCATATAGCGATCGTATACTGCGTTTAAATACGCTAGTTCTTCATCTGTCCATTTCCAACCGTGAACTTTATGTATATAGATATCATCCAAAACAAAGGCTTTTGTTTCATTGTCGCCTACACCTTCATAAACTTGCTTCATTTCATCTGCTAAATGAATCATGAATGAATTGTTGGTTGGATAGTTGTTAAGCATCCAACATCACCTCGCTTTCTTCTAAATCTTTAAAAATTGCTTCTTCGTTTGCTGATAGTTTCATTTGTCAAGTTCTCCTGTTCTTTTTAAGATTTCATTTTCAATAAGGTCAATTTTAATATCATCTTTTACATCCGCTCAAGTTCCGTTAATTTCAATTGTTTTATTCATTTTTTCTAGTCCTCCTTATCATCTAACATAGAATCAATAGCACTTCTTTTTCCTAGTACCTGACATAATCCAATAGCACTGAATAATGTTTCATCATTTACTAATTTTCTATAATTTTCATAAATGTCATTCAGCATCCAAGACCATTCAGCAAGTGTAAGTTTGTCATCAATTGAAATACCTTTTTGCTTTTCTAAATGTTGTAAAGTAAACTTAACTTCTTCCAAGAACAAAGACATTTTTTCCCTGTTCTTTGGTGTTTCATCATAGCGATCTAAAATATTGATTTGTTTTAACATTTTCTTACCTCTTTCTTTTTGCATATTAATTATAAGCTATTTTCTACTTTTTAAGGTTGATTTTATATAGAATAGTTAGAATTGACTAACTATTCTATGCATTATAACTTTTTCTAATTACTTTAAATATTTCTCTAAAAATCAATAGCGATAACTTTTTCTCGGCCTCTGTCTCTGAATACTTGCTACGTTCAAGTGCCGTTTGCTCTAAAATATCGCCTAAATCATCCACCGCACTTCTATTAACATAATAACCAGTGTCAAAGCAAGAAGGCAAACCTTCGCACCAGTAAATAAATGATTCTTGAAAGCTTCTGTTTATCTTATTGTTTACAATTACCTCATCATACATTATATTATAAAGAGCATGCGCATAAACTGAAAACATATCAATATTTTCACCGTTTTCGTATCTTTTTTCTAAGTCCATAACATAATAATATTTCTCATTTAACGTGTCAACGTCAAAATTGACATGATCACATACGTATTTTTTAATCCTTTCAATTGCTTTTCTACTGTTAGATTTTAACATATTATAATCCTCCTATGGCATTCTAGCCGACAAGCCATTTAGGCTTGTTTCGTCTTAATTTTCAAAGACTCTTCAGGGCTAGTTTATTTGTATTTTGCATAGTTATAAAAGTGATTTTTCTTTCCTCTCTTTTTACATCTATATTATAAGCTATTTTATCCTTTTTGTCAAGCTTTATTTTATACTTTTATTTTTCTTTTTTATCACCTCTTTTTATCACTTCCTTTTTACATCTATATTATAAGCTATTTTATCCTTTTTGTCAAGCTTTATTTTATACTTTTATTTTTCTTTTTTATCACCTCTTTTTATCACTTCCTTTTTACATCTATAGTATAACATTTTACCTATATAATGTCAAGTATTTTATACCACAAATTTGATTTTATTTTATACCTACCACAGGTATATGTGATTTTTTTCACAAGGGGAACGTTAAATCACATAGTGCATGTAAAGGG
>OJJV01000763.1_pt1 | contig 17322 bp, 9 predicted proteins | sample 1596391 | NCBI WGS metagenome assembly OJJV01 (sample SAMEA4350164, study PRJEB24818) | metagenome | biome: human; feature: gut; material: faeces | place: Denmark | collected 2013-09
GCCCACGAATTTTGCACACGCAATGGTGCACACCAGCGTTCCGCAGACCACGGCGGCCACCATGGGAGAAAGAGACGTGTTTCCCAGCAGCAACCGGTCCACCAACATCATTTTTCCGAAATTGGCAACGGCCAGCACCACGCCGCACAGCAGCGCCACGCGCAGCTCCTTCCAGATGATCCGGAAGATGTCGGAGAAATCCACCTCGGACAGGGAGATGGCGCGGATCACGGTCACGCTGGATTGGGAGCCGCAGTTGCCGCCGGTATCCATCAGCATGGGGATATAGGCGGTCAGCACCGGCAGCACCGCCAGCGAGTTTTCAAAATTGGCAATAATAAGCCCTGTGAAGGTGGCGGACACCATCAGCAGCAGCAGCCACGGGATTCTCGCCTTGAAGGTGCTGACCACGCCCGTTTTCAGATAGGGCTTATCCGTGGGGGTGATGGCGGCCATCTTCTCCATATCCTCGGTGGCCTCCGCCTCCATGACGTCCATGGCGTCGTCAACGGTGATGATGCCGACGAGACGGTCTTCCTTATCGACGACCGGCAGGGCGATGAAGTCGTACTTCGAGAAGGTCTGGGCGACGTCCTCCTTATCCTCGAGGGTGCCGACGGAGATGACATGCGTCTCCATGATATCCTCGATGATATCGTCCTCGTCGGAGAGGAGGATCGTGCGCAGGGAAACGATGCCGAGCAGCTTGCGCGCGGGATCCACCACATAGCAGACGTTGATGGTCTCCTTGTCCGTGCCGGTGCGGCGGATGCGCTTGAGTGCGTCCTCGACCGTCATGTCGCGCTTGAGGTCGACGAACTCCGTCGTCATCAGCGCGCCGGCGGTATCCTCGGGATATTTGAGAATTTCATTGATGCTCTTGCGGGTGTCGGGGTCGGCGTGCTTCAAAATGCGCTTGACCACGCCCGCGGGCATCTCCTCGACGATATCGACGGCGTCGTCGAGATACAGCTCGTCGAGCACCTCCTTGAGCTCGGTGTTGGAAAAGCCGCGGATGAGCATCTCCTGCACATCGGGCTGCAGCTCAACGAACAGCTCCGCCGCCGGCTCCTTGGGCAGCAGGCGGAACAGCAGCGGCAGCATCTCCTCGGGCAGATCGTCGAACAGGTCTGCGATATCGGCGGGCTCCAGCTCGACTAAAACGTCGCGCAGCGCCTTATACTGCTTTCGGCGGGTCATCTCCTCTATTTCCTCCAGCAGCTCGTCGCGGCGTTCTTCAAAATCGATCATGCGCTGTTCCTCCTTTCTCCAAAGCTGACCGGCGCGGGCCAAGGGATAAAAAAAGCCCGCAGGCCTTCCTCCGGTACCAAGGCTGCGGGAGCGACAATGATAAAAATCGCGCTTTGCGATCTTCCCTACCGTTCAAGCTTTAGCATCACGAGGCGGTGAAACTGCATTAGATGGCACCTTGGTTTCGATGCCAACTGTTCAAACCCTCGCATCGTGTCTCCACGACTCTGCGGCAGCAGTCCATATCCTGATGGTAGCCTTACCTACCGGACGAATATTTATTTACCTTATCATAATATGCGCATTTTCTTTCTTTGTCAAGCATTTTCCCGATTTTTTCGGCCCGTTTTCCTCGCTGCGGCGCGTCGGAAATCTTTCTCTTTCCTTTTCGGTCTTGCTGTGCTATAGTATTGTTGTTTTTATAGGGCTTCGTGAAGAATAAACAGGGCGGAGGTGAGCGTGATTTGCTCGAGCGCGTGATGCACAACCGGTTTTTTCGCGGCACGGCGCTGTTCGTGCGCCGCTACTTCGACCATCGCGTGGCCCGCGACAGCGCGGCGCTGACGTATTACCTGCTCTTTGCGATGTTCCCGCTGCTCATCTTCCTGAGCAACCTCGTCGGCTTCTTCGCCGTGGACATTGAGGGCTTCCTGCGCCAGCTCGGCACCATCATCCCCGCCGAGGTGCTGGACCTGCTGATCCAGTACCTGCGCTACGTTTCGCGCGTATCGAGCCGGACGCTGATGACCTTCAGCCTGATCTTTTCCATCTGGTTCCCGATGCGCGCGGCCAACGCGCTGCTGCTGAGCGTGCGCAAGGCCTACGGCATGGGGCGTCCCACGCAGTTCCTCCGCCATCAGGCCAAGGTGTTCCTTTACACCATCTGCCTGATCCTCACGATCCTGCTCTCGCTGGTGCTCGTGACGGTGGGCCGCAGCGTGCTGAACCTCTGCGCGGACTACTTCCATTTCAGCGCCATCCTGACCGACGGCTTCATCGAGCTGTGGTCGACGCTGCGCTTCGTGTTCCTCGGCTGCATCGTCTTTCTTGCGCTCGCCGTGCTCTACGGCCTCGCACAGGAGACGCGGAGCGTTCACTACGTCTGGCCCGGCGTGCTCTTTTCGCTCACGGCCTGGATGGTCCTCTCGCTGCTTTTCTCGCTTTATGTGGAAAACGCGGCGAACTATTCCGTCATCTACGGCTCCATCGGCGCCATCATCGTGCTGCTGCTGTGGCTGTATCTCTCGGCGACCATGATGATCATGGGCGCGGAATTCAACAGCGTTCTGATGGAAATGAAGACCGCGCGCGGATGAGGCGCGCGGATACCAAGGCTATTACGCGCCGCGCGGTGCGCGGCAGAACGGAGAACAAAGCATGAAGATCATCATTGTCGGTCTGGGCAAGGTCGGCTACGCCATTGCCCAGCAGATGGTCGGCGAGGAGCACGACCTGATTCTGGTGGACGAGAGCGCCGCCGTGATCGAGCACGCCGACGCCACGCTCGACGCCATGTGCGTCGAGGGCAACGGTGCGTGCGCGAGCGTGCTGCTGCGCGCCGGTGTGCGCGACGCCGACCTGGTCATCGCCGCCACGGCGGATGACGAGGTGAACCTCGTCTGCTCGCTGATGGCGAAAAAGCTGGGCGCCAAGCACACGGTCGCCCGTGTGCGCAATCCCGAATACTTCCGCGACGCGCCGATCCTGCGCCGCGAGATCGGTCTGGACATGATCATCAACCCCGAATACGCCGCCGCGCAGGAGATCGCGCGCATCCTGCGCGTGCCCGCCGCGTTCAGCGTGGAGAGCTTCGCCCGCGGCACCGTGGAGCTCATCGGCTTCCAGATCACCGAGCAGGACGGCATGGCCGGCAAGAGCCTGATCGAATACAACAAGCTCCATCCCAACGCGCTGCTGCTGTGCGCGGCCAAGCGCGGCGGCGAGGTGCTGGTGCCGAACGGCCACTTTGTCCCGCAGGCCGGCGACCGCGTTTACGCCATCGGCACACCGACCGAGACCGCCCGCGTGCTGCGCAGCATGGGCCGCGACACCTCGCCCATCCGCCAGCTGAGCGTGATCGGCGGCGGGCGCATCGCGCTCTACCTCGCCTGGGCGCTCGACGGCATGGGGATGCACATCACCATCGTTGAGCAGAACGAGGAAAAGTGCATGGCGATCGCCGAGAAGCTGCCGAAGGCGACCATCCTCCACGGCGACGGCACGGACCATGACCTGCTCGAATCCGAGGGCATCTTCGACGCGGACGCCTTCGTCTCCCTCACAGGGCGCGACGAGGAGAATCTGCTCATGGCGCTCACCGCGAAGGACTCCGGCGTTGCCAAGGTCCTGCCGAAGATGTCGCGCCCGAACTACACCGCGCTGGTGCACGACCTCGGCATCGACACCGTCATCTCCCCCAAGGACGTGACGGCCAGCCAGATCTCCAGCTACGTCCGCGGCCTCGCCAACTCGCAGGGCAGCGCCGTGGAGAGCCTGCATAAGATCCTCGGCGGCGCGATGGAGGCGGTGGAATTCACCGCGACCGGCGCGACGCACTTCCTCAATACGCCCCTTAAGGACCTGAACTTCAAGCCGGGGCTGCTGGTCGCCGCCATCGTCCACGGCGGCAAGCTCCTCATTCCCGGCGGCCACTCCATCATCTCGGAGGGCGACCGCGTGATCGTGGTGGCAAAATCCCTGTTCCTCAAGGACCTCAACGACATTCTGGTCCGTTGAGCCGCTGCACGAAGGAAGGCGCGACATGAACAAAAAGCTCATTTTCAAAATTCTCGGCATCATCCTGGGCATCGAGGGCGTGTCCCTGCTCATTCCCTTCGTCATCGCGCTCGTCTGCCGGGAAAATACCGCCGTCTTCGGCGTCACGGCGCTGCTCTGCCTCGCGGTCGGTCTGCCGCTGAGCCGGCTGCATACGGCCAAATCACGCCTGCAGAACCGCGACGGCTATGTCGCCGTGGCGCTCGGCTGGATCGTGCTGTCCGCCTTCGGCGCGCTGCCCTATGCGCTCAGCGGCTGCTGCGGCTATGTGGCCGCGCTGTTTGAGACCGTTTCCGGCTTCACGACGACGGGCGCCTCCATCTTCGGCGCGCCGGCCTCGCTGCCGCGCGGCATCCAGCTCTGGCGCGCGCTGACGCAATGGCTCGGCGGCATGGGCGTTCTCGTCCTGCTGCTCGCGCTGATGCCGAAGCTCGGCGAGGGCAGCGTCAACCTGATGAAGGCCGAAAGCCCCGGCCCCATCTCCTCCAAGCTGCTGCCGCGCACGAACGACACGGCCAAAATGCTTTACAGCATCTACATTCTCCTCACGGCGGCGGAAACGCTCGCGCTCCGCGCGGCGCGGATGCCGTGGTTCGACGCGGTGACCACCGCGCTCACGACCATCTCGACCGGCGGCTTCTCCGTCCGCAACGAAAGCATCGCCTACTACCAGTCCTCGGCGGTCAACTGGATCATCGTGGTCTTCATGTTCGTCTCGTCGGTCAATTTCACGCTTCTGTTTCTGGCCGGTACACGGCGCTGGCGGGAGGTCCTGCGCAGCGACGAGCTGCGCGTCTACTCCGGCATCGTGTTCGGCTCGTCCGCGCTCATCGCGCTCGATCTTGTTCTCAAAACGGGCCGTTCCGTCGGCTCCGCCATCGAGCACGCGGCCTTTCAGGTCACAACGCTCATTTCCACCACCGGCTACTGCACAGAGGATTTCGACCTTTGGCCGCAGTTCAGCCGTCTTGTGCTGCTCGTTGTGATGTTCGCCGGCGGCTGCGCCGGCTCGACCGCCGGCGGCATCAAGGTCTCGCGCATCGTGCTGCTCTTCAAGGGACTCAAGCGCGACCTGCGCCGCATCCTGCACACGCGCGAGGTGCGCCCCATCACGCTCGACGGGCAGCGCGTGGAGGAGGATACCATCTCCTCCGTTTCCCTCTTCTTCTTTGCCTATATGATCATCCTCTTTTTCTCCGCGCTGATCGTCTCGCTCGACGAGCTGGATTTCACCTCCGCTTTCACGGCATCCCTGACCTGCATCAGCAACGTCGGCCCCGGCCTCGGCCTTGTCGGCCCGACGTGCAACTTCGGCTTTCTCTCACCGCTCTCAAAGCTCGTGCTCTCGTTTACGATGCTCCTCGGGCGACTGGAGATCATGCCTCTGCTCGTGCTGTTCCTGCCGTCCGTGTGGCGGAAAAAATAAATCTGTGTCAAAGCCGCTCCCACGGGTGCGGCTTTTCTCCGCAAATTTTGGTTGACAACTGTATACCTTTCTGCTATGCTGGGTTCAGACAGGTATACGGCTGTATACCGAAAGGAGGAATGTCCTGTGTCCTGCAATCTGACCGACGCGGAGTGGAAGCTGATGCACCGTCTCTGGGAGCAGTCTCCGCAGACCATCACGCAGCTCACCGCCGCGCTTTCCGCCGAGACCGGCTGGGAGAAGCACACCGTCATCACCATGCTCACACGGCTGGAGGCCAAGGGCGCGGTGCGCCACGAGGCCGGCGGGCGCGCCAAGCAGTTCTATCCCGCCGTCGCGCAGAGCGACGCCGCCCGCACCGAGACCGAGAGCTTTCTCGGTAAGGTCTACGGCGGCAGCCTGGGACTGATGATGAGCGCCATGGTCGAGGGCCGCGCGCTCACACAGGAAGACATCGACGAGCTGACCGCCATTTTGGAGCAAGCGGGAGGGAACACGAAATGAAAGAGATCCTTTTGACTTCCTCGGCTTTGATCCTTGCGCTGCTGGCGCTGCGGCAGCTGTTCCGCCGCACCGTCTCGCGCCGGATGCAGTACGCGCTCTGGCTTCTGGTGCTCGTACGGCTGCTCGTGCCGGTGAACGTCGGCACACTGGCGCACAATGTGCTCTCCGCCGCCGAGCCGGTGCAGACCGTTGTGGAGGAGCGACTGGATACCCCCGTGCTGTACGTTCAGGACGGCACAGAGCGGCGCCCCGCACAGCCTTTGCCCGGCAAGGAGTCGCAGGGTGAGCCTCTGTCTCCGCCGTCCGATGCGGCACAGATCGCCCCCGCCGACGAATACTACACTGTGACGCCGACCTACCGAACCGTCACGCTTTCCGAAGCGCTCACCTACGTCTGGTACGCCGGAATGGCCGGCGTGGGCGCGTGGTTCCTTTTCACCAACCTGCGCTTCGCCCGCGCGCTGCGCAAGGCGCGCACACCTTACCGCGTCGAGGGCTGCCGCTATCCGGTCTATCTCGTGTCCGCGCTGCCCTCGCCGTGCCTGTTCGGTGTGCTGCGCCCCGCCGTTTACCTGAACGAAAAGGCGCTGCAAAGCCCCGACGCCCTGCGCTTCGTGCTCGCGCACGAGCAGACGCACGCGCGGCACCTTGACCCGCTGTGGTCGCTGCTGCGCGGCGTGTGCCTGACCGTCTACTGGTTCGACCCGCTCGTGTGGCTCGCGGCGGTGCTCTCGCGCGAGGACTGCGAGCTGGCCTGCGACGAGGGGACGCTCCGCGCGCTCGGCGCGGACGAGCGCACCGCCTACGGAAAAGCCCTGCTCGCGCTCGTGCCTGTGTGCGATAAGCCGCAGAACCCGCTGCTCGGCGCGACGACCATGACCAGCGGCAAAAGGGGCCTCAAGGAGCGCATCACACGCATCGCGGAGAACCGGCAGGCCAAGACCGCGGCGGTGTTCGCCGTCGTCGCGCTCGCGGCGCTCGTGTGCGCGGTGAGCTTCACCGGCGCGCCGGATACGACGCCCGAGGTCACGCAGGAATGGTACGACGCGGGCTTCACGACCGAGGACGCGCAGGCCTGTCTCGAATTTCTCGACTGGGCGGCAGGCTTCGACGGGGACAATGCGACCGGCGCTTCATGGATGGCTGATGGGGAAGCAAGCCTGAACGCGCTTGAACCGCAGGCAGAGTTTGCCCGTGTGGTGCGGAGCATCCGCATGGAGGAGCTTTCTCCATTCACGGACTCCGACGAGAAAACGCTTTATACGCTCGGTTTCAACGACGGACGCGCAAGCTATGGCTTTGGGATGCACGAGGGCGGGCGAATTACGCTGATCGCCCCCAGAGAGGTCGAGAGCGGAAACAAAATGTACCCCTATAAAGCGTCCGTCGCCGTCGTGGACAACGCGGCGCTCAGCGCCCTTTTCGACTATCTGCGCGGCGAAGCGTCACCGGAGCAAATATCCCATCCTGCGTTCCCCAACAATCTGACGGAGGCCGAGCGCGGCGTCGTCGACGAATTTCTGCACTGGGCGCAAGCTCTGCGCGCAGAGGACATTCTCAACCTGCAATTCCGCGATGGCAGCAGCTCGCGCTTCCTCGTCGATGCAGAGCTGACCGCGCTTTCGGCGCAGCTCGTGCCCGCCCTCAACGCCCTCACCGAGGCGGAGCTTTACACGCAGCGCGGCTACGGAGACTCCGCGTACTACACGCTCACGGTGAATATGCGGGACGGCACGCAATACACCTTCCTCTGCGGCTTCGACTGCGTGCGGCTCCTGCATCCCACCTTTGAGCCGGGGCTCTCCTCCAGCTATCCCAGCGACCGCCCGACGCTCTGGATCGACAGTCCCGCGCTGATGGCGTGCATCAACACCCTTCATTCCTCGCCCGCGCCTTTGCCGGACTTTGAGACCGCCGCACCGACGCCGCTCGCGGACATCCTGCCCGCGCGGGAGCCGTGGCTGACCATTCCCCTTGCCGGGAAGGCACAGCGCATTGCCGACCGCCGCATCCCCTCCGATGCCCTTGACTGGCTCACGCAGATGGACATGGACGGCGACGGCGTGTGTGAGATCGTCAACAGCTCCGATTTCCCCGCGATCTACTACAAGCGCGGCGGTCAGCTCTACGGCGTCGACCTCAAGAGCGTCATCACCGCCGCGTGGCCGGAGATGAGCTACTGGGATTACACATTTCCCGCCAGTCGCTCGATCCTCCTCGGCGGCTTGTCTGCGGGCGACGCTCCCGGCGATGGGGTCAACTTCACGCGCTATCTCTACTTCGACGGTGAAAGTCTGCTGCTCTACAAGCCCGATCGCAGCCACACCGACCACGTCGCCGACGCGACGCTTGCCGATCCGAGCGTTCCCGCCGAAATCGTCGCGCGGGCAAAGCAGCTCGTCCAGCGGCGATATGACACCCTTGCGGGCAGAGCCGCGCAGTACGACGACTGGTACACAGACGTCTCCTTCCTCGGTGCGGAGACCCGCTATGAGGGTCTGACGCTGGAGGTTTACAGCTCCAGCCAGCATTACCACGCGCAAAAGCCGGAAAATATCCTGCTCGCGGGCGGCACTGAGGTGGACGAGGACGGCTGGGCCTTTCTGGACGGCGACACGGTCCTGGACGGCCCCTATATCGTCTGCCTCATGGACAGCGGCACGCGACGCATGTTAGAGGGCAGCATGAGCGGCGATTGCAGCACGGGCAGCCCCGCTTATTATGCCGATCTGACCGCGCTGCTGGCGAAAAACAATGTCCTCCGTCCCGACGCTCTGGACGGTGACAAGCTGAAAGAGGTAATGAGCAGCGGCATTAGCTTCCTCAACTGGCTGGGTCAATACGACGCTGCCGAGCAGGACCGCGCGCTCGAAAGGCTGAGCGCCTACCGCGCCTCGCTCACCGACAGCTACGACCTCGATATGTTCTCCCGCATCGTCGCCTATCTGCTCGGCGACCGTGACGGCCTGACCGACGCGGGCCGCGCCGCGCAGGGGCGCTTCCGCGCGAAATTCGGATGAACGGCCAAACGGCAATTTTGTGCATTTTTTTCGAGAGCCGCCCTTGCAAAGGGCGGCTCTTTGCGGTAGAATAGTCAAACTGCCGCCTTGGCGGCGGTCAAGTTTATCAACAAATGAGGTGTTCAGAAAGCATGAAACGCGAATCCTTCCGCTCCCGTCTGGGCTTCCTGCTGGTGAGCGCGGGCTGCGCCATCGGCATCGGCAACGTGTGGCGCTTCCCTTACATCGCCGGCAAGAACGGCGGCGGCTACTTCGTTCTCTTCTACCTGCTCTGCCTGCTCGTGATGGGCGTGCCCGTGCTGACGATGGAACTGGCGGTCGGCCGCGCGAGCCGCAGGAGCGCCGTGCTCTCCTATAAGACGCTGGAAAAGCCCGGTCAGAAATGGCACATCCACGGCTGGTTCTGCCTGCTCGGCTGCTACCTGCTGATGATGTACTACACCACCGTCTCCGGCTGGATGGTCAGCTACTTTGGCAAGTTCCTCACCGGCGCGTTCCATTCCGGCATGAGCACGGATGAGGTCGCGAGCGCCTTCGGCGCGATGCTCTCCTCCCCCGGCGAAATGGCGCTCTGGGCCGAGGTCGTGGTCGTCGCGGGCTTTCTGGTCTGCTCCTTCGGCCTGCAAAAGGGCCTTGAGCGCGTGACGAAGGTCATGATGCTCTGCCTGCTGGTGCTCATTCTTGTGCTCGCCGTTCACAGCCTGACGCTCTCCGGCGCGGCGGAGGGCATGAAGTTCTATCTGCTCCCCTCGATGGATTCCATCCGCGAAAACGGCTTCGGCAGCCTCGTCACCGACGCAATGAACCAGGCGTTCTTCACGCTCTCGCTCGGCATCGCCGCCATGGAGATCTTCGGCAGCTACATGAGCGACGAGCACACCCTGCCCGGCGAAGCCGTGCGCATCTGCGCGCTCGACACCTTTGTGGCGCTGATGGCGGGCACGATCATCTTCCCCGCCTGCTTCACCTTCGGCGTGACACCGGACAACGGCCCCTCCCTGATTTTCCAGACCCTTCCCCCTGTCTTCATCAACATGGCGGGTGGGCGCTTCTGGGGCGCGCTGTTCTTCCTGTTCATGATCTTCGCGAGCTTCTCCACCGTGCTGGCGGTGTTTGAAAACATCCTCGCCATCTGCATGGACACCTTCGGGATCAGCCGCAGGAAGGCCGTGCTCATCAACGGCATCCTGATCGCCGCTCTCAGTCTGCCCTGCGTGTTCGGCTACAACATCTGGAGCGACTTCCGTCCCATCCTCGGCAAGGACGTGCTCGACAGCGAGGACTTCCTCGTGAGCAACCTCCTGCTGCCCATCGGCTCGCTCGTCTACCTCCTCTTCTGCGTGACGAAGTGGGGCTGGGGCTTCGACAAGTATCTTGCCGAGGCCAACAAGGGCTCGGGTCTCAGGTTCGCCCGCTGGCTCAAGCCCTACTTCCAGTGGGTGCTGCCGATCCTGATCGTCATCATTCTGCTGCAGGGTCTCTAAACAGTGCAGAAAACCGGCGTCCGTTTCAAGCGGACGCCGGTTTTTTGTTGTGTCTATTACGCAGCCGGTCCCGTCTCCGCGCGGGAGACTGCGGTGAAGTAGCTGTGACCGAAGCAGTCGTGGCTCACACCGGTGAGGCCCTCGCGCAGGAGGTAGGCTGTACCGGAGAAGCAAAGCGGCGAAACAGCGCTGTCCTCAAGCAGCATCGCCTCTGCGTCGTGCAGGAAGGCCGCGCGGGCGGTCAGGTCGCCGGTCGATTCCGCCACGCCGACGAGCAGGTCAAAGGTGTCGTTGCGGTAGCCGCAGACGTTGCTCTCCGACGTGCCGCGGAACGGCAGCAGGTACTCCATCGGATCGTCGCAGCGAGCCGTGAGCGTGGTGAGCGCGAGGTCAAAATCACCGGCGGCGAGCGCCGCGTCAAACTCCTCGGCGCTCACGCCCACCAGCTCGACCGCCACGCCCGTGGCGGTCCTCCACATATTGAACAGGCTCAGCGCCGCCGCGCGCGTCTGCTCCCCCTCCACAAAGAGGAAGCGGAGCGTCGGCAGGCCCGCGCCCTGATAGTGTCCGGCAGAGGTCATCAGCCGCGCCGCCTCGGCGCTGCGCTCGGCATAGCCCTCGGCGTTCGCCGCACAGAGCTCACCGCCCGCCGTGCGGAAGTCCTCCCCGCTCTCGGGCGCGTCGCTGATGCCATCGGGCACACAGCCGGTCGCCGCCGTCGCCGTCACGCCGAGCTGTTCGGCGAGCGCCGCGCGGTCGATGGCAAGGTCAAATGCACGGCGCAGCTGCGCGTCGGAGAAGGTGTCGGTCAGATGGTTGTAGAGCACACAGACCGTCTCCGCCAGCGGAGCGGGCTGCCACGTCTCATCCTCCGCCAGCTGCTCGATGGCCGCGTAGGGCAGCTTCGCGGTGTAGTCCAGCTCGCCGGCAAGAAGCTGATCGTAGTTCGTCTGCGCGTCCGTCTCGAAGCGGAAGCAAATGCTGTCCGGCACGACGAGCTTGCTCTCGTAGTATTCGCCGTTTCTCTTCGTCTGAAGCTGCGCGGCCTTTACCCATGTGCCCACGGTATAGGGGCCGTTCGTCACGATGTCGGCGGTCGCCGCCCAGCTTGCATTCCCCTCCACCAGATCGCGGCGCAGCGGGGCCGTCGCCGGCGACGTGCAGACGCTGGTGATGAAGTAGGCGCAGGGCCTGCTGAGCGTCACGAGGAAGGTGCTCTCGCCCTTGGCCTTCACGCCGAGCAGCGACACGTCGCCGCTCTCGCGCACCTCGTCATAGCCAGCGACCATGCTCAGAAGCGAGGCGTTGGGCGACGCCGTCGCGGGATCGACCAACCGCTGCCAGGCGTAAACGAAGTCCTCCGCCGTCACGCGCTCGCCGTCCGACCAGCGGGCCGCGGAGCGCAGCGTGAACGTATAGGTCACGGTGTCGTCGTAATTCTTTTCCTCGATGTATTCCTTGGCGATGCCCGCCACGGCGACCGCCTTGCCGGCGCCGTCGTCGCGCATCCGCATCAGGCCCTCAAAGAGCGTGGAGAGCAGGCTCTCCGCCCCCACGTCGGTGTTCATGGTCGGGTCAAGCGTCTCCAGCGGACCGCAGACCGCGGCGCTCACCACAAAGTCCTCCGCGGGCTCCTCCTGCTTGCCGCAGCCGGCGAGCAGGGTCAAAAACAGCGCCGCACAGAGCAGCAGACAGACGGATCTTCGTAGCATTTTCATCGGGAGCGTCTCCTCTTTCTCTATCGTAAAACGCGGCGCGAAGCGCGCCGCACAGGCAAACATCTAAATGATTATATAAAAATTTGCCCCGCTTGTAAAGACGAGCGGGGCAAAAAGTTACAAATTGTTATTATTTGGCGTCCACGACCAGCGTATCACCCTCGAAGTGGGCGGGCTTGACGTCGTTTCCGGTGAACTTGGCGATGGCGTCGAGCCGCATCTTGCTCGGGTAGTCCGCCACGAGCGTGTAAGCGACGCCGTGACGCTTCGCGCGGCCCGTGCGTCCGATGCGGTGGACGTAATATTCGTTCTCCTGCGGCACGTCGTAGTTGAACACCGCGTCCACGTCGTCCACGTCGATGCCGCGGGCGGCGACATCGGTGGCGACGAACACAGGCAGCTCGCCGCGGCGGAAGCGCGCCATGACCTGCTCACGCTTTTTCTGCGGGATGTCGCCGTGGATGCAGGCGGCGTCCAGTCCCTCCATCTCAAGGTACTTCGTCAGGCGCTCGACCATGCCCTTGGTGTTGCAGAACACCATCACGCGCTCCAGCTTCTCCTGCCGGATGATGCGCGCCATCGCCGCGACCTTGTCGGTCTGCTCGACCGTGACAGCATACTGGAGGATGTCGGGCTTATTCTGCTCGTCCGCGCGGACAGTGATCTCCTCGGGGTCGCGCTGGTAGACCCAGCTGATGTCCATGACCTCGCGCGAGATGGTCGCGGAGAACATACCGAGGTTGCGGCGGGATGGGATCTTGTCCAAAATACGGGTCACGTCGTGGATGAAGCCCATGTCGAGCATTCGGTCGGCCTCGTCGAGCACAACGGTCTGCACCCGGTCGAGCCGCACGGTGCGGCGCTTCATGTGGTCGGACAGGCGGCCCGGGGTCGCCACAACGATCTGCGGCTTTTTCTTCAGCGCGTCGATCTGCTTGCCAATGGGCGCACCGCCGTAGAGGCACACCACGCGGATGCCGCTCATAAAAACGGCCAGGTCGCGCAGCTCCGCCGTGATCTGCATGGCAAGCTCGCGCGTGGGCGCCATGATGACCGCCTGCACCTCCTCGCTTTCGGGGTCAATGTGCTCGATGATGGGAATGCCGAAGGCAAAGGTCTTACCCGTTCCGGTGGGGGCCTTGGCGATCACGTCCTTCCACTCGCGCATCGGCGGGATGCAGCCCGCCTGCACGGGGGTGGACCATTCGATGTTTTTCTTTTCCAATGCGCGCGTCATTTCCGGCAGCAGGCCAAGGCTGTCGAAGCGCACGCCCTGTGTGAATTCCATAGCGTTTTCCTCTGTTCTCGTGATTTTCAGTCAGAGAAATTATATCATGCCTGTCAATAGCGCGGAAAAGAGACGGCGCCGCCGTCTCTTTTCTCCGCTTTGCTTACTTGTGCGGGACGTGCCAGATGTTGTCCGCGTACTGCGCGACCGCGCGGTCGGCGGCGAAGATACCGCTGCGCGCGATGTTGAGAAGCGACATACGGTCCCACGCCGCGCGGTCGGCGTAGGTCTTCGCCATGCGCTGCTCGGCGGCGCAGTAGGAGGCGAAGTCCTGCAGGAGCATATATTCGTCGCGCTGGAGCAGGCGCTGGGCGAGATCGTCGTAGCTCACACCGTCGGAGAAGCCCGTGCGGAGCTGATCGACCACGCGCTTGAGCGCGTCGTCGCGCTCGCAGAGCCGCTGGGGCGCGTAGCCCTGCGCCTTCAGGCGCGCGACCTCGTCCGCGTGCAGGCCGAAGAGGAACATATTCTCGTCGCCAAGCACCTCGTGCATCTCGACGTTCGCGCCGTCGAGCGTGCCGACGGTCAGCGCGCCGTTCATCATGAACTTCATGTTGCCCGTGCCGCTGGCCTCCTTGCCGGCGGTGGAGATCTGCTGGCTCACCTCGCTCGCGGGCATCAGATGCTCGGCGAGGGACACGCGGTAATTCTCCAGAAAGACGACCTGCAGGCGTCCCCTGCACAGCGGATCGCTGTTGATCTGGTTCGCCAGCGAATTGATGAGGTGGATGATGCGCTTGGCGACCGCGTAGCCCGGTGCGGCCTTCGCGCCGAAGAGGAAGGTCCGCGGCTGCAGCTCCATGCTCGGATCGTCCTGCAATTTCTGGTACAGATAAATGATGTGCATGGCGTTGAGCAGCTGACGCTTGTACTCATGCAGGCGCTTGACCTGCACGTCAAAGATGGCGTCGGTGTTGAGTGCCACGCCCTGCGTCTTTTTGACGTAAGCGGCAAAGTCGAGCTTGTTGGCGCGCTTGATCTCGTCGAGCCGCGCGAGCACCGCGCCATCGCCGGCGAAGGCCTCGAACTTCTTGAGCTCCTCGGGATGGAGCAGATAGCCGCGCCCGCCGCAGAGGTCGGCGATCAGGCCGTCGAGCCGCGGGTTGATCTGCGCGAGCCAGCGGCGGTGGTCGATGCCGTTGGTGACGTTCTTGAACTTCTCCGGCTCCATCTGGTACTGCCAGCGGAATACGTCGTGGCGCAGGATGTCGGAGTGCAGCGCGGAAACGCCGTTGACCGCCATGCCGCCCGCGATGCACAGGTTCGCCATGCGCACCTGCCCGTCCCAGACGATGGCCAGCTCCGCGGTCTTGGCGGGGTCGTGGTAGAAGTTCTCGACCTGCTTTTGATAGCGGTGCGCGATCTCGGTGATGATCTCCCACACGCGCGGGAGCAGCGTCTCCATGAGCTGCTGCGGCCAGCGCTCGAGCGCCTCAGCGAGCACGGTGTGGTTCGTGTAGGCGACAGAATTTTTTGTGATATTCCACGCGGTATCCCAGTCGAAGCCCGCATCGTCCATCAGAATACGCATCAGCTCGGGAATGACCAGCGCGGGGTGCGTGTCGTTGATCTGGATGACGTTCTTCTCGTGGAAGTTCGCCGCCGTGCCGTAGACCTCGATGTGCTTGCGCATGATGGACTGCATCGTGGCGGAGACGAAGAAATACTGCTGCTTGAGACGCAGCGACTTGCCCTCATAGTGGTTGTCCTCGGGATAGAGGATCTTGGCGATGGTCTCCGCCATCGCCTCCTGCTCGCTCGCGCGCAGGTACTCGCCCTGCGAGAACAGGCTCATATCCACCGGCGTCGGGGACTTCGCGTCCCACAGGCGCAGGGGGTTGACGTGCTCGGTGCCGTAGCCCGTGATCTCCATGTCGCAGGGCACGGCGAGCACCTTCGTCGCGCCCTCGGGCACGACGTGCAGCCGTCCGTTGTCCCAGAACTTGCGGACCGTGCCGCCGAAGAGCACCTCCTCCGTCTCCTGCGGCTTGGGCAGCAGCCACGCGCCGCCGAGGTCCTTCCAGTTGTCCGGCAGCTCGACCTGCTGGCCGTCGACGATGCGCTGGCGGAAGATGCCCAGCTCATAGCAGATGGAGTAGCCCGCGGCGGGGATGTCGAGCGTGGTCATGGAATCCAGATAGCAGGCGGCGAGGCGGCCGAGGCCGCCGTTGCCGAGGCCCGCGTCGGGCTCGACCTCGAAAATATCCGCCGCGCGGAAGCCCAGCTCGCCGATCGCCTCGCGCAGCACGCCGCTCACGCCGAGGTTGTAGGCGTTCTTTTCCAGGCTGCGGCCCAGCAGGAATTCCATGGAAAGGTAATGCACCTTCCTCTTTTCCTCGCGGCGCGTGGCCATTCGGCTCTCCACACCGCGCTCGGTCATCACGTCGCGCAGCACCAGCGCCGCGGCGCGCATCACCTGCGCGTCGTCGGCCTCCTCGGGCGTCACGCCGAAGCCCAGGCGCAGCTTATCCGTAAGCGCCTGCTTCATTCCCTGTGTCGTTGTGATATCCATATTTCTTTGTACCTACCTTATTTGCAGATGGAATCGTAAATTTCGCGGTATTTTTTCGCGCTGCGCGCCCAGCTGAAATCCTCGGCCATGCCGCGCTTGCGCAGAGCCTTGTAGGCCTCCGGCTTCTGATGGTAAAGGTCCACCGCCTCGCCGATGACGTAGCACATATCGCCCGCGTTATAATTTGTAAAGGAAAAGCCATTGCCCGCGCCGTTCCACGCCTCGTAGGCGTGAACGGTGTCCTTCAGCCCGCCGGTCTCGCGCACGATGGGCACCGCGCCGTAGCGCATGGCGATCATCTGGCTCAGGCCGCACGGCTCGCTCTTGGACGGCATGAGGAACAGGTCCGCGCCCGCGTAGATCTGCATGGCAAGGCTCTCGGAGTAGCCGAGATGCACCGCCACGCGGCCCGGGTACTTCGCCTGCGCCCAGGAGAAGAAGGACTCGTACTTCCCGTCGCCCTTGCCGAGCACGACGAGCTGCATATCCTTTTCCATGAAGTAATCGAGCGTCTCGCACACGAGGTCGAGTCCCTTGTGGCTCACGAGCCGCGAGACCATCGCGACCACGGACGTGTCCTTTCTTTCGGCAAGGCCCATCATGCGCTGCAGCGCCGCCTTGTCCTTCGCCTTGCCGGCCATGCGCCGGAGCGAGTAGTTCGCCGTCAGGTTGGGGTCGCTCGCGGGATCGTAGCGCTCCATGTCGATGCCGTTGAGCACGCCGTGGAGCTTGCCCTCCACCATCTGCATCACGCTCTCAAGGCCGTGGGCGAAGTAGGCGTACTTGAGCTCCTGCGCGTAGGTGGGGCTGACGGCGGTCACGGCGTCCGCCGTGACGATCGCGCCCTTGAGCAGGTTCACGTCGCCGTCGAAGGCAAGCGTGCCGCCGGTGAACCAGCCCGCGTCAAGGCCGAAAAGGTCCTCGACCGTCTCGCGGCCGTAGCGGCCCTGATACTCGATGTTGTGGACGGTGATGACCGTGCGGACGGACTTGTAGAATTCCTCGCGCACCGCCTCGTCGCGGATGTAGATGGGCACGAGCGCGGTCTGCCAGTCGTTGCAGTGGACGACGTCCGGCTTCTCCGGCAGCAGCGGCAGCAGCTCCGTCACCGCGCGGCAGAAGAAGGCGAAGCGCTCACCGTCGTCATAATAGCCGTAAAGCTCGGGACGCTTGAAATACTGCTCGTTGTCCACGAAGTACCACGTCACGCCCTGCCGCTCGTAGGAGAAAAGTCCGCAGTACAGGCTGCGCCAGGCAAGGCGCACATAGGTGTAGCGCTCAAAGTGCAGCCGGTCGCGCCACGCGTCCGCGACGCTCTGGTAGAGCGGCAGAATGACGCTCACG
>OJJV01000764.1_pt1 | contig 17298 bp, 10 predicted proteins | sample 1596391 | NCBI WGS metagenome assembly OJJV01 (sample SAMEA4350164, study PRJEB24818) | metagenome | biome: human; feature: gut; material: faeces | place: Denmark | collected 2013-09
CTTTCTTGATCTGATCTGCAGGAATTCCGGTACCACCGTGCAGAACCAGAGGAAGCTCACCGGTCAGCTCCTGTACAGCTGCCAGAGTTTCGAAGCTTAAGCCCTTCCAGTTAGCGGGGTATTTACCATGAATGTTGCCGATACCTGCTGCCAGGAAGTCAACACCCAGATCAGCGATAGACTTACACTCCTTAGGATCAGCGCACTCGCCCATACCGATAACGCCGTCTTCCTCACCACCGATGGAACCAACTTCTGCCTCGATAGAAAGTCCCTTGCTGTGAGCAGCCTTAACCAGCTCAGTGGTCTTCTCTACGTTCTCAGCGATAGGATAGTGAGAACCATCAAACATGATGGAAGAGAAACCAGCTTCGATGCACTTGTAGCAGCCTTCAAAAGAGCCATGATCCAGATGCAGCGCAACGGGAACATCAATGTCCAGATCCTTTAACAGTCCGTTGACCATGCCAACGACTACATCATAACCGCCCATGTACTTGCCGGCACCCTCGGATACACCCAGAATAACAGGGGAACGAAGTTCTTTAGCGGTGAGAAGGATGGACTTTGTCCACTCCAGGTTGTTGATGTTGAACTGACCTACTGCATAGTGGCCTGCTTTTGCTTTTTTGAGCATTTCTGTTGCGGATACTAACATTTTAATACCTCCATTTTCTATACTCATTCTTGTTACGATATACGAAATGTTATACATTCGTAAAAGCACGAAAAACACATTTCGAATAATCACTTTGTGACTATCCAAACTATAGCACATTCTTTTCAAAAAGGGAACAGCTTATTGTTAAATTTTTACCAAATTTTAAGATTCCTTCTGTTCCACCCGGATGTCTATGCCCCGGCAGATGTTCTCAATCACTACTTTTGTATGGGTTCCGCCATATTCTCCATCCAGAGTCCAGGGAAGAGGCTCTGCGGAAGTGATCTCCACCTTTGACGTCCGGAAGCAGTACATAGCATCGGTATCGATATCCCGGTTCAGCAGGGATACCATAATGTTATTCAGTTCAATCGGGTTCTTCGGACGTTTGATCAGTGTCACTTCGAACACACCGTCATCAAGTTTTACGTTTTTTCCGGTAATACGTTTGAACCCTCCCACAGACACAGAATTCGTCACCATCCCAAAAATAAAATCATCTACGATAGTCGTATCCTCATAAGTAATCCGCATGGGATAGGAACGGATCGCGGACAGCCGCTTCATTCCTTCCAGCAGATATGCCATATGCCCCAGCACATTTTTCATATCCTGTCCGGTCTCATAAGAGACATCCGTGAATAGTCCGAAAGCTGCGATATAGACGAACACATCCTCATTAAAGGATCCCACATCACAGGCGAAATCATTCCCATTTACAATATTTTCCGCAGCTCTCACCATATTCTTCGGCAGCCCGAGGCTTCCTCCGAAATCATTGGTGCTCCCGGCCGGGATATAGCCAATAGGCGTACGGAAGCCACTGCGGATCATGCCGGTGACCACCTCATCCAGCGTTCCGTCTCCGCCGCTGCAGACCACGATATCATATTCTTTGCTGCGCTTCTCGGTCTTCTCCATGGCATCCTCACTTCTCTGCGTGGGATATACGGTGATCTCATAACCGCCCTTGGTGAATACATCCAGAATATCCGCCAGTTTGTTGCGGATTTGTGCCTTTCCAGCTTTGGGATTATAGATAAATAACATCTTCTTCATAATACTGCCCTCAAGATACAACAAACGGGACTAACAGAATTCTCCATCAGCCCCGCTTCTTCTCATGTTATGTTCTTAAGCCACCTGACCGCTCAAAAACTTCTCAATGTTGTCCACAGCGGTCTGCTCATCTGCACCCTCTGCAGCTACCGTAAGCTCTTCGCCTGCGCAAAGTCCCAGGCTCATCATACCCATAATACTCTTGGCATTGATCCGCTTATCGTCTACTTCAAAATAAATGTTGCTTTCGTACTTGCTGGCTTCCTGTACCAACAGTGCCACCGGTCTTGCGTCCAGACCGTCTTCCAGTCTGACCGTAATACTCCTTTTTGTCATAATTTTCCTCCTCTTTTACGTCCTGATCCTCTCTGCAAGTTCGCTCAGTTTGCGCAGCCTGTGGTTCACTCCGGATTTGCCCACCGGCGGATCCAGGTATTCTCCCAATTCCTTCAGCGGTGCATCCGGATTCTCCAGTCTGACTTCCGCCATCTGGCTAAGCGCCTCGGGCAGATTTTCCAGTCCGTAGTGATCCCGGATATAGATAATATCCTCTATCTGTCTGGTCGCCGCAGTTACCGTTTTGGTAATGTTGGCGGTCTCACAGTTCACTCTTCGGTTCACAGAATTGCGCATTTCTTTCACAATTCTTAAATTCTCCAGCTTCATCAGGGCAATGGGTGCTTCGCACACATTCAGAAGATCCACAATGCCGGATCCTTCCTTCAGATAGACAACGTAATACTTCTTCCGAAGCACAATCTTGGCTTCTATGTCAAAGCCCTGTATCACACTCTGTAGTTGTCTCGCTTTATCCTCATCGGTGCATACAAATTCCAGGTGATAACTTTTCTGCGGGTCGCTCATAGAACCAATGCAGAGAAAAGCTCCTCTTAAAAATGCTCTTTGACAGCAGGAATTTTTAATCAGCAAGGGGCTCACAGGCTCAGACAGATCCCCGATCTTATCGATCACACTCCGCATCTGTTCCTCGCTGATTTTAACATCAGTATCTATATTATATGTTTTTTTCAATAATGTAAAGCCTTTTCTGACAACCGCCTCGTTTTCCGTCTGGAAACCGATCATGAAATCTCCTTCTGCGGAGCGTCCGTATTGTCCACTGAAGTTCATGAGTGCGGCCAGCTCAGCGATCTGGCAATGTCTTGCCGGGCTGATGTGTTTTGCCAGTTCTTCCTTTACTTCACTCGAAAATGACATGTCAGGTTCCTTCTCTGGGTACATCACGGTGGTACAGCTTGATACCGTAATGACCTTCCGCCTTCATACGTTCGTACAATTTATTTGCTAAAGTAACGCTTCTGTGCTTACCGCCGGTACAGCCGATCGCAATAACCAGACGGTATTTGCCTTCTTTAATATAATTCGGGATCAGAAACTGAATCATGTCGGTCAGCTTGTCCAGGAATATTCCGGTCTCCGGAAAGCTCATCACATAATCCTGCACTCCTTTATCATTACCGGTCTGATGCTTCAGTTCCTCGATATAATAAGGGTTGGGCAGGAATCTCACATCAAAGACCAGATCTGCGTCTGCGGGGATTCCATGCTTGAACCCGAAGGACATGACCGTTACCATAAGACTATTGTATTCTTCGTTCTGTACAAAAATACGATCCAGCTCTTCCTTCAGTTCTCTGACTAACAGATTGGAGGTATCGATGACGTAATCCGAATTTTTGCGGATTGTCTCCAGAATCTTCCGCTCCTTGTGAATGCCGTCCTCCACTCTGCCGTCTGCTGCAAGAGGGTGCACACGTCTGGTCTCCTTATACCGTTTTATCAGAGCAGCATCGTCGGAGTCCATAAACAAAATCTCGAATTTGTAGCCTTTTTCCTTTAATTGCTCCAAAATCCGGGTCGCATCCATGAAATTCTGGTCTGCCCGGACATCCAGTCCCAGGGCCACCTTGCTGATCTCACTGCCCGGCATGGCAATCAGTTCCACGAACTTCTCCACCAGAGATACCGGCAGATTATCCACGCAGTAAAATCCAGCATCTTCCAAAAGCTTTAATGCGGTTCTCTTTCCTCCGCCACTCATGCCTGTTACTACTACAAATCTCATATGCACCTCGTTATTCTATCGTAACTATTCAGAATCCCATTCGCAAAATCACCTCTTCGAGGCTTCCTTTTTGCTCATGTGGTTACTTCGCCATATAAATTTGCGATTCTGCGAAGATGCAAGCATCCGCAGAAAACAAATTTACATGGCTCTGAATAGTTACAGGAATTTGATCTCGGGTTCCAGCTCCACGTGAAAACGTTCTTTCACTCTTCTCTGTACTTCCCAGATCACATCTTTTACATCTTCTGCAGTGGCATTGCCGGTGTTGATAATAAATCCGCAATGCTTTTCCGATACCTTTGCGCCTCCTACGGAGTATCCCCGCAGACCGGCTTCCATGATCAGCTGCCCGGCAAAATGTCCCTCGGGACGTTTGAAAGTACTGCCGGCACTGGGATATTCCAAAGGTTGTTTTTCTCTGCGGCGAATTGCCAGTTCCTCCATTTTGGCTGCGATCTGCTCCGGATCTCCGGGCTGTAGCCGGAAAGTCACTTTCGTCACGACAAACGACTGGTTCTGGATCACGCTGGTACGATAGCCGTACTCCATGGTACTGTTGTCCAGTTCCATGATCTCTCCATTACGGTTGACTACCGTAACAGTGGTCACCACCTGGCTCATCTCTCCGTCGTAGGCTCCGGCATTCATTACAGCTCCGCCACCGATGGTACCGGGGATTCCCGCGGCGAACTCCAGGCCTGTCAGGCCATGCTCTTTCGCTGCTTTTGCCACCTGGCTCATCAGTGCCCCTGCCTCTGCTTCCAGATAGCAGTCTCTCACTTCGATCCGGCTCATATGCTTACCAACCACCAGAACAATTCCTGCATATCCCTGGTCGCTGACCAGCAGATTGCTTCCGTTGCCGATCACGGTATAGGGAACATCCACCAGCCGAAGGTATTTCTGGATCTTACAGAGCTGCTCTTCGTTTTCCAGATAGACCAGGCAATCTGCCGGGCCACCGATCCGGAAGGTGGTATGCAATTTCATCGGTTCCTGTAAAAGAACTTTATCTGCCGGTACAATTTCTTTTAATGCTTCTATCACTGCTGCACTTATCATGTTGTCAGGCTGCTCTTTCTTTTTGTTATAATTATGCCGCGAAAGCCTACTTTAATACCAGTGCCGCCGCGCCGTAGATTCCGGCGTCATTGCCCAGCGTTGCCAGTGCAAATTTTGCCTGCTTGCAAGGACCGAAAGCACATTTCTTATAAGAAGGCTCTATGTATTTGAATAAGATATCTCCGGCTTTGGATACACCGCCACCGATAACGAAGATCTGCGGGTCTACCACATTGGCTACTACTGCCAGTCCCTTGCCAAGATACTCGCCGAACTGTTCTGCGATCTCAATTGCTACTTTATCTCCGGCTTTCACCGCATCAAATACGGTCTTCGCAGAGATTTCACCACCTCTGAGCACGCTGGGAGCATCGTCCTTGGCCAGACGTCTGTTGGCCAGACGGGTAACTCCGGTAGCAGATGCATACTGTTCCAGACAACCCTTGTTCTTACAGCCGCAAGTCTCTGTCTCAGCATCTTCAATATGGATATGTCCGATTTCACCGCCGGCACCGTTGGTACCGGTCAGTATCCTGCCGTCGATGATGATACCTCCACCGACACCGGTTCCTAAGGTAACGGCTACCAGGTTGGAGTAGCCTTTACCACCGCCCTGCCACATTTCGCCCAAGGCTGCTACATTGGCATCGTTGCCTGCCTTCACGGTAACAGGCAGATCCAGTTCTTTTTTCAGCGTTTCAGCAAGATCAAAAGATCCCCAGCCGATATTAACAGCACCGTTGACCATGAAGCCTTCGGCATTTACCGCACCGGGGGCGCCGATTCCCACGCCCACCAGGTCTGCTGCGGTGATGTTCTTTTCCTGCATTTTATTTTTGATGGATGCTGCGATATCCGGCAGAACTTTCTCTCCGCCGTTATCCTTGACCGTAGGGATCTCCCATTTGTCCAACACCTGTCCTTCGTCATTGAACAGTCCTAATTTCACTGTGGTCCCACCAACGTCTACCCCAAATGCATATTTACTCATCGTCCTCGTCCTCCTCACGTCTTTTTGCCAGAGAGTTCTGTACACGGGTGTACAGTTCTTTTGCTGCGTTGTAGCCCATCTTCTTCTGACGGTGGTTGATAGCTGCCGTCTCGCAGATAACTGCCAGGTTACGTCCGGGACGAATCGGAATGTTGTGGCATACCACCTTATTGCCCAGATATTCGGTATAATTCTCTTCCAGTCCCAGTCTGTCGTACTCTTTGTCCTTATCCCAGTCTTCCAGACGGATGACCAGATCGATGGTCTGGGTATCTTTTACGGACAGTGCACCGAACAGTGCCTTGACATCCACGATGCCGATACCACGCAATTCAATAAAGTGTTTTGTGATATCCGGTGCAGAACCTACCAGCGTATCATCACTGACCTTACGGAGTTCTACCACATCATCGGTTACCAGACGATGACCTCTTCGGATCAGCTCCAGTGCTGCCTCGGACTTACCAATGCCGCTCTCACCGGTGATCAGGACACCTTCACCGTAGACATCCACCAGTACACCGTGCACGGAAATGCAGGGAGCCAGCTTGACATTTAACCACCGGATGATCTCAGACATAAAGTCAGAAGTGGATTTTTTCGTAGATAATAACGGAATCTGATGTCGGATCGCCGTCTCCAGGAAAATAGGATCCGGTTTCAGGTCACGGCTGAACACGATACAGGGAATATCATAAGCCATCAGCTTCTCATAAGCTTCCTTACGAGTCTCATCCGTCATGCCTTCCATATAAGTGTATTCCACAAATCCGACAATCTGCAGTCGGGTCGCATCAAAATGCTCAAAATATCCTGCCAGCTGCAGTGCCGGACGGTTGATATCCGGCTGTGTGATCTTCACATGTTTCACATCAATCTCCGGTGTGAGATTTTCCAGTTTCATTTTTTCGATAACACGGGTTAAACTTACACTTGCCATACTAATCTCCATACCTTTCCGCGAAAAAGCCGCCCCGGTTCCCCGCCCTTTTCATTATCTTTTAGTGTACCACAGGTTGTCCTGTCTGTGAAGCAAAAAAGGTCACGATTTCCTCTGCCGTACGCTCATTCATTTCGGGAATTTCCATCAATTCTTCCACCGATGCCTGCCGGATCTCCTCCAGTGACTTAAAGTGCCTCATCAGGGCCTTTCTCCGGGCCGGTCCCACCCCCGGGATATCATCCAGTACGGACTTCACCTGAGTCTTGCTGCGCAGGGATCTGTGATACTCGATAGCAAAACGGTGGGCCTCATCCTGGATTCTGGTGATCAGCTTGAACCCTTCCGAATGAGTATCAATCGGAAGCTCAATATTATGATAATACAGACCTCTGGTACGGTGATTGTCATCCTTGACCATACCGCAGACCGGAATGTCGATTCCCAGTTCTTCCAGTACGGACAGCGCGATATTCACCTGTCCGCGGCCACCGTCCATGAGGATCAGATCCGGGAACTTGGTAAAGCTGCCGTACTCCTGATCCATCTCCTGTTCTTCCAGTTCTTTGCTCTCTTCCATACCGTGGCGGAACCGTCTCGTCAGTACTTCCCGCATGCAGGCATAGTCATCCGGACCGGAGACGCTTTTGATCTTGAACTTACGGTAATCGCTGCGTTTCGGTTTTCCTTTTTCGTAGACCACCATAGATCCTACATTTTCAAAACCGTTGATATTGGAAATATCATAGGCTTCCATCCGGGCTGTGCCAGTTAACGGCAGTTGCAGCAGATCCGAGATTTCTTTCACCGCACCGATGGTTCGTCCTTCTTCGCGTTTTAATTTTTCTCTGTCCTGGGACAGTACCAGTTTTGCGTTCTGCGCTGCTAACTCCACCAGTTTTTCCTTACTGCCGATCTTAGGCACCTTCAGATAGACCCTGCTGCCTTTTCGCTCCGACAGCCATTTCTCGATCAGTTCCGCATCCTCGATCTCATATTGCAGCATCAGCTCTCTGGGAATAAATGGGGTCCCCGCATAGAACTGCTTTACAAAATCCTGTAAAATCGCTGGTTTGTTATTTTCCGGCACATGTGTCATATAGTAATGTTCCCTGCCGATCAGCTTGCCATCCCGGACAAAAAACACCTGTACCACCGCTTCCGTCTCATCCTGGTACAGTGCCAGGATATCTTTATCTTCACCGACGCCCTCGGTGATCTTCTGCTTCTGGGATACCTGTCGTACACTGGAGAGCAGGTCACGGTACCTTGCGGCATCCTCAAATTCCATAGCCTCCGCGGCTTTCTTCATCTTCTCCTCCAGATCCTTCAGGATCGGACTGTAATTACCATTCAGAAATTCCAGTGCACCTGCCACCTGCTGTCTATACTCCTCCTTGCTCACATAGCCCTGACAGGGAGCCAGGCACTGTTTAATATGATAATTCAGGCAGGGGCGCTCCAGTCCGGTGTCTCTCGGCAGCACCCGGTTGCAGGTACGCAGCTGGTACAGCTTGTTCAGCAGCTCAATGGTATCTTTGACCGCCGCAGCACTGGTATAAGGACCGAAATAGCGGGACTTATCCTTCTTCATGGTACGGGAAAACAGGATTCTGGGATAATCCTCCCCCACCGTCACCTTGATATAAGGGTACGTCTTGTCATCCTTCAGCAGAGTGTTGTATTTCGGAGAATTCTCTTTGATCAGATTGTTCTCCAGTACCAGTGCCTCCAGTTCGGAGTCCGTCACGATATATTCAAAACGCGCGATCAATGATACCATCTGGTCAATGGCAGGACCTCTGCCGATATTTTCACGAAAATAAGACCTTACACGATTGTGCAGGTTGATGGCTTTTCCCACATACAAAATGACATCCTTGTCATCCCGCATGATATACACTCCCGGCTTGCGGGGGAGCTTTTTTAATTCTTCTTCAAAATTAAACATAAATATTTCCTCGCATGCTTCTATCATACCGATTCTGGGGAAAAATACAATAAGGGATTTAATATTGTAACTTGAGAGTTAGTTAAATACATTGGCAAAATCCACGAACTCCCGGAGCATGCGATACACATGTCTCGATGTAAGGTCTCCGGATGTGAATTTTCTACGAAAAGTGATGAGTAATTCTCGTCATGACGGGGCCGCCTACAGTCGACATCCATGTCGACAATCGGCTGACGCGGACATCGTGTCCGCTTTCCCCCTGTCTTTCAGCACTTTTCTAGAAAATATCAACATCCTCCGACAAACATCTTCGACATGGCACCACATACGCCGGGAGTTCTGCGTTTTGGAAAGTTTTAAAAAAACAGTAGCCCCGGCTGGGTATAAGAATAAGCAGTGCCGTAAGCAGACGTCGGTACCATAGCGTCCCAAGGGACGCATTGCGGTCGTACTGTGACCGCTTATGTACCGCTACGCTCTGCGACAGGAGCGCATCGTACTAAAGTACGAGCGTGCCGCGTTTCTTATACCCTGCCAAGGGCTACGGGGATATTTCGCTAAATCTCAATTTTTAACAAAAGGCTCTGGTGCTATACCATCTTGAATCCCTTTGCTCTCAGGCAGATTTCCACTTCCTCAGGATCTGCGGTGTGCAGGATCATGACAGGTGTGGAAGAATCACGGTTGAAGGATAGGTAGGTATAGTCCACATTGACATTGCTGTCTAAGAGAGCTGTCAGCAGGGTATTCAGTGCACCGGGCTTATCCTCGATCTCCACAGCCAGAACATCCACAAAACGGCAGAGATAACCTTTCTCTGTCAGAACCTCTTTTGCCTTATCGGGATCGGATACCACCATGCGGTTGATGCCGTACTCCGCGCCGTCGTTGGTAACGGAACCCCAGATATTGATGCCTGCTTCATACAGCGCATTGGTCATAACCTGCAGGGCTCCTTTTTTATTTTCAGCGTAAATGGATAGCTGTTTTAACATTCTGATATTACCTCCTCATTGCGATCTGACTGCCTGTGCAGTCTGTCCGGGAATCTCCCGACACTTTATTATGATAAAGCATTATTACAAAATAATCAACCCGGAGTTCGCATTTGAACATAAAAATTAAAGTAACTATTCTGAACCCCATTTGCAAAACCGCCTCTGCGAGGTTTTTTAAAAATTGTGATAATATCGCACCTTTTAAAAGAGCATCAGTCATTTGACTAATGCTCTTTGCTAATTACTCTATTTTATAGGTGTCGGGTTCAAAAGTTCTCGACATCTATAATGTTCCATGGGAGAACAGTCCTACCGGTCCCTGAGGAGGATCCTTAGGATCCTTCGACTCCTCGGCAGCATCGCTTTTCTGCTCTGTGGATTCCTGTTCATGCTTCTCCTGTGTGGAAGTCTCTTCTTTTGCGGATTCTGCAGGCTCCTTTGCAGCATCCTGCACTGCTGCAGTCTGCTCTTTCGCTTCCTGCAGGCTGTCTTCGAAAGTCAGGGACTGAAAAGTCGGAGCGGTGGAAGTCATGACCTGTTCACCGATGGTTACATCCACATTGCTGCCCTTTACAGTGCTGTCTGTACTCTGTGGATCTGTAACGGTCTTTGTCTCGTTTTCGGAGGCATTCTTTTTCTCTTCCTCTGGATCGGGCAGTCCCTTCTCCCGACGGAAGATCTCCATGAACTCCTTACCGGTAATGGTCTCGCGCTCGATCAGGAACGCTGCCAGCTTATCCATCAGATCTCTATTCTCGCGGAGCATCTGCAATGCCTGATCGTAACTTTCTTTGATCATGGCAACTACTTCTTCATCAATGGCTGCCGCCGTCTCATCGCTACAGTTCAGTGCCGTTCTGCCTTCCAGATACTGGCTTTCAACTGTAGCCAGACCCACAAGACCGAAACGTTTGCTCATACCGTAGCGGGTGATCATGTTGCGGGCAATGGATGTAGCCTTCTCAATATCATTGGCTGCACCGGTGGTCACAGTGTCGAATACTACTTCCTCAGCGGCACGTCCACCCACCAGACCTACCAGCATATCCCGAAGTTCTGCCTCGGTATTGAGGTATTTTTCCTCCTCCGGCACCTGCATCACATAGCCCAACGCACCCATGGTACGGGGGACAATGGTAATTTTCTGTACCGGCTCGGAGTTTTTCTGTAAAGCGCTGATCAGTGCATGTCCCACTTCATGATAGGATACGATGCGACGTTCCTCTTTGCTCATGATGCGGTCTTTCTTTTCCTTACCTACCAGCACCTGTTCCACAGCCGCGAACAGATCCTTCTGGCTTACAAATTCTCTGCCTTCCTTGACAGCATTGATAGCTGCCTCGTTGATCATATTGGCCAGATCGGAACCGACCGCTCCGCTGGTAGCCAGTGCAATCGCATCCAGATCTACGGTCTCGTCCATCTTCACATCCTTGGAATGTACTTTCAGGATTTCCACACGGCCCTTGAGATCCGGCTTGTCTACGATGATACGGCGGTCAAAACGTCCGGGACGTAAGAGCGCCTTGTCCAGGATCTCCGGACGATTCGTTGCCCCCAGGATCAGGATACCTTTGGAACTGTCGAAGCCATCCATTTCGGATAATAACTGATTCAGCGTCTGCTCTCTCTCTTCATTGCCTCCACCGTACTTGGAATCACGGCTTCGTCCGATGGCATCGATCTCATCGATAAATACGATACAGGGCGCGTTCTTGGTCGCTTCCTTGAACAGGTCACGGACACGGCTGGCGCCCACACCTACATACAGCTCAATAAAATCAGAACCCGTCAGAGAGAAGAACGGTACATGTGCTTCTCCTGCCACTGCCTTGGCCAGCAAAGTCTTACCGGTTCCGGGAGGGCCCACCAGCAATGCTCCCTTGGGCAGTTTTGCACCGATCTTGGAATATTTCTGTGGATTATGCAGGAAGTCCACGACTTCCACCAGAGATTCCTTTGCTTCGTCTTCACCGGCCACATCCTTGAATGTAACGCCGGTCTCCTTCTGTACATATACCTTGGCATTGCTCTTGCCCACGCCCATGGGTCCGCCGCTTCCGCCCATTCTGCGGAACAGAAAACCTGCCACGATCCAGATCAGTACCACCGGCAATACCACGGTTACCAGAATCTCCATCAGGAAATTGGAAGTATTGCTGGTCACGCGATTCCCCTGAACATCATGCTCCTGCAATCTGGCTGTCAGGGTATCCAGATCCTCCATCAGCATTGTATAATATACAGTCTGGGACTGTGTCACCTTCTGGGTAATTCCATAGAAGCTGACATAACTGCCCGGTGCCGGGGTGGCTGCAGCTTCCTGCTTCAGCTGTACCGTCACCATGCCGCTTTCCTTATTTACCTCCACCGCAGCAACCTTGTCCGCTTCCAGATCCTTCAGGAAATCGGTATAAGATACTTCCGTTCCGGTATTGGTGCCGAAGAACGCATTATACAGCATCAGTACAACGATCACTGTCATCAGTCCCGACAGGATCAGCATCAGGATGCTGGGGCGCTTCGGTGAACCATTGCCGCTGCCTCCGTTACTGTTATTGCCGTTCCCGCCATTGTTACCGCTGCCGGGAGCTCCGTTGCCATTGCCTCCGTTGCCGGGGCCATAGCCGTTATTATATGACTCAATTAATTTTCTCATGTCATCTCCATTTTCTATTTTATACGCTATTGCACTTCCGTTATTTCAACTGCACAGTTGAAATCTGAGCAATCATATCTATTATAGAGATAACCTGTGGATAAATCAATAGCTCAAATATGAAAAAACTCTGAACTATTCCCGGAAATAACGAATACCCGGAAACCATGTTTTTCTACAGTTTCCGGGCATTCGCCAGCAACAAATAACTCACAACAACCAATTATATACTAACACCCTTCAAACATATCGTTGATCTCCGACTGATACAAAGTCCAGGTATTGATCAGGGTATTCATACCTTCGTTGGGTGTCTGGATCTGCAGTGCAGCGTATTTCTGCTTCCAGTAGGCTGCCAGATCGGTGTAGACTGCGTCCACTCTTTTCAGATCGCTGTATTTTACCCGGATCCGTCTGCCCTCTTCACGATTGCCCTCTCCCAGCATGATCACAAAACGGGCTTCTTCGCCGGGCTGTAATTTGAAGTTCTTCTGCAAGCTGCCGCAGTGATTGCCACCAAGTTCTGTGGAACCTTCCAGAGTTCCTCTCTCCAGGCCTGCCGGATGATCTTCGGTACCATAAACTCCCAGGAATTTCTCTCTGACGCAGTCATAGCCGTCCGGTGTGAAGTTGGCGGTAAGATACTGATACCCTTTTTCTTCGTAGAACAAGTCCTCCTCGATGATGCCGTCTTCATAGGAAGAACCGGCACAATACAGACTCATCTGAAAATTCTGGTTGTCTATCATAATGTGATGGAACGAAAATTCCATGTAAGTAAATAAGGAAAGATTTCTGACTACATCGGTGGTATTTTTCACCTTTACATCCCACAACAGTACATTTTCCCCGCGGGGAATAACCATGGTCTGTGAGGATGCCAGTCCGTCATATTCGCTCTCGTAGACGGTGTAAGACAGTCCGTGGCGGCAACGGTATTTTGCCTTGGATAAATCCTTGGCTACCGGCTGCCAGGAGATGGAATGGTAATCCTTCTTTTCATTATCCCTGATATATACATAGAATCCCGGGCGGTCCATGGGTACCCCATTCCCACGGAACCGGCTGATCCTGTGATACTCCGGTGTTTTGTAAAACAGATAACCTCCCGCCGTATGGTTGATGACCGCCGCCATGTCCTCGACACCCAGATAGTTCGTCCAGGAACAGGGCAGAGCCACGTTGTCGATGACGTATTCTCTTTTTTCATTATCGAAATAGCCGTATTGCAAAACGCGTCCCTCCCGTATATAGTTTTTTGCTTTTTCAGAACTTTTTTGTTCTGTATTTATTGTAATTTCATGTAACTATTCAGAGCCATGCAAAACTGCGTTCTGCGAATGCTTGCATTCAGGCAGATAAGCAATTTTATATGGCGAAGTAACCACATGAGCAAAAGGAAGCTACGAAGTAGCGGTTTTGCGAATGGGGTTCTGAATAGTTACAATTTCATTATAGAAAAGGATCTCTTTGTTGAAAATTGCTCATTATGTGATTATTTGCTTAAAATTGTTAGATATAATAATGATTTCCAAAAAAAATTTTACTTTCCAGTAGATTTTTGGGAAACACTAAACTATAATAGAACATCATGGGATTTTAGTTGCAAAGATTCGCAGAGAAAGGTGTCAGCAATGTACAAGATAGGTTTTGACAATGACAAATACCTCAGCATGCAGTCTGAGAAGATCAAGGAGCGTATCGCAAAATTCGGCGGTAAGCTGTATCTGGAGTTCGGCGGCAAGCTGTTCGACGATTATCATGCATCCCGCGTATTGCCCGGTTTCCATCCGGACAGTAAGATCAACATGCTGGCACAGCTGAAGGACGAGGCTGAGATCGTCATCGTCATCAATGCAGCAGACATTGAGAAAAACAAGGTTCGTTCCGACTTAGGCATCACCTATGATCTGGACGTGTTACGTCTGATCGATGCATTCCGCGGCTACGGCCTGTATGTAGGCAGTGTGTGTCTGACCCGCTTTGCCGGACAGCCCAGTGCCATTGCTTATCAGAAAAAACTGGAGTCCCTGGGAATGAAGGTGTATCGTCATTATTCCATTCCCGGATATCCTTCCAATATTCCGTTCATCGTAAGTGATGAAGGTTACGGTAAGAACGATTATATTGAAACCACCCGTTCTCTGGTGGTGGTGACTGCTCCCGGACCCGGAAGCGGCAAGATGGCTACCTGTCTCTCCCAGCTGTATCATGAATACAAGAGAGGCATCAAGGCCGGTTATGCCAAATATGAGACCTTTCCAATCTGGAATATTCCGTTAAAGCATCCGGTAAACCTGGCTTATGAAGCCGCTACCGCAGACTTGAACGATGTCAATATGATCGATCCCTTCCACCTGGAAGCTTATGGTGAGACCACGATCAATTACAATCGCGATGTGGAGATCTTCCCCGTAGTCAGTGCTATGTTCGAGAAGATCATGGGCAGCTGCCCTTACAAGTCTCCTACTGACATGGGTGTCAATATGGCAGGCTTCGGTATTGTTGATGACGAAGCTGTCCGCGACGCCGCCAAACAGGAAATCATCCGCCGCTACTACCACACTCTGTGCCAGAAGCGCCAGGGTACCGCCAGTGACGACCAGATCTTAAAGCTTGAGCTTCTGATGAAGCAGGCAGGTGTCACCATCGACGATCGTGCAGTAGTCAGCGCAGCCAATATTAAAGCAGAGACCACCGGGGAACCGGCAGCTGCGATCCAGCTTCCGGACGGCAGAGTCCTCACCGGACGGACCAGTACTCTGCTGGGTGCTTCTTCCGCATTATTATTAAATGCCCTGAAAGCTCTGGCAGGCATTCCGGACGAAGTACAGCTGATCTCACCTACCGCCATCGGTCCCATCCAGGATCTGAAGACGAACTATCTGGGGAACCGCAATCCCAGACTTCATACAGATGAGACGCTGATCGCCCTTTCCATCTGTGCAGCTTCGGATGATACCGCGAAGGCTGCTGTGGAGCAGTTGAAGAACCTGAAAGGTTCCGAAGTGCACTCCAGCGTGATCCTGTCCCAGATTGACATGAATACCTTCCGCAAATTAGGTGTGAATCTGACATGCGAACCTCATTACCAGAACCAGAAGCTTTATCACAACTAAACATTTTGTCATTCTACTATAAATTATGGCAGTTATTGAGCGAAGGCGCTCCCCAAGGGGAGTTCTTCGCTCTTTTTATATGCACAACTATTAAAAAAGCGAAGTAACCACCATGAGCAAATAACATGCAAGCATGTTATTCAGGAAAGCTCTGAAAGAGCGATTTTGCGAATGGAGACTGAATAGTTACTATATCAAAAGGAGGAGAAAATTATGGCAGTAAAGTACGTATTTGTGACCGGAGGAGTCGTATCCGGCCTCGGAAAAGGAATTACCGCAGCTTCCCTGGGAAGACTGTTAAAGGCAAGAGGTTATAAGGTAACCATGCAGAAATTCGATCCTTATATCAATATTGATCCCGGCACCATGAACCCGATCCAGCATGGCGAGGTATTCGTCACAGAAGATGGTACAGAGACCGATCTGGATCTGGGACATTATGAGCGTTTCATCGATGAGAACCTGGATAAGAATTCCAATGTCACCACCGGTAAGGTATACTGGTCCGTATTGCAGAAAGAGCGTCGTGGTGATTACGGCGGAGGTACGGTACAGGTCATCCCTCATATCACCAATGAGATCAAGAGCCGTTTCTACCGCAATTTTACGGATGATGAGACCCGTATCGCCATCATCGAGGTCGGCGGTACCGTAGGTGATATCGAGAGCCAGCCTTTCCTGGAGTCCATTCGTCAGTTCCAGCATGAGGTTGGTCATGATAATGCCATTCTGATCCACGTAACACTGATTCCTTATCTGAGCGCTTCTCAGGAACTGAAGACCAAGCCTACCCAGGCCAGTGTTAAGGATCTGCAGGGCATGGGCATCCAGCCGGATATCATCGTCTGCAGAAGTGAGCATCCTCTGGATCAGTCCATCAAGGACAAGATTGCTCTGTTCTGTAACGTACCTCAGAGCCATGTATTGCAGAATCTGGATGTGGAATATCTGTATGAGGCTCCGTTAGCTATGGAAAAAGAGCATCTGGCACAGGTAGCCTGTGAATGTCTGCATCTGGATTGTCCGGAGCCGGATCTGACAGACTGGAAGAAGATGGTAGAGGATCTGCGTCATCCCACCGATGAAGTGCAGGTGGCTCTGGTCGGAAAATATGTCTCTCTGCATGATGCCTATATCAGTGTCGTAGAGGCTTTAAAGCATGGCGGTATCACCAATCATGCGACCGTACACATCAAATGGATCGACTCTGAGACGGTAACGCCTGAAAATGTGGAAGAACTGTTAGGTGACTGCAACGGTGTCCTGGTACCCGGCGGCTTCGGTTCCCGGGGTATCGAAGGCAAGATCCTGGCGATCCAGTATGCAAGAACCCATGGGATTCCCTTCCTGGGACTGTGTCTGGGAATGCAGCTGACAATCGTGGAATATGCAAGAAATGTCATCGGGTATACGGATGCCCACAGTGTGGAACTGGATCCTAACACCACACATCCTGTGATCGCTCTGATGCCGGACCAGAACGGTGTTGAGGATATCGGCGGTACCTTAAGACTGGGTGCATACCCTTGTGTACTGGATAAGGATTCCCGTGCTTATCAGCTCTACGGACAGGAGAATATCTCCGAGAGACATCGTCATCGTTATGAGGTCAACAACGATTATCGCGCCGTCCTCACCGAACACGGTCTTCGTCTGTCCGGTCTGTCCCCTGACGGACGTATCGTGGAAATGTGCGAGCTTACCGAGCATCCCTTCTTCGTAGCCACCCAGGGACACCCCGAGCTCAAGTCCAGACCCAACAGACC
>OJJV01000765.1_pt1 | contig 17297 bp, 14 predicted proteins | sample 1596391 | NCBI WGS metagenome assembly OJJV01 (sample SAMEA4350164, study PRJEB24818) | metagenome | biome: human; feature: gut; material: faeces | place: Denmark | collected 2013-09
CTATAATATCTAGTAATAAATTATCATTTTTTAGGGTTTTTATGATTAAATTAGTTGGATATTTTTTATTTATAACTTCATTCCAACGAACACTGATAGTCCTCTCTTCTAAATCCTTAACATTAGGACAAGCAAGTCTATGTACGGAAATACCATATCCTTTTGTAATGTATCCTATAATTCGATCTCCTGGAACTGGTTTACAACAAGATGCGACATTAACTTTTATATCTTCAATTCCTTCAACAATGATATCTGTTTTAACACTAGGTAAAACAACTTCTTTATTTTGGGTTTTTCTTAAAATTATATCTTCTTTGGTATTATTTTCTCCTGTTACAATATTAATAACAGCCCCGATTGCAAGTTTATTATTACCAATATTAATGTATACTTCATCAAAATTTGTATATTTTAACTCTTTAATGATTTTGTCCATATTTTCATTAGTTAAGAAATCACTAAAAATTATTTTTCTTTTTCGAAGTTCTTTGTTTAAAGCTTCTTCTCCTTTTTTCAAATATTCTTCTTTTTCTATTTTACGATAGAAACTTTTTATTTTATTTTTAGCTCCTGTTGTTTTAGCCATGTTTATCCATTCACGACTAGGTCCAAAAGAATTTTTATTGGTATTTATTTTAATAATGTCGTTATCTTTTAATTCATGATCAAAGGGAACTATTACATTATTAACAATTGCCCCTACCATTTTATCTCCAACATCAGTATGAACACGGTAAGCAAAATCAATTGGTGTTGATCCTTTTGGAAGTTCTATTACATCACCTCTTGGTGTGAATACATAAATGGTATTGTTTAAAACGTCTTCTGTTACAGATTTAACAAATTCTTCATCATTTGATTCATCATTATTAAGTTCAATAATTGATCTAAAAAATTGTAGTTTTTGTTCCATTTGATTTTGGATAGCTATTTTATTGCTTCCTTGTTCTTTATATGACCAGTGAGAAGCAATACCTCGTTCAGCAACTTCATCCATTTCATATGTTCTAATTTGAATTTCAAATAGATATTCATCTAAACCAAAAACGGTTGTATGAAGTGATTGATACATATTAGTTTTTGGCATAGCAATATAATCTTTAAATCTTTTTGGCATTGGTTTATATTTAGAATGAACAACACCTAAGGCATGATAACATTCTTCTTCGGTATCAACAAAAATTCGAAGTGCTAACAAATCAAAAATATCACTAAATTTTTTCCCTTTATCCATTTTTTTATAGATACTAAATATACTTTTTGCTCTTCCTTTTATTTCATGTTTTATTCCTGCTTCATTTAAAAGAGCTGAAACATCATCCATCATTTTTTTTACAACTTGATCTCGTTCAGCTTTTGATTGATTTAATCTTTGAACAACATCAAAATAAATATCTGGTCTATAGTATCTTAATGATAAATCTTCTAGTTCACTTTTCATTTTATTTATACCTAAACGATGTGCGATTGGAACTAGAATATCTAAAGTTTCTTTGGCTTTCTCTTTTTGTTTTTTTTCAGTATGAACCCATAAAGTTCGCATATTATGAAGTCTATCGGCTAATTTAATAATTATAACTCGAACATCATTACAAAGACCTACTAATATTTTTCTTTGTGTGGCAATAACAGCATTACTTCCTGTTTCAAAGTTTAATTTATTTATTTTTGTAACACCATCAACTAAATCTGTTATTTCTTTTCCAAACATTTCTTGTAGTTCATCATATGTTACATCACAATCTTCTAAAACATCATGAAGTAGCGCAGCTGCTATGGTTGCACAATCAGCATTCATTTCAGCTAAAATATAAGCAACATTTAATGGATGCTCAATATAGTCTTCTCCAGTCATTCTTTTTACACCAAAGTGCATTTTAGCTGCATATGTATATGCCTTTTTTACAACTTCTAATTCTTCTTCATCATTATATGTTCGTAGTTTTTCCAACAATTGATCAAAATTTAGTCCAATATTTTTTTTTGTCATAATATCACATCTTTCATTATATATAGGCTCTTCCTTTTAATTGATTTTCTTTTGATAATGAAATTTTCTTTTGTATTTTTTGATAAGACTTATTTATTAAGTCTTGTTCATATGTTTGAAAATCAGGATGTTTTTTTATAAATGCGATTACCTCATTATCAGAAACAATTTCGCTTATAAGGTCTATATTACTTAATCCATTTCGTTCATTGTCCATATATTTTCTAAAATATTTTGTTATTTTCTTTTGCATCTCATAATTATTATCTGAAATAGCAATTCCTAATGCTTCATTTAAAACAGATGCATCAATATAATATTTTTCTTCCCTTTGTTTTTTTAAAAGTAAAACAATAGGATTTAAAGAAGATAATTTAAAACAATTATCTTCTACATCATTATTTAGGAAAATATTCCTACATTCCTCATATACTCTTTCATTTTTTTTATTATCTCGCATGCATTTTAATATATCAGCAGTTGAGACGATAACATAGTTTTTATCTATATCGCTTTTAATAGTCATCAAATCACCTCTTATGAATTAATTCCCTTTATTTTCTTTTCTTCTACTTCATCTTCATACCATTTTTTCTTTGGTGGTTTTCCAATATTTTTCTTTTCAATTATGTACCATAGTTGACTTGCAATACAAATTGATGAATATGCCCCGAAAATAAGTCCTACTAAGAATGCTATATTGAAGTTTAATATTTCATGTGATCCAAGGATAATTAGTGCTACTACAGGAACGATAGTAGTTATACTTGTAATAACACTTCTAAAGATCGTTTGATTTAAGCTAAGATTTACTATTTCTTTTAAATCTTCAGCTGTCATTTTCTTATCTCTTTCTTTTATGTTTTCACGAATACGATCGAAGGCAACAATTGTATCATTAATTGAATATCCTATAATCGATAAAATAGCTGCTATAAAAATAGATGATACTTCTAATTTAAATATGCTAAAGAAAGCAATAATCATAAAGGCATCGTGAATTAGTGCTACTATAGCACTTATAGCATAGCTAAATTTAAATCTAAGTGAAATATAAATAATAATTCCTACGGTTGCAATTGCAAGTGAAACAAAGGCATTTTTAACAAGTTCTCTTTTTACCATATTAGAAACAACACCAATATCAGTAGATGCTTTATATTTATTTTCAAAATATTTTTCAGTTTTAGCAATTTGTTTTTTATTTAATTGATTATCTACTTTAATGTAGGCTGTTTTTTCATTTATAAAATCCATTTCTTCTAGATTATAATTTAATTCTTTCAAGTCTTTTTTTATTTCTTTTTCAGTTAGTTTTTGGTCTGATTTAACTGTAATTGAAGATCCACCTTTAAAATCTATTCCTAGATTTAATCCACTAAATCCTAATGAGATAATTCCTAAGATTGCACAAACAATGCTGAAAGCAAAGAATACTCTACTATTTTTTATAAAATCTAGTTTCTTTTTCTTTTTTGTTTCCTTATATCCAATAAATAGGTTAATACGATTATCAAAGTATCCGGTATCAACAAAAATTTTAAGTAGCCATCTTGTAATTATAACCATAACAAGCATTGTTGTAAATATACTTATAATTAAAGTTGTGGCAAATCCTTTTATACTACTTTCTCCAAAAATAAATAAAATTATAGCTACAAGAAGAGTTGTAATATTTGAGTCAACAATTGTCATTATTGAGTTTTTATTACCTTTTCTAAAAGCTGTTTTTAAATTTTTTCGAACTTCTAATTCATCTTTTATACGAGCAAAGTTAATTACATTTGAATCAACTGCCATACCAATTCCAAGTAGAATTCCAGCAATTCCAGGTAGTGTTAATACGCCTCCTATTAACCAGAATATTGAAAATGTTATAATTGTATATAAAACTATACCAACTGATGCAATAAATCCTGAGAATCTATATAAAGCTATCAATAATAACATTATTGCAACAATACCCACTATTCCAGCAGTAAATGTTTTATTTAATGAGTTTGTTCCAAAACTTGCTGCAACTGTTTTAGATGATATTTCTTCTAATTTAGTTGACAAGCTTCCTGAGTTAATCAATTCAACTAAAGTTTTTACTTCATCTTGCGTAAAGTTACCTTGAATAATAACATCACTTGCAAATCCTTGTGATACGCTTGCTACTGACAAACATTTTGAGTTATTTAAACTTCCACAGTTATTTTGTTCTGATTTAAAATTATTTTCTTCTTCATCATAATCTAACCAAATAACAATACGATTATCTTGCATAGTACTAACTTTTTTAGTTACTTTATAAAATTCTTCTTTATCTTTTACGCTTAGTGCTACAGCTGGTTTACCGTTTGAATCAGTTCCTACTTTAGCCCCTCCTGATTTTAAAACGTCACTATTCATAAGTAAGTTATCACTTGTATCCCTGAATGTTAAATTAGCTGCAGTTGATAACATCATTCTTGCTTCTTCTTTATCTGTAATTCCAGCTAATTGAACTCTTATTTTATCATCACCTTCTACTGTGATAATTGGTTCTGATACCCCTAAGACATCAATTCTTTTTTGAATTGTTTTATAGGTACTATTTACCATTTCAGTTGTAACTTTAGAGCCATCAATACTTTTTACTTGATATAATACTTCAAATCCTCCTTGAAGATCTAGTCCAAAGTTTAGACTTTTAAATAGTGTTGGTGCTATCATTGCTGATATTATCATTAGAATTAATACAACACCTATATTTTTGATTAGTTTTACATTCTGTTTCATAATACTCCTCCTAGTTATCAAAATATACATTACGATTACGTAAATTTAATTTTTCTTTTAAATAATTGTCGATAATAATGTTGTCTGTGTTTAGAATATCACTTGTCATATCATAAAGGGATAAACCTTTAGCATCTTTCCATTTTATCTCTTTTAAATAATTCCAAATGTCCTCTTCTTTTATATAAATATAACCATCACGATGCATCTCATTTTTTTTAGTTATGAGTGCGGGTTTTATTCTTTTATATAACTCTTCTAAAGTTTCAAATTTGATATCCATAAATAACCTCCCCTAAAAAGTTATATTTAATAATAATTATTATATTATCCACATATATATATTATATATTAAAAACAAAGATTTTTAAAGGAGAATATATGAAAAATAGTAAATTTATTCAATCTACTATTGTTTTAATAATTGGTGGATTAATAACTAAAATTCTTGGAATGGTTATAAAAATTGTTACTACTCGTTTAATTGGTACTGAGGGAATTGGTTTATATATGTTGATAACACCAACTTTTACGCTTTTAATTGCTCTTGCCCAACTTGGGTTTCCAGTTGCGATTTCTAAGTTAGTTGCGGAAGATAAAAGTAATAATAAAAACCTTGTTTTTTCAATTATTCCTATCTCCTTAATGATAAATTTAGTTATTATTTTACTATTATTAATTTTTAGTCCTATTATTGCTAATAATTTACTTCATGAATCTAGAACTTATCTTGCTATTATAGGTATGGCTTTTGTTTTACCTTTTATTAGTATTTCTTCTATCATACGAGGTTATTTTTTTGGTAAAGAGAGGATGATTCCTCACGTTGTATCTAACATATGTGAAGATGTTATTAGAATTATTATCATTATCATTGGGATTCCTATTTTTATAAAAAAAGGGCTTGATTATGCTATTTTCTTTTTAGTTATTTCTAATATTGTTAGTGAAATCACTTCTATTCTTATTTTATTTTTCTTTTTACCTAAAAATTTTAGTTTAGATAAGCAAGATTTTAAACCGGTAAAAAGTGATATTAAGAATATTTTTTCTATTAGTATTCCAACGACAGGAAGTCGTTTAATTGGAAATATAGGATATTTTTTTGAACCTATAATTTTAACTTCTACCCTTCTTTACGTTGGATATAATAACAGTTTTATTGTTAATGAATATGGAATTATTAGTGGTTATGTTATTCCTTTATTACTTCTTCCATCTTTTTTTACAATGGCAATATCGCAAGCTTTAATTCCTGTTATTAGTAAATCTTATAGTAATAATCATTTTAATTACGCAAAAAGTAAAATAAAACAAGCAATCATTTTTTCTCTTATAATTGGAGTTCCAATAACTATTTTATTTGAAGTAATTCCTGAGGTTCCTTTAAAATTAATTTATAATACAACCGAAGGTGTTTCATATTTAAGAGTTTTAGCGCCTATTTGTTTAATGCAATATATTCAATCCCCTCTTGCTAGTGCATTGCAAGCAATGGGAAAGGCTAAAATTGCTATGAATGCTACTTTAATTGGTATTATAATTAGAACTAGTTTACTTTTTATTTTATCGTTATTTAAAATTGGTATGTGGGGGCTTGTCATTGCAACTGGTATTAATATTTTAGCTGTTACTTCTTACCAAGCAAAAAAAATTAAAAATTGCTTTTAAAAAAAACATGAATTTCATGTTTTTGTACCAGCCAATATATAAATACTTAATTGTAATAACTAATCATAAATACTCACAAATGAATCCTATGGATCGATATCACACTAGTTTTTTAAATTCTTCTATGAATAGAATTATCTTTATTTGACATTTCATTAAATTTATTTATAAATTCATCACTAAAACTATTTAAATCAAATAAATTAATATCAAATAATTCCAAAACCTGTTGAAATGACATATTCTTTGCATTTTCTAAATATTTTTTATAAAATTCACATTTTTGTTTATAATTTAAATTTAAACTATTAAGCTTTTCCACAAAACAATATGCATAAATAAATCTACATTCATTAGATAAATGTTTGCCATTTTTAAATCATAATTTTTTAAACCTGAATAATTGTGTATTAAATTATCACCTGGATAATATTCATTAACAAAATTTTCTATTCTTGAAATTACCTCTTCTTTTTTTATGTTTGTAAAAGTAGATAACTCATCAATAAACTTATTGTCTATATTGCTTATTCCTTTGTTTTTGATTATTTTTTTAAATTCTAATTCATCTATTGCTCTATATGATAGAAAAATAGCTGATTTATATTTGTTATATTTTATATCATCAATGTCATTATCATTTAAGTTTCTAACACAACTATTCTGTTTTTTATCTTTTATTTGCAAATTAATATCCTTTAAATATTCTAAAAATAAATCCTCTGTTAGCTCAGATTCAATTTCTGCAAAGGATTCTACTTTTTGATTGTTATTAAACTTACAATTACTATCTAAATTTGATATACCATGACTAATCTCATGAGCTAAATCAACTAGCGGTTTTAAATCATTCTTATAGTATAGTTTTATTCCATTTTTATTCGTTACAGATCTTTGTTGATTACTTGGTATATTATTATCATATTTAATAAAATCAGTTTTAGACAATATAAATGAAATTCTATTAATTAAATCTGGACTTATATTCATAAAGAAATCAAGCACAATTTTTTTCATATGTTCAATATCAATATTAGGAATTTCATAGTCCTCTATGTTATTTTTTTTTAACATCATTTTGATTTGCCTTATTTGCAATATCATGAGATATACTTAATAAAATATCATTTTCTGAAATTTGAAAGTTTTTCCCATTTAATAATAAGCTATATATTTGATTATATATCCCAATGTTTATTATTTTTTACAAATTGATACTTATAATTTAATAAATCTATTTGTTCTAATAATTCCATTTTATCACCCACCTACAATATTACTTTACCATCTAGGTTACATATATAACAATTTGGTAATAAAGATTTTATTTCACTTAATATATTTTTGTCGTTTTCATATTCTCTACCAACTAATATTCCTTCAATCAAATTAGCAGGCAATCCAAATAAAATTGCACTTTCTCTATCAGTGAAAAAATCATCTTTATTTTTTCTGTCTATCAAAAATTTTTCATAATATTTAGGATTAACAAATTCTTTTACTTGATTATCATCTAATGTATTAGATAATATATCTCCATTAATTAAATTATGATTATTACCGTTAAATATAATTCCAATTTGAACTTTATTTTGAATTAAACTGGGCATGAATCTTGCTTCTTTAGTTTGCTCCATATACCACATTCTACATGGATTATTAAAAATATTATTATTAATACTACTCATTTGATGAAAACCAATAATTTCAGACTTATCTTGTTGTCCATATTCACCATTTTCTAATAACCCAGTATATTTAATTGTTCCACCAGAATAAAAATTAATATAATCACATAATTTATACTCTTTTTTTAAATTCCAAACACAAACAGATGATGGATATTTTGACATTCTATCATCTATAAACCAACTCGATATTAACCCATCTTTTACAATTTCTTTTAATCCTTCAATATTTTTATAAGTTCCATGTAATAATGTTCCTTTGCTTAAAGCAACATCATCACCCAAGTTATATTTAACATTAGCATTATTATAATTATCTTTAACTGTATAATAATTTTCTATTTGCTTAATCATTATATCCTGACAAACTTTATTTAATATCTTTTTTTTTGTGATTTTTATATAATCATCTTTATTCATAAAACACCTCACATATTTTTTACATAATTATATCACATCCATATTTTTAAAACCATCATTTATTTTTTATTAATTAATACATACTTTTACCTAGCAATAGATTTTTATTGCATCAAAAAACCAAACTTTTGTGGTGCGGTTGAATTTTCAATTTAAAAACATGAATTTCATGTTTTTATTTTTTATCTTTTTTCATTACTTCACTTACAGTCATACCAAATGTAGCTAAATTTTGTAATTCTGATGGAATAATTATTTTAGTTGCTTGACCGTTTGCAACATTTCCTAATGCTTCTAAGCTTTTTAATGTTAAAACAGCATTATCAGCTTTTGCTTCTTTTAATAATTTTATACCATCGGCTTCGGCTTGTTTTAACTTAAGCATTGCTTCTGCTTCACCTTCAGCAATTCTAATTTGTGATTCTTTATCAGCTTCAGCTCTTAAAATTGCGCTTTCTTTTTCTCCTTCGGCAATTAAAATGCTAGATTTCTTTTCTCCTTCAGCTTGAAGAATTTTTTCACGTCTTTCACGTTCTGCACGCATTTGTTTTTCCATTGCTTCTTGTATATCACGTGGTGGAATTATATTTTTAACTTCTACTCTATTTACTTTTATTCCCCATGGATCTGTTGCTTCATCCAAAATTGATCGCATTTTTGAATTAATAATATCTCTTGAAGTTAAAGTTTGATCTAGTTCTAATTCTCCAATTAAATTACGTAGTGTTGTTGCTGTTAAATTTTCTATAGCGCTAATAGGATTTTCAACTCCATATGTATATAATTTAGCATCAGTAATTTGATAATAAACAACTGTATCAATTTGCATTGTTACATTATCTTTAGTGATAACTGGTTGTGGAGCAAAGTCTTTAACAATTTCTTTTAAAGTTACGCTATTTGAAATTCTGTCAACAAAAGGTATCTTTACATGTAAACCATTTCCCCATGTTTTATAATATGACCCAAGTCTTTCAATTACATAGCTTTTTGCTTGTGGTACAACTTTAATATTAGGTATTATAAAAACTACTACTAATATCAAAATAATAAATAATGCACTCATATTTTAGTCCTCCCATTTTTCTACTTTTAATTTTACACCGTCGATTTCTAAAATTTTTACGTCGTTATCTACATTTATTGTTTTATCAGATATAGCCATCCATCTTTTTCCATCGACCTTTACTTCACCAGGTGAATTCTTTGTTATTTTTTCAGTAACGATTCCTTGCATTCCAATTACTCGATCTAAATTTGTTTTATACTTATTTATTTTAAATACTTTATTTAACCAAGATCTAGTAGTTATCAATAATAATATTCCTAAAATTACAAACACACTAAATTGGATAATAAAGTCATTAATAAAAAATGATAATATTAATGAGACAATGCCGCTTATAACAAACCAAATTGTTACTAAATTAACTGTAATTGCTTCAATAAATCCCAAAAATAGAATTATAATTAACCACATAAACATACTTATCACCTGCTACTAAAAGTATACTATCAATATATAAAAATTACAACAAAAAATAGGAAAACTTTTTGTTTCCTATTGTTTAACGTATGGGGAATGTCCTTCCATTTCTGGTTCACTTGTACCACTACTAAATTGATTGATAATATTTGTCATAGATGTAAATTGGGTTCTTATTGTACTAAGTTCCTCAGACATTCTATCTTGTTTTTCCTTCATACTAGAAATTTCTTCAGATAATGATTTATTTTCTGCTTTTATTTCAGTATTTTCATTTTTTAATTGTTCATTTTCTTGTGCTAAGTTTTCTTTATCTGATTTTAATGTTGCATTTTCTTGTGTTAAGTTGTCTTTTTCTGTTTTAAGCGTATTATTTTCTACTTTTAAATTTTTAACTTGTTCCATCAAATTTTGTATTTTAGCTTTTTCACTTCTGATTATATTATTTGCTTCATTAACTTTATTTGCTGCTTCTTGCCCTATTTCTTGCGAAATTTGTGTTGCGTCTTCTATTTGTTTATTTAATGAATCATTAGTTTCTTTCAATTTTGTATTTTCTTTTTTATATTCTTCTCTTTCTTTGCTTATTTGACTAATAAAGTTATTAAAAGCATTTTTTAAATTTTCAATTGGGTCTGTTTGTAAATTTTCCATATTATCTTCCTTTTTTTCTACACTATTATTTGTTACTTCAACACTAGATTCTACGTCATTTAAATTTTCGCTTTGATCATCACTATCTATATTTTTATGAAATATATCAAAAATTGCTTTTTCGCTATCATATTGTTGTTTTCTTAAATCATCTGTTTCTTTTATTTCTTTAACATTCTCAGTTTTTTCTTGTTTTTCAGCTTCTTGATTTTCTGCTTCTTGTCTTTCAATTTCTTGTTTTTCAGCTTCTTCTCTTAATTGTTCAAAGACACTAAGTCCTTCTTCTGCTCTAGATAATTTTTTTTGTTCAGAAATAATTTTTTTATTAATTCTTCCCATATCTTTATTAAAGGAATTTTGTGCACTTGCTATTTCTTTGTTAATTTGTACTTTGTCTTCTACATCATCTGTATTTTCAAGCACTCCTTGTGCAGCAGTGTAAAAATCAGAACTTTCATTTAATTTTGATTGCATATCATCTTCTAAAGTAGAAATATTGCTTTTTAAATCTTTTATTTGCCCTTCTTTTATTTCTATTTTATTATTTAGTTTCTCTAAAGTTGCATTTCTATATACTCTTTTCATTATTTCACAACTTGAAAATCCTACATTACTTTTTCGAGCATTATTAAATGAAGATCTTATTTTCATTCCAATAGTAGGTAAAAATTTTGTATTTAAAGTCATTTTATTCACCATCCTTACTATTAACTACAACATCACGCATTACTTCTTTAACCATTGACCATTCATTCTCGTCAACAATATTTTCTATTCGATATTCATTTCCATCTTCAACCAAGATTGCACTATAAATAACTACCATATTATTTTTATCTTTTTCATTAAAAGTATATATAATATATTTTTTAGCTGGTTCTCCTGCTTCAAAACACATTACAACTTCAGCTTCTTGTTCACTACCATCTTCTGCAATAAAAGTTATATATTTATTTTCCTCCATTTAAACAACTGCCTCCTAACTTATCCTACTACTAATAATATCATATATTATTTGTTTTTTCAATGTTCTAAAGAAAAAAATCATTATTTCAATTATTATTATGTTTATATTTCTTATTTTTATAAAATATATTTTTCTATATTTTTGACTTTTTATATTTTTATGTTACCGTATGCATTATTTTAGAAAGAAATTATTTATGGAAAAACAAGAATTATATCATATTCACAAACTAGGTAACCATGACAAAATATGGAAAGAAAATAATGAAATATTAGTAACTGGCAATCAAAGCACATTATATATATCATTTCCTATTAAATTTTGAAACTTTGTTTTAGACATTATACAAATCCTCCTTCCTTTAAAAAATCATCGATATTTTATCTCAAAAAGAAAAAATACCATCCATTTGCTGGCATAGACCGGATAGCATTTAATGTCTATAATATTAGATTACAACATTTTATTTTCTTCAATATGAAATTCTTTTCAATATAATTATTATTCTATTTATTCTTTACATAATCACAAATAATTTTAACTACATTTTCATTTCCTATTCTAGCATCTATACATAAATCATAATTATTCTTATCTCCCCAATTTCTATTAGCTATAGCACTATAATAATTTGATCTAGATTTATCTGAATCTAATATATGATTTTTAGCTTGTTTTTCATTATCACCATAATTTTTCATTACATTTTCAATTTTATAATCCATTGAGGCATATATAAATATTTTTATTAAATTTTTATTTTCTCTTAATATATAATCAGCAGATCTTCCTATAATTACAGCATTACTAATATTCGCAATCTTTTTAATTACTTTTGTTTGATTGATTATTGCTTCTTTACTTACATCTAAGGATAAAAAATTATCATATATTTCTTCATCAGAACAATTATCATTAATTAAATTATTTTTAATAGCAAACTCTTTTATTTCTTCTTTATCATAGAATGGTATATTTAATTTTTGGGCGACAATTTTTCCAATTTCTTTTCCATTCGTTCCATGTTCTCTTGAAATAGAAATAATCAAATTATTTTTAATTTTCTCATTTTTAATCACTTTAATTTTTTTGTCATAAGAATCTTTTAAAATAAATAATGAAATAATTGAAGTTAAAACTTCAGCTATTGGAAATGTCCACCAAACAATTTCTGTAACATTGTTTGATTTTGTAAATAAAAATGCAATTGGGAATACAAAAATAACTAACCTTAACAAAGAAATAATTAATGGCTTTAAAGCATATCTTATCGATTGTAAAACACCTTGAATAGCTACTGAAATACCCATAAATACAAATCCGATACTAGAAATTCTTAATGCTATAGTACAAACACTAATTATTTCCTTTGTCGTTCCACCAGCTAGTCCAAATAAATTAGCAAGTGGATAGGCAAATATTTCAAATAGTATACTTATTATTAAATTAACTATAATAGTATCAATTATGCCATACTTGATACAATCATCTATTCTTTTTTTATCTTGCATGCCATAATTAAATGACAATATTGAAATAATTGTGTTTGATAAACCAAATGCTGAAAATAAGGCGATTTGTTGTATTTTATAATAAATTCCAAATGAACCAATTAACACTGTTTGATTAACTTGAGCTAAGCCTAATATTGCATTCATTCCAGCCATCATAACAGCAAGTAGTGCTTGCATTAGTGCAGCTGAAACACCAATACTATAAATTCCTTTAATCAAATTAATATCAGGATTTATGTATTTTATACTACCATCAATTTCATTATTTTTTGTATAATGAAAATACATTGCGATGAATAGTGATATAAATTGTCCAATTATAGTAGCCCAAGCGGCACCTGCAACTCCCATTTTTAATGGATAAATAAATATATAATCTAATATTATATTTGTAAATGCTCCAGATATTTGAGAAATGGTAGATAACATTGTTTTACCAGTTGCTTGCAAAAATCTTTCGTATACAGTATACCCAACAGATCCAAGAGATAAACAAGTACAAATTTTTAAATATGTAGTTCCCATTTTTATTATTTCTTTATCATTTGTAAATAAAGAAATAAACCATTTTGTACCAAATAGTCCAAATAATAAGAATATAATGTAAATGCATATACTTAAAAATATTCCATTTCCTGCTATTTTATTTACTTTTTTTCTATCGTTTTCACCTAAACTTTTAGATAATAAAGCATTTAACCCAACGCCTGTTCCAACGCCGATAGCAATAATCATTATTTGAATTGGAAAAGCATAAGTTAAGGCTTGATTTGCGATAGCACCTTTTGTTCCCATATTAGCAACGAAAATACTATCAATGACATTATATAACGCTTGTAAAACCATAGATATAATCATTGGTAATCCCATTTTTAGAATGAGTTTGTTCATTGGAGCTATTGCCATTTTATTTTGTCTTTCTTCTTTCATAATTTCCTCCTTATCTTGCAAGAAAAAAGAGGCGAAATCCACAAACTGGATTTACGCCTCTTTTTTGAAAGCTACTCGTCTTACATATAAAATTATACTATTTTTTTTAATTTTTTTCAACAATCTAATTTGCAAATATCAAATATTTGTTTTCTAACAGAAGTTTTTTCTTTTTTTTAAAACTTTATCATTGTTTACCTGTTTCCGATTAGATTTAATCCTAATTACTCCATTTACTTTTTCTAATCCTAAAGTATTCAATGCATTTTCCTTCTGGGATGCTATTAACACATCAACGGGTAAAATTCCTATATAAAGACTTTGGGCTCTACTATAATCAAACATAGGATCTAAAATATAATATATTTCACCATTTTTGTTACTACTAGCGAAATAAATTTGTTCATCGTTATCATTCCAAAAATTAAAGTAATCTTTATTACCTTTTTCTTCTAAATTGCTTTCGATGCAATTGTGAAAGTTTTTTAAATCATCTAATAATACCATCTTTTGCACCGTATTACTATATTGATAAACATATAATAATCCTAAACAATAGGCATCTTCACTATACATTCTGGCCATACTATTTCCTCCTAAACAACTTTTTTAACTTTAGATATTTGGTTTACTTATTCGTATTATACATTACATTCATTTAAGAATCAATTAATATTATAGACAAACTAAATTAAAAACAACAACACTAATATTCTTCATTAAAGAAATGATTTGAAATTATGAAAATTATCACTTACTCGAATCAGCACTTACTGAAAAAAAGATAAGACCATTACTAATTTATAGCATTGGTCTTTTTCTATAATTCTTTTTTTAATATTTTTTGTTGTTCTTTACTTAACATTGTCATATAGCTATCAAATTCTTCTCTTGCTCTGTAATCATTTTCTAAAAATTCACCAATTAAGCCATGATGTGTTTCAGCTATGTACCAATCTTTAGAATAGTAAACACTTTTTATAAAATATTTATTTATTGGGATATAGTTTTTGGGATTAATTGAATAATTTATAGAGTTTATTATATTAATTACATTTTCATTATTATTGTTATATTCATCCGCAAAGAAATCAATAAATTTTATTTCATCTCTAGGATCCATATACGAAACATCTGGATTTTTTGATTTAATATTTTTAAAATCAAAATCGCTATCTTTATATACAACATCTAAAGTTTTGTGATAAACATCTGTATCTCTATATACTTCATCATTTTTTTCATATATAGTTGGAGTTGGATAATCTTTTGGGAAAGGAGTTGTCTTTGGTTTTAAATATGAATCGCTTCCCATACAAACCAAATTAATTGGCTCATTACCTTGCTTAGTAACTTCTACTATCTCTTCAACTCCTTCTTTAAATGCAGTAGATATTAAATGCCAATCAACCATTGCTCCATATACACATTCAATACTATTAGCTATTAATACATTTCCATTTCTTTTCAATGGACTAAAAGCTGCAACATCTCCTAATTTATCATATATTATCAATATCCTACCATTCCTACAAAGTGCTGCGTGTAGCAAATGGTCATGTGCTATATCACATGTTCTAATACAGCAATCAGCTTTATATCCTAACTCAAATATTTGTGGATCATCTAATTTCATAACTTCATAAGTATAACCGTCTGTTGAAACTCCTTTTACATATGGGATACTAGATTCAATTCTTTTTTTCATTTGTGAATATATTTCAACAATCTTTCTTAACACTTCATCATTACTATTGTATGTTTTATTTCCTAAAACAATATTTTCTAAAAAGCTATCATCATTTAACAAATAATTATCTGGAGTTATTATTTTTCTATCTATATCATATTTTTCTGCTTCTAATATTACATTTATTTTCTTTAATGTAATTTCATTATGACATTTTTCTAACAGTTCATCATAGTTATTATACAAGTAGTACCACTTTTTATATAATTCAGAATCCTTATCATTAAACATATTTATAAAATGATTATTTTTTGGTGTTTCAAACATAAAGTTAATGAATCTTTTATCTATAACAGGTAAAAATTTATTTCCTTCTGCCTTCATTTCAACTCTTGTTATATCAGTTTTAGCAACATTATCAAAAAATTTTTTGTCATATTTTCCAAATTTACCACTTAATATTTCTGTGCTTCTTTCATATCCAAATATGAAACACATTTTAATACATAATCCATATATTGCAGACAATTCATCTTGAGTTTTATCTTCCAAAAATTTAAATAATTTATTAATATGTTTAACATTTACTTTAAACAATTGTTCTGGAGCAATACCATAAAGATACCTAGCATTTGAAAGTGCAATATTAAACTTCAAATAAAAAATTAATTTCAAATCTTTCGTTACTTCATCATCACCAGTTAAATGACTTATATCTCTATAGCTTATTAGACCATTATTTAAATTTCTTTTTAATGCATTATACATCATTTCTGGATTAACAAAACTACTTACTAATACACAACTACTTAAATATTTTAAAAGTTTTTCTTTAATTAATTCTTCCTGATTTTCATTTAATAAAATATGATATATTTTTTCCTCTAAGTTAACTTGTGCACGAAACTGTTTATATCCAAACTGATTTTGTATTTTTTTTCTATTAATTTCATCTCTAGTTTTCATTTCAGCAAAGAATTCTTCAAACGATTTATCGTTCTTTACTACATTATCTAACATATATTTTCTTATAGCATTATTATTATCAACACTATTACTAGTATAATCAAGGAAAAATAATTCTTCTCGATTTAATTGTTCTATTATACTATTATCAATTCTATTTCTATTAAAACCAAATAAAATTATGTCTATATTGTTATATCTTTTTCTAAAATCAGTAGGAAGAAGTACCTCGTTCGTATAAGCATTTAATTTTTTTATTTTTCTTAACTGTCCATCAGTAGTTAATGAATTAAACTCTTCACTTTGTACCATTCCATCAAAGATTTTTTTTAAATCATATGAATTAAAAAATCTGTTTTCAATTTTTTTGACGTTCATGATAATATATATAAAATATTTATTGCTGTATATTTGTTCCTTTATAGTTTGTGATTTTATAACTTTATTTAAATTTTCAAGATTTCTTATTGTCTGTTCAGTACAAACAAAGTTATTTAAATTTAATGTTCCTAAAATTAATATTTTTTGAATTTTATCATTAGACCATAATTTATT
>OJJV01000770.1_pt1 | contig 17197 bp, 15 predicted proteins | sample 1596391 | NCBI WGS metagenome assembly OJJV01 (sample SAMEA4350164, study PRJEB24818) | metagenome | biome: human; feature: gut; material: faeces | place: Denmark | collected 2013-09
CCCTACGATATAACTACTTCGCGGCTCGATTTTTCGGTTTGGAAAAGGATGAAAAACCTTGCCAGATAACCGAAAACCCTTGATATACGGGGCTTTTCCGGTTTGTCGTAATTATACCGTAAGGGCACAGCTGCGCCTCACTGCTTTTGGCAAACGATGTGCCTCTGAAGCAAATTCAGGAGTGGCTGGGTCACAGCGACATCGGCACGACGGCGAATATTTACAGTCATTTGGATTACAAGTCCAAGATCACCTCGGCAAATGTAATGGACAATATCCTGACTCTGCCGGACACAAGGCAGACCGGCTGGCACACCTGAGTTCTTGCCGAAAATCATGTACGCCGATGTGACCTTGAGAGAAAAGAAAAGCCCAGTCATATGGGCGCAAAGCCTTGATATGACTGGGTTTTTCGCTGGCGGAGGGCGTGGGATTCGAACCCACGGACGGTTTTTGGCCGTCAAACGATTTCGAGTCGTTCTCGTTATGACCTCTTCGATAGCCCTCCGTATATCTCAACTGTTTTCCGTGCGCTGAGAAAATGCAAGAAAAACACGCAAGAACAATATGAAATTTTGAAATTCGATCCGGCGAAAACCCTTATAAATCAAGGGTTTTCAGCGGAGAAAACGGCCAGAGCCAACGCGCATTTCGAGTCAGGGCCGTTATAACCACTTCGATACCGCTGCATGTTTAACTTTCGTCTGACAAAAATACATTATACCGGATTGTTCCTCAAATTGCAAGGCTTTCTTGGAAAAGTTCCTGCAATTTTATTTACACATTCTTAATATAAATCGTGAATTTATTTATATAAATATATTGACAAAAGTTTCTGGCGGGTGTATGATATGGACAATGAAACAGGTGGGAGGGCGGCGCCGGTTGCGGACGCGCACGAAAACGGCGCGTGGATCGGCTGGCGCTGCACAATCCCTCCGGCTCGGCTTACGCCGACCCACCTCCCTTTACATCCCCAAGGGGACTAGCTTCGCGTCGCAAATGGAGGCAAGAGCTTAGAGTTTACTCGGCGCTATCTTTTCCGGTCTGCTCTGGGCTACACTCCGGCGACCCTTTCGGCGCCGCCGCTTCGCTACCTAAAAGGGGCGGTGCTGCGCGGCGAAGTTTTAAAACAAGCGCCGATTATTCCATGGCACAGGGCGCGGCGGGACGGCACGGAGGCCGTCCGCTACAGACGCATTTTGAGCGTGGGCGCTCCCACCACACAACGACTACTACTGCGGCGCGGCCGCATGGAGGTTTTACAATGAAAAAAACACTTTACAGCCTGATGCTGAACGACGAGGTCGTGCGCGAGGTCGACGCGCTGGCGCACCGTATGGGCACCAACCGCTCCAACCTCATCAACCAGATCCTCGCCGAGTACGTCAACTACACCACTCCCGAACGCCGCATCAACGACGTCCTCTCCACGATCCAGCAGCTCATGTCGCCATCGCGCGACTTCGTGCCCTTCTTCGCGCCGAACACCTACAGCATGTCGCTGAAGAGCTCGCTCGAATACAAATACCGCCCGACCGTCAAGTACGAGGTCGAGCTGTACCGCGCGGGCGGCGACTCCATCGGCGAGCTGACCGTCATCTTCCGCACCCAGTCCACCGCGCTCATTCAGGCGATGACCAGCTTCTTCCGCCTCTGGAAGCGCATCGAGGACGCGCACCTCGCGCCGCGGCTCAACGCGCCCGTCAGCTACGCGCTCTACGACGGCAAGTTCGTGCGCAGCATCTCGATGCCCGACGTCGACTGCTCCGCCGAGGAGCTGGCGCAGGCGCTGTCCGAGTACATCAAGCTCTTCGACAAGCTCATGAAGGGCTATCTCGGCGGGCGGCTCGACGACCACGAGGTCGAGGCCGCGTACTTCTCGCACATGAGGAACGAGAAGATCCATGTGTGAGGGGGGAGGCGCTTCGCTGCCTAAAAGGGGCGCCAATGGGCGGCAAAACAATCACTACCACACAAAACACCCACAAGACTACCACGCAAAACACCCACAAGTTTAACAACGAAAGGAGCGAACATTATGAACGCTCAGAATTTCACTCAGAAAACCATCGAAGCGGTGCAGACCGCACAATCCATGGCGCAGGAGAACCGCAACAGCTATATCACCCCGGAGCATCTGCTCTACGCCCTCGTCGATCAGGACGGCGGCCTCATCCCCACCCTTTTCAAGCGCATGGGCGTTGACTGCGACGCGGTGCTTTCGGAGCTTGACGGCGCGATAGCGGCGCTTCCCAAGGTCGGCGGCGACAGCAGCGAGGTCTACATGTCCTCCGAGCTCAGCCGCGTCCTCTCCGCCGCCGAGAAGGCGGCAAAGTCGATGGGAGACGAGTACCTCTCCGTCGAACACCTGATGATCGGCATCTTCGCCGCCGGCACCGCCGCGACAAAGCGCATCCTCGCCGACCACGGCATCACGAAGTCCGCCTTCACGACCGAACTGAGCAAGGTCAAGTCCGCACCCGTCACCGGCGACAACCCGGAGAGCACCTACGACGCGCTGAATAAATACGGCACGGATCTTGTGCAGCGCGCGCGGGACAACAAGCTCGACCCCGTCATCGGCCGCGACACCGAGATCAGAAACGTCGTGCGTATCCTCTCCCGCAAGACCAAGAACAACCCCGTCCTGATAGGCGAGCCGGGCGTCGGCAAGACCGCTATTGCCGAAGGGCTTGCACAGCGCATCGTGCGCGGCGACGTGCCCGACGGCCTCAAGGACAAGACCATATTCTCCCTCGACATGGGCGCGCTCATCGCGGGCGCAAAGTACCGCGGCGAATTCGAGGAGCGCCTGAAGGCCGTGCTCGAAGAGATCCGCAAGTCCGAGGGGCGCATCATCCTCTTCATCGACGAGCTGCACACGATAGTCGGCGCGGGCAAGACCGAGGGCAGCATGGACGCCGGCAACCTCCTCAAGCCTATGCTTGCCCGCGGCGAGCTGCACTGCATCGGCGCGACCACGCTCGACGAGTACCGCAAGTACATCGAGAAGGACGCCGCGCTCGAGCGTCGTTTCCAGCCCGTGCAGGTCGACGAGCCGACCGTTGAGGACACGATATCCATCCTCCGCGGCCTCAAGGAGCGCTACGAGGTGTTCCACGGCGTGCGCATCCACGACAGCGCACTCGTCGCCGCCGCGACGCTCTCCAACCGCTATATAACCGACCGCTTCCTCCCCGACAAGGCCATCGACCTCGTCGACGAGGCCTGCGCCCTCATCCGCACCGAGATCGACTCGATGCCCGCTGAGATGGACGACATCCGCCGCAAGATAATGCAGCTGGAGATCGAGGAGATGGCGCTGAAGAAGGAGGACGACCAGCTCAGCAAGGACCGTCTCGCGAAGCTGCGCGAGGAGCTGGCGAACCTCAAGGACAAGTTCAACGAGATGAAGGCGCGCTGGGACAGCGAGAAGAACAGCGTGGACGAGGTCAAGAACCTCAAATCCAAGCTCGAACAGCTCCACGCCGACATCGAGAACGCACAGCTCCACTACGAGTACGAGAAGGCCGCAAAGCTCAAATACTCCGACCTCCCGGCGCTTGAGCGTCAGCTTGCAGAGGCGGAGAAGAAGTCCGAGGAGCGCAAGAGCAACACCATGGTGCATGACACCGTCACCGAGGAGGAGATAGCAAACATCGTCGCCAAGTGGACGGGCATCCCCGTCGCAAAGCTGCGCGAGGGTGAGCGCGAGAAGATCCTGCACCTCGGCGAGCTGCTCCACAAGCGCGTCATCGGCCAGGACGAGGCCGTGCAGAAGGTCACGGAGGCCATCCTCCGCTCCCGCGCCGGCATCGCGGACCCGAACCGCCCCATCGGCTCGTTCCTGTTCCTCGGCCCCACCGGCGTCGGCAAGACGGAGCTTGCAAAGTCGCTGGCCGAGTGCCTGTTTGACGATGAGCACAACATCGTGCGTATAGATATGACCGAGTACATGGAGAAGTTCTCCGTCTCGCGTCTTATCGGCGCACCTCCGGGATACGTCGGCTACGACGAGGGCGGCCAGCTGACCGAGGCCGTGCGGCGCAAACCGTACAGCGTCGTGCTGTTCGACGAGATCGAGAAGGCGCATCCGGACGTGTTCAACATCCTGCTGCAGATCCTCGACGACGGCCGCATCACCGATTCGCAGGGGCGCACGGTCGACTTCAAGAACACCATCATCATCCTCACCTCGAACCTCGGCAGCCAGTACCTGCTCGACGGCATCGGCGAGGACGGCGAGATCAGCCAGAGCGCGAAGGACGCCGTCATGGGCGAGCTGCGCCGCGCGTTCCGGCCGGAGTTCCTCAACAGGCTGGACGAGACGATCATGTTCCATCCGCTCACGAAGGCGAACCTCAGCGGCATCATCGACATCATGGTCGAGTCGCTGCGGAAGCGTCTGGCCGATCGCGCGCTGAAGCTCGAGATCACGGACGCGGCAAAGCAGCTGATCATCAGCCGCGGCTACGACCCGCTGTACGGCGCGCGGCCGCTGCGCAGATACCTGCAGGCGAGCGTCGAGACGCTCATCGCCCGCACCATCCTCTCCGGCGAGCTGTCCGCCGGCGCGACGATAACCGTCGATGCCGTGGACGGGGAACTGGTGTGCCGGTGAATCCGGATTTAAATAAGAAAAAATAGAACAGCTCCCGCTGCGAAATGCAGCGGGAGCTGTTCAGTCTGTCAAAGAACATGTGCAGCAGGGCGCGGATAAGAGAGCAGCGGGGGAGCTTGAGGGGTAGCGAAGCGGCGGCGCTACCTAAAAGGGGCGCCCAGCGTCACACTACCCCAACACTATCTCCCCGAAGTCCTCCGGCCGATGAAACGCCGGGGTTTCGCTCGTGACCGGATTCCATGCGAGGTAATGCGGCTGCACGGTCGCGTCGCCGCACTTATAGAAATTCCCGCGCAGGCGCAGCCCGCGCCGCAGCTCGAACTCCGGAAAAAACCGCCGCACAAACTCCGCCGGAACCCGGTACGCGACCTCCCAGCCGCCGTCCGTGCGCCGCGTCCGCGCGCCGAACAGCGCCTCCGCGCCCGTCACCAGCAGCCGCGAGTGCTCCTCGATGCTCCGCCCGAAGCCCAGATACATGCAGCCGCCGGGGCTGAACTCAATGTTGAAATACCGCAGGTCGCCCGCCGCCGGGCAGAAGAAAAACTCCAGGCAGCTGTCCCGACACGGCATGCCCAGCAGCCCGCGCTCCTCGGTGCGGATGTCGCGCTCCGCCGCGCGCAGCCGCAGGTGTAGCGCGTCCTCAGTCCAGCACAGCTGCGCCCATGCGCGCACCCCGCAGCTCTCCGTCCACAGCAGATTTCCGATCTCCGCCGACGGCACGGCGCTCCAATCCGGCGCGCCGCTCACATGTGGCGCTGTATAAATATTCATATCACACCTCCGCGCCGCGCGCTCAGACATAGCTCGGCTTCGGCAGCCGGTGCGGCAGGATCACCCGCCCGAAGCACACCACACTGCGGCCGCTCGTGCCGCGCAGCTCGATATTCGCGTCCTGCCGCTTCGGATTCGCCGACAGCAGGTGCAGCGTGCCAGCGTAATCGCGGCACCACTGCTTGCAGTACACGTCGCCGTCCACGTAGAAGATGCCGACGTCAAACTCGTGCAGCGGCGCGTCGCGCTTCACGTACACCAGCTCGCCGTCGTGAATATACGGCTCCATGCTGTCACCCTGAATATTTATGCAGAAGTCGGCAGAGAGCGGCGCGTCCACGGGACACTCGATCTGCTCGTAGTCCTCGCCCTCGATGGGGCTGGCGTAGCCCGCGGCGGCGGGCACGATGTAGCGCTTGATGAAGCGCACGGGGCGCTCCGCGCGAAACTCCGGCTGGCCGGACAGGTACTCGCCGTAGCGGATGTACTCGGCCTGCCCGCGGCGGTTGAGACCGTAATAGATCTCGGACGCGGGGCAGGGCGGGAACTGCACGACGGCGCCCTGCGCGGCGGGGGCCGGCTCACCGCTCTCGACCAGCGCCGCGATCGTCACGCCGTAGTGGCGCGCGAGCAGCTCGAGCTTGTCCATGCGCGGCATCTGCGCACCGCTGCAATAGGCCGAGACGGTCGATTTGCTGACGTCCAGCAGGCGCGCGACGTCGATCTGCTTCTCGCGGTCGCGCTTCATGAGCCGCTGCAGATTCGCGGCGAAAATGTTCTTGTCGTATACGATGTTGTCCACGTCGCACCTCAGTTTCTACATTATTATAATAAGTGTGGGTTGGTTTGCGTATTGGTACACTTATAATGTACTGTTAAACCGCAACTTTGTCAAGAAAATTTTGCGAAAGTTCGGTTATACCGCTTGACAGGGGCGGGGGATTGTGGTATATTATGCGCGTAAGGTTAAACAGAACTTGAGGGACTTTTCCGCACCCCTTGGCGCCCCTGCTATGGGAGCTGCTGCGCAAGCGACTGAGGGGTCGCCAGGGGGCAGAGAGTGCCAATGGGTAAAAGAAAAGGCAGGGTATAGAACACCACTGTCATTGCGAGGCCAGTTCGCAAACTGGCCGTGGCAATCCGTTTCTCTTTTAGACAGCAGTATGTTTCAGTACGGCGTAAAGGAGAACGGATTCCCACGTCGCTTCGCTCCTCGGAATGACAGTGGTTGTTTAGGTCGGCTCTTTCTTTTCCCATCTGCTCTAGACTCAACTCTGGAGACCCCTTTCCCCAGTGTGCGCACTGGGGACTGTCTCGCTGCGGCTCGGTCACGGCGCGGCTCTGACATGCCGCCGGCATGTCATTCACTACCGCGCCGCCGCTTCGCTACCCTAGTAGGGGCAGCGCTTCGCGGCAAAACTTCCCCCTTGGCGCCCCTGCTATGGGAGCTGTCGCGCAAGCGACTGAGGGGTCGCCGGATGATAGAAAGTGCCATTAGGGAAAAGACAAGGCCGAGCCTAGAAAACCTCTGTCATTGCGAGGCCAGTTCGCAAACTGGCCGTGGCAATCCGCGTCTCTTTTACGCCATGAAAGAACCACTGCTGTTTCAAGGAGAACGGATTCCCACGTCGCTTCGCTCCTCGGAATGACAACATTGTTTTGCTCCGCGCTTTCTTTTCCCCACTGCTCCAGTCTTTATAAAGTGCCGATAGGAAAAAGACAATTCAGGGCGAGCAGCCCATCTTTTTTACCTCCTCAAGTTCTGTTTAACCTTATTACCCCCGCATATCACGCGAAAGGAGAACCCCATGGAACAGATTCCCGACGACCCGATCATCGCCGCGATGCTCCGCACCGGCTGGCCGCCCTGGATGCTGACCGCGGGCGCCGACGACGATGGCATGGATCAGGATTGAGCAATCGCTCGTGCAGAACCGCAAGCTTTACAGCCTGAGATCCGCCCTCCGCATCGACACCGCAAAGGCGGTCGGCACCCTCGCGCTCCTCTGGCTCTGGGCGATCGACAACGCCCGCGGCGGCTCCCTCGGCCGCATCTCCGACCGGCAGCTCGCCGAGATCTGCCAGTTCTCGCCCCGCCGCGCCGCCGAGCTGCGCGACGCGCTCGTCTCCTCCGGCTTCCTCGACCACGCCGGCGACGACCTCGTCATTCACGACTGGGACGATTTCGGCGGCCGTCTCGAGAAGCGCCGCGAGCGCGACCGCTCCTATCAGCGCGGCAGGCGTCGTGCCGACGTCGGCGCGGACTCGGCTTCCGGTCGTGACACAGAGCAGAACACAGCAGACCAGAACAGACAAGACAAGACCATAGCAGACCAGATGAGACAAGACAATATAATTTTTTCTGGTGGTGATGGTGGCGGCGCGCGGGCGGAAAGCGACGATGTTTTTGATGAGGCGGGGGACTACCTCCTCAGCCGCGGGCTGATACCCGAAAGCTGGTTCGGTCAGGCACCGGAACTGGCGGCCAATGTGCGGCGCTTTGCCGACTCGCTGTTTGAGCGAATCTGGGGCCGCGCGCCGGGGCCGACCGACTACGGGCGGGTGTTCAACTGCATAGTTGACCGCGAGCGTGAGGACGGGGCGCAGCGCTGCCGGCTCAACGAGAAGCGGCGCGATCTGCTGATGTACGCGTTCGAGGCCGCGGCGGCCGCGGGGCACACCGGCGAGTGGGACTACGTCTACGGCGTGCTGCGCCGGCTGGCCGTGCGCGGCATCGCCGACCTCGGAGATGCCGAGGAGTACGAGATGGAGAACGGGCGGTAAGGGGAGGGTGCCGTCCCGTTTGGATGCTTCTGGCTTTCGTCGGCTTTCAATCGCCGTACCAGTATGAAACCTTTGCCGCGAAGCGGCGCCCCTACTAGGTAGCGAAGCGGCGGCGCGGTAGTGAATGACATGCCGGTGGCATGTCAGAGCCGCGCCGTGACCGAGCCGCAGCGAGACGCTGGCAGCCGTAGGCTGACTGAGGGGTCGCCAGACTTTGGACTATTGCCAATGGATAAAAGACAAGGCAACGTACAGAAAACCACTGTCATTGCCCCTAAAGGGACTAGGCGGCTGTTTAATGAATCGTGGTATGTTGCCGTCGCGAGGAGCGCAGCGACGTGGCAATCCGTTCTCCCTTGTGGCGGCAGCACGTTTTTATGCTCTGCAAAGGGGATGCGGATTCCCACGACCAGTGTGAGCACTGGTCTCGGAATGACAGTGGTTGTTTAGGACTGCTCTTTCTTTTCCCCTCTGCTCTGGTCTCCCCTCTGGCGACCCCTTTCCCCAGTGTGAGCACTGGGGACTGTCTCGCTGCGGCTGAGGGGTCGCCAGGGTTGAGAAACTGCCATTAGGTAAAAGACAGCACGTACCCCCGCCCCCCAAAACCATTTCACAAGGAGGAACCCACATGGACATAACAGAACGCATTGCCGCGGCGGCGGGGCTGGCGCTGGACGCGGCCGAGACCGAGCTGCGCGCGGTGCTGGCCGCCCAGAACGGCGGCGGGCGCGGCGATCTGCGCCAGATCAAGGATGCGCTGGCGCTGCTCAAGGAGCTGACGTCGTTCACGCGCGAGCTTGGCGGCGGCGCGTCGTCGGGCGTGACCGTGCGGTTCGACGACGCCGCCGCGGACGCGGCGAAGTGACGGGGGAGGGGGGTGCTGCGCTGCAATGCGCGGGATTTTCTCTCCCTGCTCGCGTCTCTCATCTGGCGACCCCCTTCGGCGCGGCGCCGCCGCTTCGCTGCCTAAGAGGGGCGCCACCCCCCCACACACCACATACAACACCACACGGGATGAACACACATGTCTGAACTTCTGATACCAAAACCTAACGAAAAACAACTGCTTTTCCTCGCCGACCAACACAAATTCATCGGCTACGGCGGGGCGCGCGGCGGCGGCAAAAGCTGGGCCGTGCGCGTCAAGGCCGCGCTCCTCTGCCTTAACTACCCCGGCATCAAGGTCATGATCGTCCGCCGCACCTACCCCGAGCTTCAGGAAAACCACATCCTCCCCCTCTGCGCCATGCTCCGCTGTCTCGACGACGACCCCGCCGAGCGCATCGCCGCCTACAACGACGCCAAAAAGCACATCGTCTTCCCCAACGGCAGCCGCATCCTCTTCCGCTACTGCGACTGCGACAAGGACGCCGCCCGCTTTCAGGGCACCGAGGTCGATGTGCTCTTCATCGACGAGGCCACCCAGCACTCCGAGGCGCAGATGCACGCCCTGCGCGCCTGCGTACGCGGAGTGAATAATTATCCGAAACGCATCTACTGCACGATGAACCCCGGCGGCGTCGGCCACGGCTGGGTCAAGCGCCTGTTCATCGACCGGCAGTACCTCGGCGCCGAGCGCGCCGAGGATTACAGCTTCATCCGCTCGCTCGTGACCGACAACGCCGCGCTCATGGCCTCCGACCCCGACTACCTCCGCAGCCTCCAGGCTCTGCCCGACAAGCTGCGCCGCGCGTGGCTCGACGGCGACTGGGACATCTACGAAGGCCAGTTTTTTGAGGATTTCCGGCTCACGCCCGACCTCGAGCTTGCCCGCCGCCGCGGCTTCGCCGCCGACTCCGACGAGCTGCGCCGCCAGCGCCGCTTCACCCACGTCATCGAACCCTTCGACCTCGCCGCCCCCGCCTGCCGCGGCTGGACGGTGTTCCGCAGCTACGACTTCGGCTACGGGCGTCCGTTCTCCTGCGCGTGGTGGGCGGTGGACTACGACGGAAGATTATACAGAATTCTTGAATATTATGGATGCACGGCGCAGCCGAATCAGGGGCTGCGGCTCAGTCCCGACGAGCAGTTCCGCGAGATCGCGCGCATGGAGCATGAGCACCCGTGGCTGCGCGGGCGGAGCATCGACGGCGTGGCCGACCCGAGCATCTGGGACGCGAGCCGCGGCGAGAGCGTCGCGGAGACGGCGGCGCGCTACGGACTGTACTTCCTGCCGGGCGACAACCACCGCGTGGCGGGCTGGATGCAGTGCCACTACCGGCTGCAGTTCGACGAGGAGGGGCTGCCGGGGATGTACGTGTTCGAGGGCTGCGCGGCGTTTCTGCGCACGGTGCCGCTGCTGCGGTTCTCGGCGGTGCGGCCGGAGGACGTGGACACGGAGCAGGAGGATCACGCGGCGGACGAGTGGCGGTACGCGTGCATGTCGCGGCCGATCGCGCCGCGGATCGTGCTGCCCGCCCCCGCGCGGGTCTGGAACCCGCTGGGGTGACGACGTCATATTGACCGACATATGGCGCGGAGGGGCGCCGTGACCGAGCCGCAGCGAGACGCTGCTGCGTCAGCTGCTGAGGGGTCGCCAGAGGAAAGTCTGGAGCAGAGTACAAAAGAAAGAGCAGATTAAAATAACCTGTCATTCCGAGGAGCGAAGCGACGTGGGAATCCGTTCTCCTTACGCCGCACTAAGACTTTGCACCGCCCCAAGGGGATGCGGATTGCCACGTCGCTCGTTCCTCGCTCCTCGCAATGACAGGTTAGTTTAGTCTTTAGCGCCGATTTCGGCATTGTACGCAGTACAAATCGGCGCAACCGCCTACCCAACCTCTGTCATTCTCTCTAAAGGGACTAGGCGGCAGAGCCGCCGTCGCGAGAGGGCGAAGCGACGTGGGAATCCGCGTCCCCCGTCCCCAAGCTCCCCCGTCAGGGGGAGCCAAGATAAAAAACCCACATAAGGAGGAACCCAATGTCATACACACCGCAGGAGCTGACCGCCGTCCTGCAAAAATACAAAGCCGGCAAACAGAGCCTCGAGCGCCGCGTCATCGCCGCCGAAAACTGGTGGAAGCTCCGCAACCGCTTCGAGGAGGACAAACGCCCCGGCGCCTCCTCCGCCGGCGACTTCCGCGCCGTCAGCGGCTGGCTCCACAACGTCATCGTCTCCAAGCACGCCGACGCCATGGAGGCCTACCCCGAACCCGTCATCCTCCCCCGTGAGCCCGACGACCGCGCCGAGGCCGAGCTGCTCTCCGCCGTCGTCCCCTGCATCCTCGAACAGAACGCCTTCGAGCACACCTGGTCGGACGCGATGTGGCAGAAGCTCAAGACCGGCACCGCCGCCTACCGCGTCGGCTGGGACCCCGACAAGCTCGGCGGCCTCGGCGACATCTCGATCGAGCGCGTCGACCTCCTCAACCTCTTCTGGGAGCCGGGCATCGCCGACATCCAGCGCAGCAAGTTCGTGTTCTGCACGCACCTCGAGGACAACGACGAGCTGGAGGAGGAGTTCCCGCAGCTGCGCGGTCGGCTGCGCGGCAACCCCTTCACTGCGACGCGCTTCCTCTACGACGACGCGGTGAGCCTCGACGGCAAGAGCACCGTCGTCGAGGCGTACTACCGCCGCAAGCGCGCCGGCCGCATGGTGCTGCACTACGTCAAGTACGTCGGAGACACCGTGCTGTACTCGACGGAGGAGGGGGAGCCTTGCCGCGAAGCGCTGCCCCTTTTAGGGGAAGTGGCGCGAAGCGCCGAAGGGGTCGCCAGAGTGGAGACTAGAGCAGGGGGAAAAAGAGAGAGCGGAGTGAACCCTGCCGTGTCTTTTCCCAACGGGCAGTCCCTCAACACCGGCGACCCCTCAGTCAGCTTCGCTGACAGCTCCCCTAGGAGGGGCGCCAAGGACGTCGCCCCCGCCCCCGATGGCCTGTACGCCCACGGGCGCTACCCCTTCGTCCTCGACCCGCTGTTCCCCGTCGAGGGCAGCCCCTGCGGCTACGGCTTCGTCGACCTCTGCCACAACAACCAGACCGCCATCGACCTCATGCGCTCCGCCATCATCAAAAACACCGTCGTCGGCGCCACGCCCCGCTACTTCCAGCGCATCGACGGCAGCGTCAACGAGGAGGAGTTCGCCGACCTCGGCCGCGCCCTCGTCCACGTCAGCGGCAACCTCGGCGAGGACAGCCTGCGCCAGATCGGCTTCAGCCCCCTCAGCGGCGTGTACATGGACGTGCTGAACTCCAGCATCCAGGAGCTGCGCGAGACCAGCGGCAACACCGAGACCTCCACCGGCAACATCAGCTCCGGTGTCACCGCCGCCAGCGCCATCGCCGCCCTGCAGGAGGCCAGCGGCAAGGGCAGCCGCGATTCGACCCGCAGCTCCTACATTGCCTACGCCCAGATCGTCGAGCTGTGCATCGAGCTGATCCGCCAGTTCTACGGCCTGCCGCGCAGCTTCCGCATCGCGGGGCGCGCCGGCGCGGAGGAGTACATCCGCTTCTCCAACGCCGGGCTCTGCCCGCGCCCGCAGCCCTTCGGAGCCGCGCTGCCGGTGTTCGACGTGAAGGTGAGCGCCCAGAAGCGCAACGCCTATTCGCGCCTGAGCCAGAACGAGCTGGCGATGGAGCTGTACCGCATGGGCATCTTCGACGAGGGCAAGGAGCAGGAAGCGCTCAGCTGCCTGCGGATGATGGAGTTCGACGGGCGTGACGAGCTGATCGGGCGCATCACGGCGTCGATGGGGCTGCGCGAGAAGCTGGACGAGCTGCAGAAGTATAAGGCGCTGGCGCTGGCATTCGCGCGGCGCTACCGTCCGGACATGGCCGAAGGGCTGACAGGTGAGAGCGCCCCCCTTGGCGCCCCTTCCGAAGCTGCTGCCGCACCCCTTGGCGCCCCTTCTAGGGGAGCTGGCACGGCGTCAGCCGTGACTGAGGGGTCTCCGGAGTTGAGTCCGGAGCAGAGCGGAAAAGACACCGCCCTCGCCGCTCTGCTCCCACCGCCGCACCTCCCGTGACGCGCGTCGAGTATTCCCCGGCCGCGCGCCGCCTGCGCCTGACCGGCCACGCCGGTGCGGGGGAGCGCGGCTCCGACCCCGTCTGCGCGGCGCTGAGCATTCTGGTGTACGCGCTGCTGGACGCGGGCGCGGAGGGTCGGGTCGAAAGGGGAGAGGCGGAGCTGCGCCTGCCGGCGGCGGACGCATCGCTCGCGCTGCGCGGCTTCCGCCTGCTGGCGGAGAATTTCCCGCAGAATGTTGAATTTAAGGAGGTATAGCCCATGGATGAAATGCATGATAACGGAAGAACGATTGATGCGGCGGGCGCGGCACAGACCTTGCCGTCTCTTTTCGACGCCGGCAGTCACTCGGCACCGGCGACCCCTCAGTCGACCTTGCGGTCGACAGCTCCCCTAAGAGGGGCGCCAAGTGGGCGCGGTGCAGCCGATGCGCCAGCCCCGAAGCCTCGCCGCGAAGCGCTGCCCCAAACCGGCGCACGTGAGCCAAATCTTTGCCGCGAAGCGCTGCCCCTTCTAGGGGAAGTGGCACGAAGTGCCGAAGGGGTCTCCGGAGTGGAATCTGGAGCAGGAGAGAAAAGAGAGAGCGGACTAAAATCCCCCTGTCATTCCGAGACCAGTTCTCAAACTGGTCGTGGGAATCCGCGTCCCCTGACCTCGCACCAAGACCACACACCGCCCCAAGGAGAAGCGGATTGCCACGTCGGGCTTTGCCCTCCTCGCAATGACGGAGGTGGACGAAAGCCAGTCGCACCGATTTCCGCCGCGCAGAATGTCGAAAACGGCGCGCCGACTAACCAAAGCTGTCATTCCGAGACCAGTTCTCAAACTGGTCGTGGGAATCCGCATCCCCCGTCCCCCTCACCCCCCTTGCTGCGTGCGCACTTCGCACGGCTCTGCGCCGAGGCGGACGCGCTGCACCGCGCCGACCCCGGCTTCGACCTCGATTCCGCCCTGCGCGATCCGGCCTTCGTGCGCCTGACCGCGCCGGACGTGGGCGTGCCGGTCGCGGACGCGTGGTACGCGCTGCACCGGCGCGAGTACGCCGAGACGCTGCGCCGCGAGAGTCTGGAGCAGGCCGCGGCGGCGGTGGCGTCGGGGAGCCTGCGGCCGCGTGAGGGCGGACGCGCCAGCGGCGGCGAGCTGCTGGGCACCGACCCGCGCCGCATGACCGCCGCCCAGCGCGCGGAGCTGCGCGACCGCATCAAGCGCGGCGAGCGCGTCTACCCGCGGTGATGTGAAACTTTTGCCGCGAATCGCTGCCTGAAAGGGGCGCCAAGCTCCGTACCATCGCCCACACCCTACCACCACACTATGTAAACAAAATTATGTAATCAAAAGGAGACAAGCACATGACCAAAACCAACACCACCCACGGCATTGACCTCCAGCTTTTCGCCGACGCGGGCAGCCTCGTCAACGGCACCGCGGGCTTCGTCAACGCCTCCACCGGCGTGACGGGCGCCTTCGACACCACGAATACCCTCGCGCCCGAGCTCAAGAGCTTCTACGACACCGAGCTGCTCGAAAACGCGCGCGCCGAGATGGTCTACGCCCAGCTCGCCAAGCGCCAGCCCCTCCCCGCCAACCACCACGGCGCGGTCGAGTGGCGCAAGTGGAACAGCTTCGACCGCGCCTCGAAGCTGACCGAGGGCGTCATCCCCACCGGCCAGAAGTTCGGCGTCACGACCGTCACCGGCACGGTCGACCAGTACGGCACCTACACCGCCATCACCGACAAGCTCGAGCTGCGCGCCTACGACGACGTGATCCTCGGCGCGACCGAGGAGATGGGCGCGTCGGCGGCGGAGACGCAGGAGAAGCTGATCCGCGACGCGCTCCTGCTCGGCACCAACGTCCTCTACTGCGACAACATCGACCTCGGCACCAACGAGGTGCTGGGCACCCCGACCTGCTGCGCGGAGATGGCGGCGGGCGGCACGGCCAAGAACAAGTACAACGAGGACTACTCCCTTGGCTGGAGCCTGATGTCCCCGTCCATGGTCAATAAGGCTGTGACTATCATGAAAAAGAACCGAGTTCCGCGCATAAACGGGCGTTATTACGCAGTTGTGCACCCGTCCGTCGCGCACGACCTGCGCCAGTGGGAGGGCTGGATCGAGGCGCATAAGTACGCCGCGCCCGAGGAGCTGTTCAACGGCGAGATCGGCGAGCTGCACGGCGTGCGCTTTATTGAGAACAGCTTCGCGCCGGTGCTGGGCGTGAAGGGCGCGACCGCGGACGCTGACGACAGCTACGTGAATCAGGAGCGCGGCCGCACCTACGCGACCTATTTCTTCGGCAAGGACGCCTTCGGCATCATCGATCCGGAGGGCGGCGCGCTGGAGATGATCATCCATGACAAGGGCGAGATCGGCGGCCCGCTGAACCAGTTCTCTACTATTGGATATAAGTTTGAGACGAACGGCGCGACGATCCTGTACCCCGAGCGCCTGCTGCGCGTGATGAGCGTGTCCAGCTTCTCCGCCACCGACGAGGTGAATTGACGGGCGGCACCCCTGCCGTGTCTTTTCCCTAATGGCACTTCCTCCACCCTGGCGACCCCTCAGTCGCTGCGAGACAGTGGCACGAAGTGCCGAAGGGGTCGCCAGAGTTGAGTCTGGAGCAGGGGAGAAAAGAAAGAGCAGAGTAAAGAAAAGGTTGTCATTGCGAGGAGCGAAGCGACGCGGCAATCCGCATCCCCTTTACACTGCACAGAAATATACTGCTGTCCGGAAAAGAAACGGATTCCCACGACCAGTGACGTCGGTCACTGGTCTCGGAATGACAGACATTTTCTTTATATTGCCTTGTCTTTTCCCAACTGGCACTCCCTGCACCCCGCAACCCCTCAGTCACGGCTGACGCCGTGCCAGCGTCTCGCTGCGGCTCGGTCACGGCGCGGCTCTGACATGCCCCCGGCATGTCATTCACTCCCGCGCCGCCGCTTCGCTACCTAAGAGGGGCGCCAAGATGGTGCAATGCCACAATTCTGCACATATGTAAACAATATTACGTAACCCAACCAACCCGAAAGGAGAAACATTATGTCAACCACAAAAACCACCAAGACCGCCGATGACCGCGTCGAGGTCAACATCCCGCGCGGCGGAGACCGCGAGGATCCGAACCTGTTCGTCGCCGTCAACGGCGTGAACTACCTGCTGCCGCGCGGCAAGAAGAGCCGCGTGCCGAAGGCCGTGGCGGACGAGATCGCCCGCGCCGAACGCGCCCGCGAGAGTCTGTACGAGACCGTGGACGCGCTGCTTAAGCGCCCATGACGGCGGGGGAGATGATCGCGCTGGCCGACCGGCTGCGCCCGAATCAGTACACGACCGCGGACAAGCTGCGCTGGCTGGAGCGGCTGGACGGGCAGGTGCTGTCGGAGGTGATCGGCACGCACGCGGAGATCGCGCCGGACGCGGCGAGCGGCACGGCCTACACGGCGGCGACGGAGCTGCTGGTGCCGTTTCCGTACGCTGAGGAGCTGTACACGGCGTACATATTTTCGCAGATGGACCTGCTGAACGCGGAGATCACGCGGTACACGCAGTCGGCGACGCAGCTGGCGGCGGCGTGGCGGCAGTACGCGGACTGGTATAATCGCAGCCACGCGCCCCTCGGCGTGCGGCTGATGAAGATCTGATATGCAGGGGAGGGGGAGCGCCGAACCAATCCCGTAGGGGACGGCCTCCGTGCCGTCCCGCTAATCCCACGTCCCGCACCGCACCACAAATCGACGCACCTGCCCCCTCGGCTCCCCTCCTAGGTAGCGAAGCGGCGGCGCGGCGAGACAGTCCCCAGTGCGCACACTGGGGAAAGGGGTCGCCGGAGTTGAGACTAGGGCAGGGGAGAAAAGAAAGCGCGCACTATAAATAATAATGTACGACGGGACGGCACAGAGGCCGTCCCCTACAAAAAACTCCGGCCTCCGCGCCGATTCAAACATGCCGCTGTGCGCCCCAACCAATCCCGTAGGGGACGGCCTCTGTGCCGTCCCGAGAACCCCTCCGTCCCGCACCGCACCACAAATCGACGCACCCGCCCCAAACCCTCGCC
>OJJV01000778.1_pt1 | contig 17081 bp, 11 predicted proteins | sample 1596391 | NCBI WGS metagenome assembly OJJV01 (sample SAMEA4350164, study PRJEB24818) | metagenome | biome: human; feature: gut; material: faeces | place: Denmark | collected 2013-09
AAAAAGAAAAAAATAAAAGGTATGATGGAGGTATTACATTAATAGCATTAGTGGTAACCGTAGTAGTCCTATTAATTTTAGCAGGAGTGAGTTTGAATCTAGTAATAGGCAATGAAGGAATATTAACAAGAAGTAAGGAAGCAGTAGATAAATACGGAAAGCAGGCAGAAAATGAACAACAAGGATTAAATGATGTAGAAACATGGTTGGGAGAACAATTTGGAGGTAGCACAGGTTCTGGAGAAGATAAAGGAGTAATAAAAGTGCCTGTAAATACAAAAGCTACAAAAAATGGAACGATAGACGGTAAAGAAGCAAATATAAATAATCCAATAATACCAGAAGGATATACACCAATAAACGCAGGAAGTGCAACATGGGGAGATGGAAGTTCTGCTCCAACACAAAGTTCAATAGATAATGGATTAGTAATAAAAGATGATAGTAATAATGAATGGGTATGGATTCCAGTAGAAGCAAGTACACTTTCAAGCATGTACGTAACTTCAACAAAAGAAAACGGAGAAACAATTTCTGGAGACGTTGGAGTAGCAACAAATTTGTATACAAAATCAACAACAATAGGAAAAACAGGAGATACAACAACTATATCAAGAAGTACACCAAATACAACAGAATGGAGAGAGCCAGATTTAATAGTGGGAAGTGATAGTGCAAGTTACGATAAAAAGGAGTCTTACTATAAAACTATATTAGGATATGATAGTCCAAAAGCAATGGCAGAAGCATTTACAAGTGATTATGCAAATATGATAACAAGTATCCAAAAATATGGAGGATTTTATATCGGAAGATATGAGTTATCAAATGAAGGAGTACAAAAGGGTAAAAAAACATTAATTTATACAAATTGGTACAATTTATATCAGAAATGTACAACATTAAATGCTAGCGATAAAGTAGAAAGTAAAATGATATGGGGAATCCAATGGGATTTAGCATGTGATTTCATATCTAAAAAAGGAGAGCAAAAAAGTATAAAAGATTCTACAAAATGGGGCAATTATAACAATAGTACCGGAAATGCAGCAGTAATGGATGGAGAAACAAAAAAATATGGAAGTAAACAAGCAACAGGATATAGTGAATATTGGAAAGCAAACAATATATATGACCTAGCTGGAAATTGCGATGAATGTACCCAAGAGGCGAACGGTACCAGCTACCGTGCTGGCAGAGGCGGCTATTATCTCCTCGATGGCTCAAGCTATCCAGCATCTAGCCGTGACAACGGCAATGCGAGCAGCCGCGACAGCAGCACACGGTTCTCGTCCCACTTTAATAATAAAGTAGTACTGGACCCTGTTAGTTAATAAAACTGAATGAGTAAATTAAAAAATTAATATAACAACCAACAATGAGCGAATGGAATACGCTCATTTGGGGAAAAATTTAATTATTACTCCTGAACGAAGAGAAGGAGCAAGAAGTAAATTTTTCCACTAGCGTGGCGCCACTCCACTAGCGTGGCGCCACTCCACTAGCGTGGCGCCACTCCACTAACGTGGCGCTATTTTTACGTTTGCAAACACGATTATGTAAACAAAAATAGCGATACAGAATAAATGAAAGGTGGTGCAAAAATGAGTTTTAGCAGTATGATGGAAATATTGCAAGAAAGAAACAAAGGAAAAATTGTTTTGATAAAATTAGGAGCTTTCTATGTGGCAACAGAAAAAGATGCAGTGTTCTTGCATGATTCAACAAAATATTCGTATATAATTTTTGATTATGATAAACAAAATAGGGAGTTAAAAGAAATACATTCAAAAATAGGAAAACAGCATAAAATAACGTCAAAAAATATTAATTGCTTGGAATGTAAAGGTGTAAGCGCATATAAAGATGATGAATATATGGAAGCAATTTATAAACTCATGGACCAGGAGAGAGCAAATGGAGAATGAGGAGGATGTAAACACAAAAAATCTAGAAACGAAGCAATTAATATTAATTCCAAAAATAGAAGATTATATAGAATATATTGTAAATATTATATTTAAATTACCAAGAACGGAGAAATTTAGTATAGGAAATGAATATAAAAAATCTATATATGAAACTTTAGAAAGAGCCCTATATATAGAAAAAATAAATAAAAGAGATAATAAAAAAGAAATTCTAACAACACTAAATCAAATTGATTCAAAATTAAATTGCCAAAGAATATATTTAAGAATTATGAAAAAACAAAAATGATAGATGAAAATAAATTTGATATTAGCATAAACAAAATATATGAAATAGGAAAAATAGTTGGAGGATTAATAAAATACTATGCCAAGAACTATTAGAAATGTAAATACTATTATAAATATATGGACGGTGCGACTCGTTTCTAAGTGAAAAGCTTAGACACTAATATTATATATATTAGGAGAACTAATATTTCGATAGTATGAAATTATAGAAATATAATTGAGCGAAGGGCACTAGTCATTTTAATAAAAATGAGGGCATGCCGTATGAGTAGGAAACTCTCACGTACGGTGTAGAGCAGGGGAAAATTTGGCGATAATATCAAAAAATTACCTATTACTATATTTTGTTTTATTATTGGATAGCAAAAAAGAAAGCAAAGAAGTTTTAGAAAAAATAAGTATATTTTTGGAACATAAATTGGATTTCTTTAAAGCAGCACAAAGCTTAAAATCTTGGCAAGGTCATGCTTCTCATTGCACTAGTTTAAAAATAATAAACACAGTTCAGAATAAATGTGAATGGATTTATCGATAATAAATCTATCCACTCTTTTCATTTTTCTTAGACATTTTTATATTAATTTGCTATAATATAAAAAGTTAAGAAAAGGAATTAGGAGGCTAAAATGGCTGAAGTTAAATGGACTAAAGAACAGCAAGAAGCGATATACAAAAAAGGCTCAAATATATTAGTCGCTGCGGCTGCAGGAAGCGGAAAAACTGCAGTTTTAGTTGAACGTATTATTAAGAAGATTATAAATGATAAAGTTGATATAGATAAAATATTGGTAGTTACTTTCACAAGTGCTGCGGCTAGTGAAATGAGGGAAAGAATACTAGATGCTATTTATAAAAAGCTAGAAGAATATCCGGAAGATGAAAACTTGCAAAAGCAAATTAATTTGCTAAATAAAGCAAGCATATGTACAATAGATTCTTTTTGTTTGGATGTAATTAGAAATAACTTCTTTGAAATAGATATATCTGCAAATGCCAGAGTGGCTGATAGTACAGAAGTTACCCTGCTAAAACAAGAAGTATTAGATGAAATTTTTGAAGAAAAATATATAGAGAATAATGCGGATTTTTTGGAGCTAATAGAAACATACACAAAATATAATAGAGACGAAGATTTACAAGACTTAATACTAAAAATCTACAATTATATACAGTCAGATCCATTTCCGGAAGAATGGTTAGCTCAAAAAGTAGAAATGTTTAATATAAACAATGTAAATTTTTCTGATACTCCATGGGGGAAAATAATTGTAGAGTCTTGCAGAGAAAATCTAGAAGATTGCATTTTAAAATTAGAGAATTTGGTGCCACAGATGCACAGATTTCCAGAATTGGAAAAGTACGAAAATGCTATAAAAGATGATATAAACAACTATACTTCAATTAAAAATAACCTAACAAACTGGGATACAGCTCAGCAGATGATAGAAAATTTTAGAAATATGGATTGGCCAAGAGGAAAAAAGGTGGAAAATCCATTAAAAGATGATGCTAAAAAAATAAGAGATAGTGTTAAAGACCAGTATTCAAGCATAAAAGAGCTAATTCCATACGATTCAGAAAATGCATGTGAAGATATAAAATACATGCATGGAATATTAAAAAAATTACAGGATATAATCATAGAATTTTCGGAGAAATTTTACCAAAAAAAGAGAGAAAAAAATATAATAGATTTTAACGATATGGAGCATTTAGCGCTAAAGGTTTTGGTTAAAAAAGATGAAGATGGTAACATAAAAGGCACGGAAGTAGCAAAAAGGTATTCAGAAAAATTTGAAGAAATTGCAATAGACGAATACCAGGATAGCAATTTGGTTCAAGAATGTATATTAACAAGTGTTTCAAAAAACAATAATATTTTTATGGTTGGAGATGTAAAGCAAAGCATTTATAAATTTAGACAGGCTAGACCAGAGCTGTTTTTAGGCAAATATAATACATATAAAAATGAGCCAGTAGCTGGAGAAAATAGGAAAATACAGTTATTTAAGAACTTTAGAAGTAGAAAGAATGTATTGGATATAACCAATATTGTGTTTGAAAATATAATGAGTGCTAAGCTAGGAGACATAGACTATAATGAAAATGAATATTTAAATTTAGGAGCCTCATATGAAGAAATAGAAAAGCAAGACTTTACAACACAATTAAATATAATAGATTTAAAAGAAGAAGAAAACATATGGAAATCTGATGAAGAAGGACAAGAAGAGCAGTCTACAGAAAAAGTAGAAAATGTTGTGCTTGAAGCTAGATTCGTAGCAAAAAAAATTAAAGAATTATTAGATTCAAAATATCAAGTTATAGATAAAAAAAGAGGAAAAAGAAATATTGAATGTAGAGATATTGCAGTACTTTTAAGAAGCGCAAACACAGTTGCACCAATATATGAAAAAGAAATATCAGAATTAGGAATAAATGTATATTCAGATAGTTCAGATGGATATTTGCAGTCAGTTGAAATTGATACAATCATGAGTGTATTAAAAATAATAGATAACCCTATGCAAGATATTCCATTAGTAACTGTTCTAAGGTCTGCAATAGGAAATTTTAGTGACAATGAATTGGTTGAAATTAGCCTAGAAGGCAACAAAGAGAGCTTTTATGAAAAAATGCTAAAAGCAAAGGAAAAAAGCTCGAATGAAGAACTAGTAAATAAAATTAATAAGCTATTACAAAATTTAGAAAAATGGTATCAAGAAGAAAAATATAAGCCATTGGATGAACTTATTTGGCAAATATACATAGATACCGGATATATGAATTATGTTAGTTTAATGCCTAATGGAGAGCTAAGAGCTTCAAACTTGAAAATGCTTTTTGAAAAAGCCAAACAGTATGAAACGGCTAGCTTCAAGGGATTATATAACTTTGTGAATTTTATGGAAAAGGTAAAAAACAGTAATAATGATTTAGGAGCAGCTAAGATAATTGGAGAAAGTGAAAACGTAGTAAGAATTATGAGTATCCATAAAAGTAAAGGTTTGGAATTCCCTGTGGTTATATTGGCTGGAACAGGTAAGAAATTTAATTTTCAAGATTTAAACCAAAAACTATTATTACATCAAGATTTGGGAATAGGACCACAATACATAGATGCTGATAGACACATAGAATTTAAAACATTAGCTAAAAAAGCGATTGCAATAAAGTCTAGAAAAGAAATTACATCAGAAGAAATGAGGGTTTTGTATGTTGCATTAACAAGGGCAAAAGAAAAATTAATAATAACAGGGATGCAAAAAAATGTAAATAAAGCACTTACTGAAAAACAAGAAATGATTGATTTGTATGGAGATATAAGCCCTATGCTAGTAGGAAAATATTCAACATATTTGGATTGGCTAGAATTAATATACCAAAAAGAATCGGCAGAAAAATTATCTGGAATTATGGATTTGCAAGTAATAGAAAAGCAAAGTTTATTGAAAAGTGCAGAAATAGATGAGGAAGATGAAGATATAAAAGAAGCAATAGAAGCTGAGGCAAGTAAGCTAACAGATAAGCAAGAAGAGGAGAAAATTAAACATATTTTAGATTGGAAATATGAATACAACGAATTAGAGAATATACCAACTAAAACAAGTGTTACTAAAATTAAAGAATTAACAACAGATTCAGAAAATGAGAAAGTATTTGATAAAAACAAAATGGTTCCTCAATTCTTAAGCAAAGATGAAAATGGAAAGTTATCGGCAGCTCAAAGGGGAACATTAATGCATTTAATAGTGCAAAAAATGAACGAAAAGGAAGAATACGATTATCAAAAAATAAAAGAATTAATAAGTTTGTTAAAGGAAAAAGGAATAATAACAGAACTAGAAGCAAAAAATATAAATACTGGAAAATTAGTAGATTATACAAAATCGGATTTGTGGAAGGAATTAAAAGAGGCAGTAGAAATACACAAAGAACAGCCGTTTTATATTGATATACCAGTAAAAGAAATATATGATAATAGCGTGAAAACAGATGAAACAGTGCTAGTTCAAGGAATTATAGACTTGTATTATATAAATGCAGATGGAAAGCTAATTTTGGTAGATTATAAAACAGATTATGTTGAAAAAGGTAAAGAAAATGAGCTTAAAGAAAAGTATGCAAAGCAGCTAGAATTATATAAAAGAGCTTTGGAAAGTGCGTTGAACACAAAAGTTTCAGAAACAAAAATTTATAGTTTGTATTTAAATAAGTTTATAAATTGAGGAGAAAATATGAGATTAGATAAATTTTTAAAAATTTCAAGGATTATAAAAAGAAGAACTGTTGCAGCAGAAGCAGCAGATAATGGAAGAATTACTATCAATGGCAAAGTGGCAAAACCAAGCCACGAAGTAAAAACCGGTGACATATTAGAAATAAAATTCGGAGATAAAACATCAAAATTTAAGATTGTTTCAATTCCAGAAGTACAAAGAAAGAACATGGGAAAATTAGTAGAAGAGGTAGAGTAATTTTATTTAGTTCATGGCATATACTTTTAATATGATTAAGATAAAAGTGTATAAGATGAATTTAAAATTAATAATAATTAGTATGCTTATTATTTTAATGATAATAAGCATATTTATGTATAATGTATCTAAAGCTCAAACTGGAGAAACAGTAGAGCTACCAATAATTATGTACCATAGCGTATTAAAATCAAGGAGTGGAGATTATATTGTCCATCCAAGTGAATTAGAAAATGATTTAAAATACATAAAAGAAAATGGTTATGAAACAATTGTAATGGCAGATTTAATAAATTTTGTTTATGAAGGAACAGAATTGCCCCAAAAGCCTATAATGATAACATTTGATGATGGTTGTTATAATAATTTAGGGTATGCAGTGCCATTGCTAGAAAAATATAATATGAAAGCTGTAATTTCAATTGTTGGAAGCTATACGGATACATATACTAAATCTGATGAGGCAAATTTAAATTATAGTTATTTAAGGTGGAAGGACGTAAAAGAGCTTATTTCAGGAGGAACAATAGAGTTTCAGAATCACACATATGATTTACACAGTAATAAAAATGGAAGAATGGGATGCAAGAAAAAGTCGTGGGAATCTTATGAAGAATATGAATCACTATTAAGTAATGATTTGTTAAAACTTCAAAATGAATTTAAGCAAGAGACTGGTTATGAGCCCAATACATTTACTTATCCTTTTGGTGCTGTAAGCAATGGAACAACAAGTATAATAAAAAAACTAGGATTTAAAGCAAGTTTGTCGTGTACTTCAGGAGTAAATTATATTACCAAAAATCCGGAAAGCTTGTATTTATTAAAGCGAAATAATAGAATAAGCGGAATATCCACAGAAAAATTTTTTAATAAAATGTTAAGAAAGTAGGTCGCGAAATTTGTCGACTTATTTTTCTTGACATTTTACTGTATAGTATGGTATTTATATTATAGTTAATTCAAACAAATTAATTCAAAGTTTAATTATTGTCTAAAAAATTTCAAAACAAGAAGGAAAATATGTTATCAAAAATAAATAGTATAGTTTTGCACGGATTGGAAGGCTATTTAGTAGAAGTTCAATCAGATGTAGCTGCAGGTATGCCATATTGGGAAGTTGTTGGGCTCCCAGACCTTAGGGTAAAAGAGGCAAAAGAAAGGGTAAGAGCAGCAATAAAAAATTCTGGATTATTATTTCCAAGTAGAAGAATAATATTAAATTTAGCTCCAGCAGATTTAAGAAAGGAAGGCACATATTTTGATTTGCCAATAGCAATAAGTTTGTTAGTAAATTTTGGCTATGTAAAAAAGGTGGCAAAAGACTTAGCTTTTATTGGAGAGCTTTCTTTAGACGGAAAAGTGAACAGTGTGAATGGAATTTTAGCAATTTGCATTGAAGCAAAAAAACTAGGAATAAAAAAGATAATAGTTCCTAAAGAGAATGCTAAAGAAGGTGCAATAGTAAGTGGAATAGATGTAATAGGTGTTGAGAATTTAAGCCAAACAATAAATTTTTTAAATGATAATGTTGTAATAGAACCAGAAACTGTAGATTTACAACAAATGTTTTATGATGATTTTATAAGTGATGTTGACTTTGCTGATATTAAAGGGCAAAGTAGTGTAAAACGAGCATTAGAAATTGCAGCTGCAGGAGGGCACAATTGCCTAATGATAGGACCTCCGGGTTCTGGAAAAACAATGCTTGCTAAAGGATTTGCGTCAATACTACCAGAATTAAGCTTTGACGAAGCTTTAGAAGTAACAAAAATACATAGTATTATAGGAAAACTGCCGAAAGACAAGCCATTAATGGTAAAAAGGCCGTTTAGGTTTCCTCATCATACTATATCAGTGCCGGCTTTGATTGGAGGAGGTAAAATACCTAAACCTGGTGAAATTAGTTTGGCAAATCATGGAGTATTGTTTTTAGATGAGTTACCTGAATTTAATAAAGCTACATTAGAAACACTTAGGGGACCATTAGAAGATAGAGAAGTATCTATAAGCAGGCTAAATTCTGTAATTACTTACCCATGTAATTTTATGCTAATAGCTGCAATGAATCCATGCCCATGCGGAAACTATGGTTCAGAAGAAACTTGTACGTGTACACGTGGAGGCATTGAAAAATATATGTCTAAAATAAGTGGCCCTTTATTAGATAGAATTGATATACAAATTGAAGTAAACAAAGTAAAGTATCAAGAAATTAAGAAAGATACTAAAAGGGAAAAATCAGAAGTAATAAGAGAAAGAGTTAATAAGGCAAGAAAAATACAGTTAGAAAGATATAGTAATAGTAGTATTTATTCAAATTCGGAAATGACACCTAGTTTGATAGAAAAATATTGTAAATTAGATGAAAGGTCAGATAATTTATTAAAGGGAGCCTTTGAAAAATTAAAATTAAGTGCAAGAGCATATAATAAAATTTTAAAAGTAGCTAGAACTATAGCCGATTTGAGAGATAGTAAAAATATAGAATATGAAGACTTAGCAGAGGCTATACAGTATAGAAGTTTAGACAGAAAATATTGGAAAAATTAAAGGAGGTATTGATATAAGCGGGAAGATATGTTGTTTTGAAGAAAAATATCCAGATAAACTATTGAAAATAAGGGAATATCCACAAGAATTATATTATAGAGGCAATGTAAATTTATTAAATTCAGAAAAAATAATAGCCATTGTAGGCTCTAGAGAATGTTCTGAGTATGGAAGAAAATATGCGAGATTATTTGCTAGAGCATTGGCAAAAGAAGGAGTAACAATAATAAGTGGATTAGCTATTGGAATAGATACTGCAGCACATTATGGGTCTGTATACGAAAAAGGTAGCACGATAGCAGTATTAGGTGGCGGATTAAATAGAATATATCCCAAAGAAAATTTATGGCTATATAATGAGATTATTAACAATAATGGATGCGTAATAACAGAGCATGAGGATAATGATGAAACAATAGTAGCAAACTTTCCAAAGAGAAATAGAATAATAAGTGGAATAGCCGATGCGGTTTTAGTTATAGAAGCTAAACATAGAAGTGGAAGTAAAATTACAGCCAGATATGCGATTGAACAAGGGAAAAAAGTTTATTGTATTCCACATAATTTAGATGATGTGAATGGAGTTGGAATTAATGAATTAATATTGGATGGAGCAAAAATGATTACTAGTATAGGTCAAATATTGAAAGATTTATATGGCGAGATAAAAACCAAAGAAGTAATAGAACAGAAATGCATAGTTCCAGGAAAGTATCAAAAAATATATAATCTATTAAAAGAAAAAGAATTATCGGTAGATGAAGTAAGTAAAAAAATAAATGAGAGCATATCTGCAACAAGTGCCATTTTAACAATAATGGAAATAGAGGGATATATAGAAAGAAATGCAGGAAATACATTTAAAATAAAAGGAGCAAAGTAGTGAATGCAAAACAGCAATTAGGCCGAATAGGAGAAAATATTGCTAGTGAATATTTAAAGAAAAAAGGATATTTAATACTAGAAAGAAATTTTGCTTGTAGACAAGGTGAAATAGATATAATTGCAAAAGATGAAAAAGAATTTGTGTTTGTGGAAGTAAAAACAAGGAGAAATTTAAAATTTGGATATCCAGCAGAAGCGGTTACAAATATAAAGCAAAAACATATTCAAAAAACAGCACAGTATTATCTATATAAAAATAAGTTAGATAGTAGATATGTAAGATTTGATGTTATAGAAATTTATTGGTCTAAACGAGGATATAGAATAAATCAAATAAAACAAATATTGTAGTAATTGTATAAGAATAATTTTAGGTATGTAATCCAGAAAAGCAAATTATTTTTATGGAAAATTTTAAACATAGGCTATTCATAAAAAATGAAAATAATACTTGCAATACATAAAACAGATTGTTATAATAATTGCAAAAGGAAAATAACATAACACTTTATTATTTCCTTAAGATATATACTTAACGAAGCTATATATCGAAAATTATATTACTAAAGTCCTTATATTTCAAGCAAAAAACGAAAAAATGCTTTTTTCGTTTTTAACTTATCAATGACACGAGTTTTAGTAGCATTGCGTTTTCATTTATGCTTATTACAATAATGATTATAATTCCGCTATGCAATAAAAAAGCTAGAAGAGTGATAGAGGTTTTAGCAGGAATTTCTTCTGTAGGAAGCCTTATACTTGCTATGATGGTTGGTGGAATATGGCTTACCATTTACATTTTGAGCGTATTTGTGTTAATTGCAAGTATATCTTCTGGACATGGTGGAGGTTCATTCCGGAGGTGGAGGTTCCTCAGGTGGCAGAGGCTCTTCAAGAAGTTTTTAAAAAGTAAAAATAAATTGAAAAAACAGTTGAAAACAAAAAAATGTAATGGTAGAATGGATGTGGTGTATTTATATCTATAAAGTATATAGAAAATAAGTACAACAAAAGCAATAAGAATATAAGTATATATACAGAGTAGATATACATACATGAAAAGAAAAAGGTTGAATAAAAAACAATAAAACTAGGCACAATAAAATAAATTAAATGATTTTATAAAAATGATAAATGTGCTAAATAAAACATTGAATAAAAATTAAATAAAATTTTATTTCAATAAAACAGAAATACAAAGGAGGAGAGAAGGAAGATGAAAAAAGAAATAAAAAATAAACAAGCAAAAGGAATCACGCTTATTGCTTTGGTTGTAACGATAGTTGTTTTGCTAATACTTGCAGGAGTAAGTCTAAGTTTAGTTATAGGTAACGACGGAATAATGAAAAGAGCAAAAGAAGCAAAAAATCGATATGCAGAAGAACAAACAAATGATGAAAAGCAATTAAATGAATTGGCAAACGGGATAGATGAAATGGAGACAGGAATTAAAAAAGTAGATGGAGTGCCAATTCCAGAAGGTTTTGTATATGTTGGAGGAACAAAAGCAAGTGGTCTAGTAATTTCAGATGCAGCAGCCGACAAAGAAAAATATAAAGGACAAACAACAGTAGGAACAGACTTACAAGGAAATCAATTTGTATGGATACCAGTAGAAAATATAGCGGATTATAAAAGAACAGCTTATTCAACGAACGTTGCAACAGGAACAACAGATACAACAACAAATTCAGAGCAAATAAAAGCAAGTAGCTCAAGCAATTTTTATTATACAGAAGCATTACCAGAAGATGAAAAAACAAGTGTAGAAAAAAATAAAGGCTATTATATAGGAAGATATGAAGCAGGAGATAAAGAAAGTACAGAAGCAACACCTCCAACTTTTAGAACAAGTAGTTCAAGTACAAGTAATACAATAACGGTAAAAGCAGGACAAGCTTCATATAATTATATAAAATATACAGATGCAAAAAGTTTAGCAGAAGGATTTAGTGGAAAGCAAGGATATACAAGTGTAAAATCAAAGTTAGTAAGTAGTTATGCCTGGGATACAGCAATAGCATTTATACAAAAAACAAATAGCGATTATGGAAATAGTTCAGAAGAAGGAAATTATAACAATTCTCCAACATTTACTTATACAGGAATAGCAGATACAGAAAAAAATAAACAAACCAAAGCAAATGGAACAAGTACATTAATTCCAACAGGACAAACAACAGCAGTAAATAATATATATGATATGGGAGGAAATGTATGGGAATTGACTACAGAGTCTTGTTCTCTCATGTACGGTACGTACACGTCTCGTGGAGGCGATTACTACGACCACTTCGCTGATGGTCCAGCAGGTAGCCGTGGTGGCGGTTCTGGCAATGCCAGCGGTCGCGGTGGGTTTAGGCTTACTTTATTCTTGTAGACCTGAGCCCTGGTTTCTCTGAATATTAATTCAGCAGGAATCATAACCCATAGTACAGATATGGGAAAAGAAATCTCAAATTTGAGAATTAACATAAATATAAGAGAGTAGGTAGGAAACGGTTTGAACCTAGCGTAGCTAAGGTACAAGGCGTTCCTACCGGACTAGTCCTACCGGGCTAGTCCTTAATTTTTTGCAAAAATTAAGGACGGTTCACATAAAAATAAGGAGGTAGGAAGATGTCAAATAAAAATAATTTTTTTAGTATTGCGAACAATTTAGAAAATTTAGAAGAGAATAAAGGATATTTAATTTGGATAAAATGTGGAGCTTTTTTTGTGGCTATATGTGCTAATGCAGTTATACTATCAAATATATTAGGCCTAAAGAGAATATGCATAAAACAGGGAGTATGTAAAGTTGGAATACCAGTAAATTCAATATACGACTATATAAAGAAATTAGAAAGAATAGGGGACAGCTTTGTAATATATAACTATTCAAAAGATGAAATGTTTGAAAATGGTAAGAAATATGCAGAAGCATATAGAAGTAAAGGAAGGTTTGTAGATAAGAGTAGAATAACAATAAATTGTGAAGAATGCCCGAATTACAAAAAAGTTTATTATAATGTAAATGTATTTGAAGAATTAAAAAGATTACAAGAATTAAAAGAATCAACTGGAGAAAAAGATGACAAATAAAAATCCAGAATTAATCTTGATACCAAAATATGAAAAATATATGCAGTATATGATAGAAGTTATAATAAAAATGCCAAGAACAGAAAAATTTAATATTGGAAATGAGTTCAAAATAGTTATGTACAAGTCACTTGAAAATATTTTATATATAAATAAAGTTGAAATATCTAAGAGATTATATTATTTAAACTTAATAGATGCTGAACTTGGAACTCAGAGAGTAATGCTAAGAATAATGCAAAAGAATAAATGGATGGATGAAAAGAAATTTAGAGTATCTATGGAAATGTTATATGAAATTGGCAAAATTCTAGGAGACCTAATAAAACAATATGCCAAGAACAAAAAGAACCATATAATACAATAACGAAACGTGGTAAAATATTTTGCCACTTTTTTTTGAAGAAAAAATCGTAAAAACCCTATACTTTTTTTTCTATTTGATATAAAATTATAACAAATTATAAACACAACAAGGGAGGAAATAAAGGTGGCAAAAAGAGGAAGAAAAAAGAAAAAAGAGACGAATCTAAATATATTAGTTGCAGGATTAATAATGTCAAGTATTGTTTTAGGAGTATTGATTTATACAAATTCAGGAACTATAGGGGAATTTTTAAGTCCATTTTTAGGAGGAATAATGGGGTATGTAAAATACATATTGCCGATTGGGATTTTTGCTATGGCAATATATATTGCATACCAGGAAGAAAATAATTGGGGAGCAAAGATAATACAATTTTCAATAATGTTATTGGCAATTGCGGTAATAATGAACGTATACCAAATTTCAAAGAGGAATATAGCCTTTGAAGGCGAAGAATTCCAAAATATAGTAAAAGCTTCATATGACTTAGGAACTAAAAATATTGGTGGTGGAGCAATTGGAATGATTATTGCAATTCCATTAATAAATTTATTGGGCAATACAGCAACAATAATAGTATCAATAGGAATAATAATAGGACTAGCTGTTTCAATATTTGGAATAGACTTAGTTAATAATATATCAGCAATAATAGATGAATCATCACAAAGAAGGGCGAATAAAGCAAAGAATAAAAAAAATAAGGAACAAATAGAAACACCAGAAAAAGAAGAAAAGAAAGAAACACAAAAAGAAAAGAGACAAAGAGAGAAAGAAGAAAAAGAGCAAGCTGCATTAGATATAGAACAATTAAAAATAAATTTGAATGACAAGGAAGAAAAAAGTAGAGAAGGTGGTTTCTTAAAATTCGGAAAAGGAGCAAAGAAAGAAGAAAAACAATCACCAGAATTTATAGAGAATCCATTATTTAAGGAAGAACAACTACAAAAAGAAGAAAGAACAAAAGAAGTATTACAATTAGAGCATACTGTTACGGTAGAGGATGAAAATTATGAATTTCCACCTATAACACTACTTAGTGAAGGCAATAAAAAAGGAATAAAAGGTAGCAAAAAAGTGTTGGCAGACACAGCTTCTAAGCTACAAAAAACATTATATAGTTTTGGAGTTTCGGCTAAAGTAGAAAATGTTTCTGTAGGACCAGCCATTACTAGATATGAATTAAAACCAGCAGAAGGAGTAAGAGTAAGCAAAATAGCCAACTTAGCAGATGATATAGCATTGAACTTGGCAGCAAAAACAATAAGAATAGAAGCACCAATACCAGGAAAGCAAGCTGTTGGAATTGAAGTACCAAACGAAGAGAGCGAAATAGTACATATTAGAGAAATACTAGAAACAGATGCATTTACAAATAGCAAATCAAAATTGGCATTTGCACTGGGAAAAGATGTATCGGGTGAAGCAGTTGTTGCAGATATAGCCAAAATGCCTCACGTAATGATAGCAGGTGCAACAGGTTCAGGAAAGAGCGTTTGTATAAATACTTTAATATCTAGCATTATTTATAAAGCAAAACCAAGTGAAGTAAAATTAGTAATGGTAGACCCTAAGATAGTAGAGTTATCAGTATATAATGGAATACCACATTTATTAATACCAGTAGTAACAGATCCTAAAAAAGCAGCAGGAGCATTGGCATGGGCTGTTCAAGAAATGGAAAATAGGTACACAATGTTTGCATCAAAAGGAGTGCGTGATCTAAAAGGATATAACGAAGCAGTGGAGCAAAAAGGCGAATTAGGCAAGCTTCCACATATAGTTATAATAATAGACGAGCTTGCAGATTTAATGATGGTGGCTAAAGGTGATGTAGAAGATGCAATTTGCAGATTGGCACAAAAGGCTAGAGCTGCCGGAATGCACTTAGTAATTGCAACACAAAGACCTTCTGTAGACGTTATTACGGGATTAATAAAAGCAAATATACCATCAAGAATAGCTTTTGCGGTTTCATCACAAGTGGATTCAAGAACTATATTAGACCAAGTTGGCGCTGAAAAATTATTGGGTAAAGGAGATATGCTATTCTTCCCAACAGGAGCACCAAAGCCAACCAGAATACAAGGTTCGTTTATATCTGATAAAGAAGTAGAAAAAATTGTAAACTTTGTTAAGGCAAATGGAGAAGCTTCATATAATGAGGACATAATAGAAAGTATAGAAAAGGCTAACAGCACGGATAAAGAAATTGAAGAAGGAAGTTTAGATGATGATGAAACTGATCCACTTTTAGCGGAGGCAATAGAGGTAGTAATAGAAACAGGCCAAGCTTCAACATCTTTTATACAAAGAAAATTTAAGGTAGGATATGCAAGAGCAGGTAGAATAATAGACCAAATGGAGGAAAGAGGAGTAATTTCTGGTTACCAAGGAAGTAAGCCACGTGAAGTTTTAATGAGCAAAGAACGTTGGCAAGAGTTAAACAGTTAAACCAAAGGAGAAAATTTTATGGGACTATTCTCAAAAGTTAGTACATATAATGATAAACTAGAAAAAATATTAGAAAGCAAGAATTATGATAGTGAAACAAAAAATCTTTTACTAAATATGCTTTACAAAATAGAAATATCTTTTGCTGATTATCAGAAAGTAAAAGGGAAGGGATTTACAAAAGAAGAATTTATAGAAAAAATTATAGATATAATAGACAAAAAATGTGAAGATATAAAAACTGTTACTCCAAGCACAGCAGAAAGCAAAGCACTAGAAAGCGAAGGAGTAAACAGTATTGTAGATGAAAAGATGGGTACAATATTAGTATATGCAAATGAAAAAGATTTACTATATGCCATATGTGAGATGGATATAAAATATATTTTATATGCAAATAAGAATGCGTACTTTATAAAAAATGATGAATTGCAAAATGATGCTATCATGAAATTCGTTCTCACAGGCGCTGCAATGGATGTATCTGAGATAATAAGAGATTTTAATGGTTGGTCATGGAATGCTAATATAAAAGACATGGAAAATATAAATTATAATTTATTGTATCAAAATATAGCGATATTACAGCATTCACCTATAAAATCAGAATTTATGGAATATAATGAAATAATAGAAAAAGTATTTCGCTTAGAATGCCATAATGAACAGCTTTTTACAAAAATAAAAAATCTTGTATTAGCCGTATTGGCAAAACAAGATGAAAATGTAGAAAAATCTTTAAAAGCAATAGAAAAACAAAGAAAAAAACAGTTAGATATAATGAGCGATAATAAAGCATTCTTGGAGGATGTTACAAAAAATAAAAAAGAGCTTAATAGAAAAATAAAAGAAATAGATGAAATGCTAAATGATAAAGAGAGAATGAAGAAAGAGTATGATGAAAGAAACTCAAAATTAGCAAACAAAGATAAAATATTTAGCATCAGCCATCTTGCCAACATGCTTGAAGAAGAAAGAGAAGAATGCTTAAAAGAAATACAAAAATACAATAAATTAATGGAACCACTAAACTATGTG
>OJJV01000780.1_pt1 | contig 17069 bp, 14 predicted proteins | sample 1596391 | NCBI WGS metagenome assembly OJJV01 (sample SAMEA4350164, study PRJEB24818) | metagenome | biome: human; feature: gut; material: faeces | place: Denmark | collected 2013-09
TTCTTGTCTTCGTCGGCAGCGTCAGTTGTGTATAAGAGACATGTTATCATACATGCCTGATCATTATTTTTTGCTTTAAGGCATGTATTTTCCAACTTGTTATACATACCTAATTCCTGTTTTTGAATTGTCCGCATGTATTTCCTACTTTTTCGCACATACTAGATTCTTGTTTTTAACTTCCGCACATGTATTCTAAAATGCTCTGCCTAAATAATTGGGATGTTTTTCATAAACCAGCAGAAAAGGACTGCTCCCCCGGACATAGATGCGGCGGAGACTGTGAGATTTTCTTGGAAAGTGGTTGAGCCGCAGGGGCAACGCGAACACGATGTTCGCGTTAGCCAAGCCATGCTTGCATGGCTTTTGGTGCACATGGATGGCAACGTAAAGGCGGCCCCGTCATGACGAGAAAGACTTGGCCACTTTCCTTTAGAAAATCCACAGTTGTAGCTAGCATCCGAGTCCGGGGCGGGCAGTCCTTTCTGCGTGGATTTTACGGCCCCTACGTTACGAGCCATGCACCCAATTCATAAATGTGTCGCAAAGGGCGCTCCACATTTATTTCATTGACGGCTGTCGCCGTATAAAGTCAAAAACAAAAACAGCGACTTGTGAGCAAGCTCCCAGATCGCTGTTTCTGTTTTGACTTTGCATGGCTCGTAACACTCAATTTAAAAAACTACTTTTATCGTCGTTCCTTTTCCCGGTTCACTCTCCAGCTCCAGATTTGCATGGCTTTTAGCGATGATATGCTTCACAATTGCAAGCCCCAGTCCGGTGCCACCGGTGGATTTGGAGCGGCTCTTGTCCACGCGGTAAAAACGCTCGAAGATCCTCTCCTGATGTTCCTTAGAGATGCCGATTCCGGTGTCTTTTACCACGAGATTGGTATGGCCTTCTCTGGCATAGGTCTGTACATCCACGCTTCCTCCCGGGTTGTTATACCGGATGGCATTATCGCACAGATTGTATAGCAATTCCTCCATCATCTGCCGATTCGCCGTTACGTAGCACTCCGTACCGGAGAGGGCAATAGTCACATTATGTTTCTCGGCACTCATGGAGAGCATTTCCACACAATTCTGTGCCATCTCATGAAGATCCAAAAGCTCCGTATCCGCTTCCCCTTCCGTGCCATCCAGCTCTGACAAGCGAATAATATCATTGATCAGTGTAAGCAGACGATTCGCGCTGTTATGAATCCCGTGAGTAAAACGCACCGTATCCTGTTCGGAAGCCATTCCGGTCTCAATCAGCTCCGCATATCCTGAAATAGATGTCAGCGGAGTCTTCAGTTCATGAGATACATTTGCACTGAATTCCTGACGCATTCTGGCATTTTTCATAATGTCCTCATGCTGTTTACGGATCATGACCATGAACGGTGTCAGCTCCTCATAGGTCTGCATTTCCGTACACTCACCTATGTTCTCTGCCAGTTTTTCAATGGGGGCGATCAGCTTCGCGGTCAGCACTTTGGCCGCCACCATGCACAAGATCAGCAGCACTATGAAAATACCAGCCATCATAGGCAGCGCCTGGCTGAAAATGCTGTAAATACTCCTGGCATCTTTGGACAGACGTAAGATACTGCCATCTGCAAGCCGGATGGCATAATAAAAAGTGGACCTGGATAACGTCTCGGAATTACGGACCGCCTCGCCCTCTCCGTCCTGCATGGCTTCCCGGATCTCGGGTCTGGAAGAGTGGTTTGCCATGGCCACGGAATCTGCTTCATTATCATACAATACCCGACCGTCACTGCCAATGATGGTCAGTCGAAGATCCGATTCCACCGGCACACCGCTTTGCTCAATTTCCTCTACGGAAGAGCAGTTGCTCAGCAACAATCCATAGCTTTTCAGATCCTCCAGTACCTGTCTGCGAAACAGATCATAATAGACCACTGTGATCAATACCATCGTCAGCAGGATCGTCACCGTGGCAATGAGGATCATCATTTTGTTAATCTTTTTCTTCATCTTCTGTTACGCTTTCTCACCATTCATAATGTATCCCACATTACGTACTGTCTTGATCAGGCTGCCTTCTTCCTTCAGCTTCTGGCGCAGAGTCTTGATATGCATATCCAGCGTTCTGGACTCTCCCTCGAAATCAATCCCCCACACCCGGTCTAAGATCAGTTCCCTGGTAGTCACGATACCGGCATTCGTCATCAAAAGCTTTAACAGTTCATATTCCTTGTAAGTCAGTTCCACCGGCTCCTTACCTACCATCACGGAATGTTTCTCTCTATCCAGCACAATATTGCCAAGCTTCAAAATCTTATCTTTGTCCTGAGTCTTCTGACTTCTCCGAAGCATTGCTTTGACCCTGGAGATCAGTTCCATGACACCGAAAGGTTTCGTAATATAATCATCCGCTCCCAGATCCAGGCCTTTCACTTTATCGATCTCCGTGGTCTTGGCCGTCACCATGATCACTGGCACCAGTACTGTATCCTGTCTGGTACGAAGCTTTTTCACGATGCTCAGTCCATCCTCATCCGGCAGCATGATATCTAACAGGATCAGATCCGGTGCTGTCTCGTTCAATGCCGCATAGAAATCTGTGGCGGAGTCAAATCCTTTTACCTCATACCCTACATTGGCCAACGCAAAGGTCTCAATCTCCTGAATGTTTTTATCATCTTCTACTACATAGATCAATGCCATCTCACAGCACTCCTCTCTGACTGTGCTTTCTCTTCTTTACTATACCTCTGTAAATCCTTACTCCGCAAGTAATTTTGCATTCTTTTCCATAACACGATCCTGCTTTGTGGGAGGTAACTGGTATTTTTCACGACATGCCATCACTTTACCCTGAAAATCCAGATTATCCTCCTGGCGCAGTTCATCCAGATAAGCATGCGTATCGAATTCATCTTCATTCACCTGTACCAGGCAGACCGCAATGTTGGAGCAGTGATCACTGACACGTTCAAAGTTCGTGATCACATCGGATAAAATGAATCCCAGTTCAATAGTGCATTTTCCCTTACGGAGTCTGCGCACATGACGCTGTTTCACATCCAGGCTCAATCCGTCAATAACCTCTTCCATAGGTTCTACCTGTCTTGCCAGGTTCAGGTCTCCCTTTATAAAGCTGTTCATGGTAATATCCAGAATGTCATGTACCGCTCTTTCAAATACCTTCAGTTCTTCCTGTGCTTTATCGGAAAAATCCAGCTTTTTGTCATACATTTCCTGTGCAGCCTCTTTCACATTGCGGGCATGGTCGGAAATCCTCTCAAAATCACCGATACAATGTAAAATAGTGTTCAGTGTCTCGCTGTCTTTACCGGACAGTTGTCTGGAACTGAGCTTCACCAGATAAGTACCAAGCTCATCCTCAAAGCGGTCCACATCTGTCTCCATCTGTGCTACCTGCTCTGCTTTTGCCTCGTCATACCCCTGCAGTAATTCCATGGCGAGGTCCATTGCCTTGCGGGATTTGTCTGCCATAACAGACGCTACCTGTCTGCTCTGTTCTACCGCATAGGCAGGTGTATCCAGGAATCGGGGATCCAAAAGGCTCAGTGTCTTGTCTGTCTCAGACATTTCCTTCACATCTTCATGCGTAGGCAGTGTCAGGCAGGCAAGCTTTACCAGTCCATTGGAAAATGGCAGCAATACCAGCGTGGCAGCAACATTAAAGCAGCTGTGGACCACTGCAATGCCGAAGGGGGTTGCCACTTCTCCCAAAAAAGCAAAGGGATGAATGGCATTTGCAGTATAAAAGATTCCAAGGAACAATATCGTTCCGATAATATTGAAATACAAGTGGATCAGTGCCGCACGCTTTGCGTTGCGGGAAGCACCGATACCGGAGATCATAGCGGTAACACAGGTACCGATATTCTGTCCCATGATAATGGGAACTGCTGCGCCGAAGCTTACCGCTCCGGTCATGCACAGTGCCTGCAAAATACCTACAGATGCGGAAGAGGACTGGATCACCGCTGTGAGAATGAGTCCTGCCAGCACACCAAATACGGGATTTTGGAACTTGATCAGCAGATTGGTAAACTCCGGTACCTCTGCCAGAGGTGAAACTGCTGCGCTCATGGAATCCATGCCAAACATCAGAATTGCAAAGCCCACCAGGATGGTTGCCGCATTTTTTAATTTATCTTTATGGGAAAACAGTAAAATACCCACACCCACGATTGCCAGAATCGGCGAAAAAGAACTGGGTTTGAGCATACGGATCCAGAAGGCATCACTCTCAATGCCTGCAAGGCTTAAGATCCAGGAGGTCACCGTGGTACCGATATTGGCGCCCATGATGATGCCCACTGCCTGTTTCAGGCTCATAATGCCGGAATTGACAAATCCGACTACCATTACAGTGGTAGCGGAGGAGGACTGGATCACGCCGGTGACCACCGCACCCATCAAGACTGCCTTGATCGGGTTGCTGGTCAGTTTCTCCAGGATACGCTCCAGACGTCCGCCGGATGCCTGGGACAATCCATCACCCAACAGATTCATTCCGTATAAAAACAGTGCAAGTCCTCCTACCATCTTCAGCAAATCAAAAAAGTCCATACTCTAATCCTCTCATTTTACATAACATACTTTACATTTTCGGTTTCTATCTACACTTTATCTTGCTTATGTAAAATGCAATATCTTCGAATGTAAAATTTATGTAAAATTGCAACGATGCAGAGCCATGAACCTTGCCGGATACTCGTCGAATGCTGGCATTCGTAAGAGTATATGGCAAAGGTTCTTTGGCGAGCACGCCTCAATGAGCAAAAGCAAAGCCTCGAAGAGGCGGTTTTGCGAATTGAGGCGCTGCATCGTTGCCGGGGTCATCGAATTCTAGTATAATTTTACCCCTTCCATATCTCCGGTCATACGGAAGATCGCCCACTGGGCAATATTTACTGCATGGTCGCCTACCTTTTCCAGGTACTTTGCCATCATCAGATAATCCACCACACGATCAGCATCCAGATTCTGTTCCCGGATAGCCTGCATCATCTCTTTCTTCATATCGTTAAAGAGGTCGTCCACCACATCGTCATGCTCCACAACTTTTTGGGCATTCGCTTCATCTCCCTCCACGAAAGCCTCCACAGAATTATGGATCATATCCTTTGCCTCTTCCATCATTTTCAGAAGCAGCTTTTCCTGTTTTCCCTCAGAATTCATATTCCCCATCCGCAGATACAGCTCCACCATATCTGCCACATGATCACCGATCCGCTCAATATCTGTTACAACCTTTAATGCCGCACTCACCAGCCGCATATCTCTTGCCACCGGCTGTTGTCTGGTCAGCAGACTTAAGCACATAGCTTCAATGCTTCTCTGCATATCCACCATTTTGTGATCCGTATCCAGCAGAGTCTTTAAAATATCCTCTTTGTTCTCCCGGATTCCATATAACATATGATCATAACTGATCTCCGCATGTTCTCCCATCTCCGATACTTTGTTTTTCAAAGTCTCAAGATCCTGCTCAAATAATACTCTGGGTGACATCTCCCATTCCTCCTATCTTTTCATTCAAAATCAACCAAACCGTCCGGTGATGTAGTCTTCTGTCCGTTTATCCTGGGGTCTTGCAAAGATCTCGGAGGTTGCATTCTTCTCGACCACTTCTCCTACCAGGAAAAAAGCGGTATCATCTGACACTCGGGCTGCCTGCTGCATATTGTGGGTTACGATGACCACAGTGTACTTTTTCTTCAGGGTCTCCATCAATTCCTCGATCTTTAATGTAGAGATCGGGTCCAGGGCGGAAGTAGGTTCATCCATCAGAAGCACCTCCGGGGATACTGCCAGTGCCCTGGCAATACACAGTCTCTGCTGCTGCCCGCCGGACAGACCCAGTGCAGATTTATGCAGACGGTCCTTTACTTCTTCGAAGATAGCGGCACCCTGCAGGGAACGCTCCACGATCTCATCCAGTTCCTTTTTATTCTTGATGCCATGCAGTCTTGGACCATAGGCAATATTGTCATAGATAGACATGGGAAAAGGATTTGGCTGTTGGAATACCATACCCACCTTTTTACGAAGCAATGTGGTATCCACCCGCTTATCGTAAATGTCCTCTCCGTCCAGGATCACTTTTCCTTCGACTCTGCAGCCATCCACCAGATCATTCATCCGGTTCAGGCAGCGCAGGAAAGTGGATTTGCCGCAGCCACTGGGACCGATAAATGCGGTGATGGCATGATCTGCGATCTCCATATTTACATTTTTCAGTGCGTGGTTCTCTCCGTAATGGAGATTTAAGCTTTCCACGGTTATTTTACTGTTAGCCATAAAGGTCTCTCCTTTTTGTGATTTCTCTTACTCTCGTCTCAATTTATTTGCTGCCAGCTTGGTCAGCAGATTCAGGATTAATACAATAACAATGAGAACACATCCGATTCCAAATGCGTTGTCATATTGTCCCTTCTGCATCTGCAGATACAGTTCGATCGTCAGGGTTCCGCCGGACTCCATTGCCTTATGGGCCAGCTTCGCCAGATTGTCCCCGAAAGCTCCGGTGAACTTCGGCAGCTTATAATCGCTTCCCGCGGTAAATAAGAGTGCAGCGGATTCTCCCACGATACGTCCCAGTGCCAGGATGATACCGGTGACGATACCCGGCATGGAGGACGGCAGAAGGATGGTACGGATCATATGCCATTTCGTAGATCCCATTCCCAGAGCACCGGTACGATAGCTGTCCGGTACGGTTCGCAGAGCTTCCTGCGTATTTCTGGTGATCAGCGGCAGCACCATCAGGGTCAGGGTAAAAGAACCGGTGAGTAGCGAATAACCGAATCCCAAAGTCTCTCCGAAGAAGATCATACCGAACAGACCGAAAATGATAGATGGAATACCGGACAGGGTCTCGGTGGTAAATTCAATGAGGGAGACCAGCTTGCCGGGTTTGGCATATTCGTTCAGGTAAATAGCGCTTCCCACACCAATGGGGGTTGCGATCAGCAGAGTGATCACGATGATGTACAGAGTATTTAACAAGTTACCGGCAATACCCGTGGTCTGTTTTCTGGCACTGGTCACAGTCGTTAAAAATGCCCAGTTCACGGTGTGAATGCCTTTCACAAAGACATACAGGATAATTCCCAGCAAAAGTGCCACCGCCAGTGTGGCGGAGATGTAAATAGCTGCCAATAGCAGCATGTCAGTGGGGCGTTTTCTTTTTACATATAAGGTGTCTTTATTCATTGTCGTCCGCCCCCTTTTTCAGTATTTTATTCAGCACTACATTAATGATCATAATGAATACAAACAACACCAGTCCGATGGTAAACAACACCTGTCTGTGCAGTCCGGAAGAATATCCCATCTCGCTGACAATGGCTGTGGTCAGGAATCGCACGGAGTTAAAGGGCAGGGGCACATTCACGCTGCTGCCGGATACCAGTGTGATAGCCATAGCCTCTCCGATAGCTCGTCCCACTCCAAGAACGATAGCGGTCACAATTCCGGATTTGGCTGCCGGAAGGATGGACCGGAAAATGGTCTGCACATGGGAAGCACCCAGTGCCAGGGAGGACGATTTTATTCCGGCGGGAACGGCGCGTATGGAAGTCTCGCTGATATTGATCACCGTGGGCAGGATCATGATCGCCAGTACGATCACGGCAGACAACAGGTTCGCACCTCCGGTGAACTGGTGTGTCGTGGATCCCCGGAAGATCAGTCTTTCTAATTGATACATGAGAGGATTCAATAAGTAGATTCCCAACAATCCGTAGATAACGGAAGGGATGCCGGCTAACAGCTCTACCGCAGGCTTTACAATGGCAGCTAAGGGCTTAGGTGCCACCTCTGCCAGAAATACCGCTGTCAGTACGCCGATGGGTACTCCCAGTAAAATTGCCAGTGTTGTACCAACGATAGAAGTCAGGATAACCCACAGAATACCGAATTTCGGATCTGCTGCCGTCGGCATCCATTCTGTACTGAACAGAATCTCTTTTAATCCCACTTTTAAGATTGCTGGAGTGCCACTGATGATCATATATAAGGTAATGGAAACTACCGCCAGTACAGCGAAGAAGGCACAAATCGTAAAGACTATTTGTGCCACAGTTTCCACTACCGCTTTGTTTTTTCTGTTTCCCATTACGGAAGCGTGTGTTTGACTATTCATCGCTTTTTCCTTTTCTCGATTCCGAAACTTACTTTACAGTGATCAGACCAACTTCGGAAGCGATCTGCTGTCCTTCATCGCCCATTACATAATCGAACCATGCCTGTACCAGATCGTTCTGCTCGGAGATCTCACCTTTGGTAGCCATTACGAAGGGTCTGCTTAAGAAGTAGTTACCAGCCTTGATGTTCTCTGCGGTAGCCTCTACGCTTTCCAAGGAAAGTGCCTTAACACTATCATCCAGTGCATCCAGGGAAGCGTATCCGATAGCTCCGGGAGTGGATGCTACTTTAGCGATCACAGCACCGGTGCTGTCCAGTTCGTTTGCATATTTGCAGGCATCCTTCAGGTCAACCAGCTCTTCAAAAGCACCTCTGGTACCGGAACCTGCCTCACGGCCGATCACGATGATAGGCTCATCTGCACCGCCGACTTCTTTCCAGTTGGTAACTGTGCCATTGTAGATGTTCGTCAGCTGCTCTTTGGTCAGATCTGCTACTTCGTTAGCAGGATCTACACATACAGCAATACCGTCAATTGCTACTATGTTCTCTGCAACGCCTGCTGCCTTTTCCTCATCCTTTAAGCTTCTGGAAGAGTTGCCGATATCGGCAGTTCCGTTGGTAACAGCTTCGATACCTGCACCGGATCCTACGAACTCAGCAGTTACGGTTACATCAGGATATTCTTCCATGAAAGCTTCGCTCAATGCATTAGCGAACTTCTCCATAGAAGTACTTCCTACCATGGAAATGCTGCCAGACAGATCTGCGGTGGTTTCAGTAGAAGCTACTTCACTGCTTGCTGCTACAGTGCTTTCTGCTGCGCTGCTCTCTGCTACGGAAGGCTGCGCTGTGGTTGCATCACTGTTACCGCATGCAACCAATGTAGTTACTGCTAATATTCCTGCTCCGATCAGAGCTAATAATTTGCTGTGTCTTACTCTCATAATAATGTCCTCCATGTGTTTGTTTTTCTTTCTCTTGATTACGCAATCATACTAACATGAAGGAAATTCACATAATATCACAGTCCGGTAATTTATTTGTAAGATTTAGGTAAAAAGGTGAGCCGTCAAAATGGCGACGGATGCGTAGCAGACGCTTTTATGAATGCAGCGTGGGCTGAACGTAAATCAGATGCTCTCCAGAATGCCGTCAGCAATTGCCCGGGCAATCTCATCAAACCGGCTGTCAAAGAGTTCATTGTCCGCGTCCGTATTGATAAATCCCACTTCTACCAGTACCGCCGGCATATTCGTGCTGTTCAGCACCACCAGATTCGGTCTTTCGTTCACCCCCAGATTCACGAATCCCACCTGCTCCAGTCCGGCATTGATGTTGTACGCCATCCTGGCTGCCGCCCCATAGCGGTTGTAGACCAGACTCTCCACTCCGCTGTACTGGTTCGGATAAGGACTGGAATTGCGATGGATCGAGACAAAATAATCTCCTCCCACCTCATTTCCCTCCTGCGCCTTCTGATAAGGAGACTCGTAGATATCTGTGGTCCTGGTGTAATACACATCCACTCCGTTTTCTTCTAAGATGCTTCCCACCGCCAGTGTCAGCGCCAGCGCATCCTCACTTTCTTTTCTTCCCTTATACGTGGCCCCGGGGTTTGCACCACCGTGCCCCGCATCCAATACGATCAATGGCATAAAAAAGCTCCCGCATATCCTTTTGTTTCATGATATGCGGGAGCTTCCCCATTTAGATATTTATTTTAAAAGTGCTGCCGTCACTTCCTGAGGGATTACAAATTCCGGTGCTCCCATAGAGCCGGGAGCCACTTCATATTCATCAAATACTATGACCAGTTCTCCCCTTTCATTGAAATAAAAATTCGTCTGTTCCGTGATTCCCTGAAAATTGAATTCCGGTATATCGTCATTATCCAGGAAATAGATAACGCCTTCGTCCGCCGCCATCTGCTCCTTCATCTGGGTCTTAATGTTCTCGCTGATCGCGGAAATATAGTCGCTCCCTTCTGCAAACAGATCTTCCAGTGTCACCACATTTCCCGTCTGTTTATCAATCGTATAAAATTGATTATGTTCATAGCCGCTGGCTTCCGTCTCCAGGGCACTCAGCTTCACTGTATAATACAGTGCATTATCTGTAACGACCTCCTGTGTTACATGCAGACCATGATAGCCTTCCTCGGATAAGGTATCCTCGAACTGACGGATCAGTTCCTCTACCGTAGCCTCCATATCCTGATTGACCGCTTCCACACCGTCTTCCGACAGCTTCGCCTCCGCAGCCTCCTGTCCGACACCGACTCCTTCCACACTTTCTGCAGCTGTGCCCTCCGGAGCAGCTGCCCCGACTGCCACCTCTCCTGCGGGAACACCTTCTCCCGCATCTTCTCCATAAGAGATCTGTGCAAGTTCTACTTCGGCATCATGGTTCTCATCGCTGTAATTGTACTGCCGCACCGTCACCAGTCTAAAAAAGCCTCCCAGCACCGGAATATTTTCCATGGCATGGGCGATCTGCATATTGGTATTTGGCAGTGCGATCAACACGATCACAGCCGCTGCTGCCGCAGTCCATGCGGAACGTCTTCGGACACGCTCCGCTCTTTTTTTCTCTATACGGGCTCTGTCGATACCTGCCTGCAGCCGTTCCCGTCCCGCTTCGGGTATTGTCATATTCTCATACTCCTCTTTTAATTGTTTTAATTGTTCCGGTTCATTCATATCTATTCTCCATCTGTCCGGTCTGTTCGGACCGGTCATGTTATCTCTTCTTATATCTTCCTATATCTCTTTGCCTATATCTGTCTTATGTCCTGAATATATCGATGTAGGCGGTCATTTGCTCAGCCTGTGCTGCCTTCAAGGTTCAGCCGCAGCTTTTTCATCACCCGGTACAGTCTGCTCTTTACCGTGTTCAGGTTCTCATCCAGTATCTTCGCGATCTCCTCCAGCTGCCTGTCCTCAAAGAATCTCAGAACCACAATGGCACGATCCTTCGGGTCAAGATTTTCTATAGCACGTTTTAAATCAATATTTTCATAGATATCTTCACTTGCCGCCTGGATCTCCTCCACATCCGCGCTCTCCTTCCGGCTGCGCAGGAAGCTGCATGCCTCGTTGACCACGATCCGGTATACCCAGGTCTCCACGTATTGCGGCTCCTTCAGGCTGTCACTTTTTAAAATGGCTTTATAGGCTGCTTCCTGTACAATATCCAGCGCGTCCGCTTCATTATGTACATAACTATAAGCAAGACGGTAATACTTCTCATACCCCTCCGTCAGGGCACGCTCCACCGCCTGTTCTTTTTTTCTGTCTGACATATGTCTTTTCCTCACTTTTATGAAAACTGCATGCAATCATTTTCTCTGATATTCATTTTAACACATATTCTTCTTAAGCTGTCTATTATTTTGACGCTGTATTCCCACAAAAAGTTTCACCGGCAAATCAGGAAAATATTCCTAACAGCTTCGGCTACACAAAAGATCCCGGGCTGCTCACCCGGGATCCTTTGAAAAGAGATGTATGAAACTATGCGTTGCATTTGTTCCTGTCGATCCGAAATGTAAGCTCTTACATTCCGAACCATGATTATTTTACCATTATTTCGACTATTTGGCAAACAAATTTCCATCAGTTGCGACTTTTTCGCACTTTTAGCCAAAATCACACCTTCTTTTTTGTCTAATCCTCATATTTGAAGTAGTCAAAATCCGCTGCTTTGCGGCTTCCACAGCCTCCGTTGTTGGCATAGATGCCTACCAGCGTGCCGGTATGTCGCTTGGGATCGTCGGGAACACCCTCGTCGCAGAGATAAATGCAGTTTTCCAAGACACCTACCTGTTCCCAGTTCTCCCCATCATAGCTGTAATAGAAAGTTCTGGTCAGTTTCTCCACCACTACTTTCAGATACACAGGACCTTCCTTCACCTTGTCCACTTCCGCCACCAGCTCCTCGCCGTGATTGCGGTTGATGACCAGCTGAATCTTCCGTCCACGCTCATAGCACAGAGCGCATCTGGCATAAGTGGCTGTACTGTAGTAGCAGGTCAGTCCGGCCTGTTCTCCGTCCTTATCCGGGTAGAACTCCAGCTTCGTCTCCGCCACATAGGACAGCTCCTGTTCTCTGCGTAACAACGTATTTTTTGCACGGATCTCATTCAGTTGTCCGTCTCTGGTCCAGATCCGGAAATATCCGGGACGTTCCGTCAGTGACCAGGAACCGTTATCCGGGTTGCGCACGAACTCCCATTCCAGATTCAGCTTGGTATCGTTAAAATCATCAAACAGATTTCTCTCATAAATGCACTCCGGCAGATCCGGTGCAATCTGTGTCAGGCTGGGACCTTTTCCCTCGTTGACGGTAAACCATCCATCCTCCGTCCACTGTACGGGATCCAGTGCCGACTCTCTGCCTACAGTCGTGTAATTCCCCTGATTGGGTCTTCCACAGAGATAATAGCACCACCACTGACCGTTCTGATCCTGTACCAGCTTGCCGTGACCGGCTCTCTGAATGGGTGCAGCGGGATCCTTCTGACGCATAACCGGATTATAGGGAGAGCACTCATAAGGGCCGTAAAAATTTTTACTTCTTCCCACATTGATTCCATGGCCGTAACCGGTGCCGCCCTCAGCCACAATGGCATAATAATAGCCGTCCTTTTTCATGATATGGGGACCTTCGGAGCAGCGCTCGCCCGTGCCTTCCCATGCGGTCTTCGCCGGACCCGCCACTGCCAGTCCATCCGCCGTCAGGGGAACTGCCTGTGCTGCCTTGGCAATGATCATATATCTGCTGCCGTCATCATCCACAAACAGGGACGGATCAATATCGTCCACTTCCAGACATACCGGCTTGCTGTAAGGGCCTTCCGGCTTATCGGATACCATCACCAATTGTCTTCGCATCACATTATTGTCACGCTTGCCGTCCGCATTCAGACGCAAAGTTACATAAACATAGTATTTTCCGTCCACATATTCGATATCCGGTGCCCAGATGCCGTGGGAATCCCGGATGTCACTAATGTCCAGCCACTCCGGATTCGTGATGGCATGGCCGATGATATGCCAGTGAACCATATCCCGGGAATGGGAAATGGGGATCGCCGGAAAATACTGGAAGCTCGAATTCACCATGTAATAATCGTCACCGACACGGATCACGGAAGGATCCGGGAAAAAGCCTCGCTGTACAGGATTGTGATAAGTTCTGGGTTCGTTCATAGGAATCTCCTTTTGCATATAATCACAGTGTTTTGTTCCTGCTCTCAGTGTATTCTTTACGGGCTCTTCTGTCGTGCCAGTTCTGTTTTCAATTTGTGACATATATTGCAGCCATTGCCGTGTTTTTTCTTATCGCATCAAGAGTTTTCGTGCCCTATTTATTCCATAATAGAGTACTGCATCCACTCATACAAAAGCTTCGTACCTTCCATGATCTCAGGAGGCAACAACGCCCTGGCTACCAGTTTCAGTTCGTCGGATTCGATGTCCGTTCTGCGAAGGTGGGCGTAATCGCCGTCAATGCTTTCTACGATATACTCAAAACGATTCATTGCAAAGTCTCCTTATTAAATATGCACTAAAATATATCCATCCTGCAACGATACGGACCCATCCGCCGGCCACTCCGGCATGGTATCGCCGATCGTCCTGGCCTGCTCCAGTATCTCAGGATCTGTAACCTGCGGGAAAGAATGTCCGTGCATCTCTAGAAAATTCATCATCTCACGGTTCGTTCCGTCAAATGCATCAAATGCCCACTGAATAAAAGGATAATTAGCCTCTCCCGTAAAACAATATCCCTGGGGTGCGAAATATTTTTCTTTCAGATGAGGATCTACTTTGTCTGTAATTGCTGCGATCACACGGTACTGCCATGAGCCATAGGAAACATAATAATCCTCCACCAGACTATACGGGGTGCTGTAATGTCCTGTAAAGATCACCGGTGTGCTCTTCCCATAATCACGTTCTATTTCCAATGCGATCTCGGTCAACACTTCTTTTGTATTCAGGTATTTGTTATAGTCTACATAAAAAGCCTGATTCAACGCAGCCGCCTGATTATATATGATGATTCCCGCCAAAACAAGATATGCCGGTCTAAGCCACGGCAGGGCTCTTCGTTCTGAAAAAAACAAATAGAGCAATAAAAAACCGATACCTGTAAAAAAGGGCATATACTGACAGGAGCGATACAATGTCACTCTTCCTTCTACAATGGTCAGGAGAAAAGGTGTAATCATCATACCCATCAGAAGAAGAAGATACCATATATCTTTTCTTCGTATTCCCAGCACTACGGCAATCATGCCCAAAACAAAAGTTGCAATCACATATCCCAGTATGGGCAAATATACCACTGCATTCACATAATACACAATCCAAAATCTTTTTAGTAACATCCATAATTCCTGGATCGGTTGATTCGAGCCGAATATTTTCAAAACTTCAGTAATACTCCGCTGATTCATAAAGCCTACCATATCCTGTAACCTGAACACCTGTATCATAACTTTAAGGATTACAGATCTCAAGATTATAACTCCCAACGTGATCGATGCACCTATGATTAACTGGCCTATCACATATCCGCTCTTTAATCTTCTGTTATCTGTAAAAGCGCGTAAATATAAAAGTAGCAATATGCCTATGATAAACAGCAGCAACATAGACTCATAACATCCTATCGCCACGGTAATGCATATAAGACTTCCGAGATAATATTTTATAGCACTTTTACGCGTCCCGGACCATTTGTCCATTCCGCTCCAAAAACATATCAATGCCAACGCTGAAAATACATATCCAATATCCACTCCGTCATGGTAGTAGTATACATACACTTCACTAATGATCGGATTGGATATGAATATGCAGGAAAATATGATATACCCTGTCAGTCCCACCTTGCGACCGAATATTCTGCGGAAAAGAACACAAAACAAGGTTGCACTGATACACAATAAAATAACGCCGATCAGTTCCATCATAAACGGCGAGAAGTCAGACAAATGAAATATTTTATTTATCAGATAGATGAACCATCTTCCCATTACGACTTCCAGTCCATCCTCCAAATACAGCGAAACAGCCGTATCATCTATTCCAATACTTGGATGCGTCATTTCAAACCCATACCCGCATATAGCAGTCAGGCATAAAATAATTACATATATTTTTTGTTGAAAAAAATATTGAAATTCCTCCCACAGTTTTTTCATGTTTTTTTCTCCGCCTTTGTTCTTACTTTATCCCAGTGTAAAGGATTTTTCCATCAACGTCAAGAACTGTAGTGGATTACGCATCCTCATTGATATCCTCGATAAACACCTAGAAAAAACAAATGCCACACCCGAGGAATTCGACGCAGCAGCGGCTTATCGCATAAATTGCTTCGCAATTCATGCGATATCCGCTGGACTTCGTCATATCCGTGACATAAAAAGTACCCGACCTCTCAAGCAAGCTTGGAGATCGGGTATTTTGCACATCCACGTTTATATCTTCGAAAATCGCTCTGCTTCGCAGAGCACGTGCTTCGCACTTATGATTTTCTCGATAAACACCCATAAAAAACAAATGCCACACCCGAAGGTGTGGCGCTTGTTTTTTCTATGGGGTGTTTACATCATTCCACCCATACCGGCTCCACCGGCGGGCATTGCAGGAGTCTCTTCCTTGATGTTAGCTACAACGCTTTCGGTAGTAAGCAGTGTGCTTGCTACGCTGGTAGCGTTCTGCAGGGCACTTCTGGTAACCTTTGCGGGATCCAGGATGCCGGCACTTACCATATCTACATATTCCTCTTTCAGAGCATCGAAGCCGACACCGACCTCAGACTCACGTACCTTATTGATGATAACGCTGCCTTCCAGTCCTGCGTTTGCTGCGATGTGATACAGCGGAGCTTCCAGTGCTTTCAGGACAATGCCTGCACCGGTCTTCTCATCACCTTCCAGAGTAGCTGCCAGTTTAGCAACTTCCTTGGATGCATGAATGTATGCGGAACCACCACCACAGATGATACCTTCCTCTACGGCTGCTCTGGTAGCTGCCAGAGCATCTTCCAGACGAAGCTTAGCTTCCTTCATCTCGGTCTCGGTAGCAGCACCTACACGGATGACTGCAACACCGCCGGACAGCTTAGCCAGTCTCTCCTGCAACTTCTCTCTGTCGAAATCAGAAGTGGTCTCTTCGATCTGCTTCTTGATCTGTGCGATTCTGGACTGTAATGCTTCCTTGTCGCCCTCACCGTCTACGATCACGGTGTTCTCTTTCTGAACCTTAACGGATTTTGCACGACCCAGCATATCCATTGTGGTATCCTTCAGCTCATAACCAAGTTCGGAACTGATCACGGTACCACCGGTCAGGATTGCGATATCCTCCAGCATAGCTTTTCTTCTGTCACCATAGCCGGGAGCCTTAACTGCTACTACATTGAAAGTACCACGCAGCTTGTTGACGATCAGAGTGGTCAGTGCCTCACCCTCTACATCCTCAGCGATGATCAGCAGCTTAGCGCCAGACTGAACGATCTGCTCTAACAGGGGCAGGATCTCCTGAATGTTGGAGATCTTCTTATCAGTGATCAGAATATAAGGATTATCCAGAACTGCTTCCATCTTATCCATATCGGTTGCCATGTAAGCGGAGATATAACCTCTGTCAAACTGCATACCTTCTACCAGATCCAGTTCGGTCTGCATGGTCTTGGACTCTTCAATGGTGATAACACCGTTGTTGCTTACCTTCTCCATAGCATCTGCAACCAGCTGTCCTACTGCTTCATCTCCTGCGGAGATTGCTGCTACTCTTGCGATGTGCTCCTTGCCGTTTACTTTCTGGCTCATCTTACCGATGGCTTCTACTGCACATGCGGTTGCTTTCTTCATACCTTTTCTCAGGATGATGGGGTTAGCACCTGCTGCCAGGT
>OJJV01000783.1_pt1 | contig 16971 bp, 11 predicted proteins | sample 1596391 | NCBI WGS metagenome assembly OJJV01 (sample SAMEA4350164, study PRJEB24818) | metagenome | biome: human; feature: gut; material: faeces | place: Denmark | collected 2013-09
TAAACCTTATCGAGCACTCCTGATTGGCGTACGCATGGCCAATCTGTTCCCGCCGAGCGACGTTGCCATCCATTGAGAAGAAGTACTCGTTGCAGATGATGGGGAACCTCTGGGCCTGTGCTTCCTGCAGCCGACGCTTAGGGTCTGGTATATCAGCGTGGGGGTAACGGTAACGGACAGCCTTTCAAAGACGCACTCCGTCGATGATGGAGGCGTGGTTCAGGGAATCTGAGATGATGGCGTCGTCAGCCGTGAGCAGAGGCTCGAACACCCCACCGTTGGCATCGAAGCATGATGCGTAGAGGATGGTGTCCTCTGTGTGGAAGAAGTCGGAGATGGCAGCCTCAAGCTCCTTGTGAAGATCCTGGGTTCCGCAGATGAAACGGACAGAGGACATTCCGAATCCCCTCTCGTCCATAGCCTTCTTGGCTGCCTCGATGAGCCTCGGGGAATCAGCCAAACCTAAATAGTTGTTGGCGCAGAAGTTAAGAGCCTTGCTGCCGTCCTGGAGAGTGATCTCGGCGGATTGTGCGGAGGCGATGTTTCTCTCGTTCTTGTAGAGTCCGGCTTCCTTGATGGAGGCAAGCTCTGCCTGTAGATGTTCCTGGAATTTTCCGTACATATTGATAAAATTTTAAAACGTTTCGATTTCGCACTGACAAATATATTAATTTTTGACAAAATCGATAATATTTTATTATAAATAAGGGCTCTTGTCAGAAAATAATGTAAATTTGCACTTGCTAATTTAGCAATAAACAAGCGATCCGCAATGAAAAATGTACTAGTGATAGGTTCGACCGGACAGATCGGTTCGGAGCTGACAATGAAAATCAGGAATATGTACCCGGATGGCAACGTTGTCGCCGGCTACATCAAAGGCGCTGAGCCAAAGGGTGTTCTGCTTGAGAGCGGTCCCGCCGAGGAGGCTGATGTCTGCAACGGTGAGCAACTTCTGGGCATCGTGAAGAAGTACAACATCGACACAATCTACAATCTCGCCGCCCTGCTCTCGGCTGTCGCGGAAAGGAAGCCGCAGCTGGCATGGCACATCCAGATAGACGGACTCATGAATATTCTTGAGATCGCGAGGGAGAACAATGTCGCTGTGTTCACACCATCCTCGATCGGTTCGTTCGGCCCTGAGACTCCGCATCAGAACACTCCTCAGGACACGCTCCAGAGGCCTCGTTCGATGTACGGCGTGACCAAGGTGGCCACCGAGTTGCTGAGTGACTATTATCACACCAAATACGGTGTGGACACCCGTTCGGTAAGGTTCCCTGGACTTATCTCCAATGTGACACTTCCTGGAGGCGGCACGACAGACTATGCCGTTGAGATCTACTATGCGGCAGTAAAAGGCGAAGAGTTTGTCTGCCCTATCGCGGCCGGGACATTCATGGACATGATGTACATGCCTGACGCGCTGAAGGCCGCCGTGGACATCATGAACGCGGATCCTTCCAAGCTGAAACACCGCAACTCGTTCAACATCGCCTCCATGAGCTTTGATCCGGAGATTATCTACCACAAGATTCAGGAACATATTCCTGGATTCAAGATGCGCTATGAGGTGGATCCGGTACGTCAGGCGATCGCTGACTCTTGGCCGGACAAGATGGATGATTCCTGCGCCCGCGAGGAGTGGGGATGGACACCGTCCTATGATCTGGAGACCATGACCGTGGATATGATCGACGCCCTCAAGAAGAAACTTCTCTAAAAAAGGATTCTATTATAAAGGATCAAGGACTGGCCTTCAGGTCAGTCCTTATTTTTACCGGCTTTCCGTGCGGCTTTTCTGGCTTTCTGTTTTTCGTAACGAGCCTTGTAGCGTTCAAGCATCCTCTCTTCCTTAGCACGACGTTTCTCCATCGCCTTCAATGTCTTGAGGGTCTTCTGACGCTTCTTCTTCAACGCTTTCTCCTCCTTGGCCTTAGCCTTGGCGGCATCACGGGCGTCAAGTTCAGCCCATCTGGCCTCCTTGGCCGCCTGACGATCTTTTCGCGCCTTCTCTCTCTCAGCCTTTTTGCGTTCTTGCTCAGCCTTCTTTATGGCCGAAGGATCATTGGCCAATGAATCGGCCTTGCTGACCGACAACGAATCTGAAACCACAAGGCTGTCCTTCACGGCAAGACTGTCCTGTCGCGCCAAAGAATCACGGCTGGCAAGGCTGTCTCTCAGAGCCAGACTGTCGGCACGGGCAAGGCTGTCCGCCAAAGCAAGGCTGTCGGCGGCGGCAACGATCCTAAGGCTGTCGGCAATCCTGGCAGCCTCAGCCTTGCGCTCGGCCTCAAGCCTTCTGCGCTCAGCGTTACGGACCCGTTTCAAGGAATCCTGTCTGGCCAGCATCTTATAGACGCTGTTCATGTGGCCCGGGAAGTAGATGTCCGTCTGCGCGAATTCGGCTCTCGGCACATTCTCATAGACTTTCCTCTGGGACTCTCGCGGCTTATATGGCGTGATGTCCTCCGGTCCCTTGGGACGTTTGTCCGGCTGCCAGTCGAATCCCTTCAGAATCTTCTCGTCCTTTTTCATCTGGACGACCGGGTAGGCATCTGTCTTCACGGCATCGAAGTAGTTCAAGTCCTGAATATTACCGTCCTTCAATGTCGCGGTCAACATCTTTGACTCGAACTTGTTGACGGTGGCCAGACTTCCGTTCTCCTCGATGTAGAAGACTCCGGACGCGCCACCCATCGAGTCGAACCGCCTCAACGCACCGGTACTGTCAAAGTATGCCATCATCTCTGTTCCACGGATCTGGTCATAGGACAAGGTGTCCTCCTGCACTATTATAAAGGCATTGGACATCAAGCTGGCGCGGTCAATGGACCGATTCTTGACAATGACGGTTATACTGTCGGCACTGTACTGCCGCTTGATCTCATTCCAGACAATCGGGTTTTCATACAACCTTATCAAAGAGTCAAGATCCGTGTAGGCAAGAGAGTCGCATGCGACCTGCATGTCGTTACGGAACACCTTGACGTTACGTATGCCATAGATGAAACTGATCTTCGTGGAATCCTTGGGGGCCAAAGACAAAGAGTCAGTGGGAACATGCAGGGAATCACCCGGCACGGTCAGGGAATCCGTAGGCACGGTAAGGGAATCCGTAGGGACGGTAAGGGAATCCGGTGATTGCGGATCGGTCACTTCGGCAGGCTCAGTGACCGAAACAGGTTCAGTGACCGAAACAGGTTCAGTGACCGCGGAAAGGGTCTTCGCCGCCAGACTGTCGCTTGGAACACGTACAGTGTCGGGCGACGTTTTCAGGGTGTCCGGCAATTGGAACCGTGGAGGAGCATATTCAATGACATCATCCCATGGAGCGGGAAGGCCTTGATGGCCTTTCGTCACAGGATCGCCGATCATCGCGTCAGCTGACAGTTTTCCGGATTTCGAGATCGCCTTCCCTCCTGAATTATCACCTGTCTTTCCAGCCGTTGTTCCCGCCGTCTTTCCTATAGCCGTTCCAGTTGCCTTGCCAGCCGGTTTCCCGGTCGGTTTTCCACCTGGCTTGACAGCCGGTTTCCCGGTCGGTTTTCCACCTGGCTTGACAGCGGAGGCGCCTCTGTCGGAGGCTCCGGCGGCGTTAGGGTCTTCCTCTTCCCGCTTCTTGCGGGCCTCTTCGGCCGCGGCCTTGGCTGCCTCGTAGGCCTTGCGACGGTACTCCGTGACAGGATCCACGTTTATCTCTTTCAGACGGCTTGCCGAATTGGAAATCTCCGATGAATCCACATCACATTTCGGTATGGAGCGCAGAATCAATGTGTCCGCACCGATGTAAGCTGTATCTCTCTTTTCCCCTTGCTCGCTGATCGCTATCACAGCCGGCTCACGGGTCAACTTTATGAATGACAAGGAATCTATATACTGCACATAACCGGCCACCGCGGCCACATTGCGAGTCGTGTCAAGCAGTTCCACATGGCCAAACATCTCCACATTGTTCGGAACCCGGTAATATACCAAGGTGTCAGCCCATGCCTCCTGGTTCTCGGTAAGAATATGCACGTTCCTGAAGAACGTGAACTTTTCCAAAGTCCGCTCGTAAAAACCGGCCTGAGAAGAAAGCATGTTGTTGTCCCTCCATGCGTTGGTGCCGGTTCCGAAAGTGGCTACGTTCGTGCCTGTGTTGTAGTCCAGATCATCAGTCTTCACGAATATCGAGTCAGTGTACATGTTGACGTTGTTCGTGAAACTGAACGTCTTGAGCTTGGAATAGTAATGGCCGTCATCGCTCTCGATGATCTGGCCGTCCTTGTCGCGCAAGGCACCGCCGTTCCTGAACACGGCCACACTGTCCTTGGTGTTATAGTCCAGGTCAGTGGTACGTAGGGTGTTCCCGTCCTTGTCCCTAAGCTGGACCAGCGCGCCTCTGAACTGAGCGAGGTTCTGGTCGATGAGATAGTCGAGGCTCTCGCTGCTGAGCACTGTGTTGTTCTGAATGATCTGGACGTTGCCGAAAGCGTTTATAACATTCTGGTTGACATTCCACAAGGCGGTGTCGCAGATCAGAAGAGTTGAATTGTGCTCGAATCTGGCATGTCCCAAAGCCTTCCTGTAGCTCTGGCCATATTCCTCGACCTGCTGAAGCTCATCACATCCCAGCAGGCGCACAAGACTGTCCTTCTGCTCGGTGTTCTGGGCGAAAAGGCCGAACGAAACCAGCAGAAGGATCAATGAATATGCCAGACGTCTCGCAAGCATCAGTCTTCAGAGAACTTTGAAGCCCAACCCGGACGACGGAACTCGCAGTCCTTGAACATCGGGTCGATGACAATGTGGGTCTCCTTGATCTTGCCGGCGAGGAAGTCATCGATGGCCTTCATCTGCTTGTCTTGACGGACTTGCTCCTGAAGCTGGCTGAAATCCTCCTCAAACGACGCAGTGTGGGCCGGAATGATCTTGTCAACACGGATGATCTTGTAGATGGTCTTTCCAACGACATAGTCTTTGACCTGATCCTGACGGCCATCATTGTCAGTGGACTCCACAGGCTCGGAGATCTCGCCCTCCTTCAAGTCCTTGATGGCCAGATAGTCCTCCGGCTTGAGCTGGTCAATCTCGAAATATGCCGAGCCGGTGTTCGGATCGGACATCTGACCGCCGTTGGTCCTGGTGGCCGGATCCTGTGAGTAGAAGTTCGCCGCCATCTGGAACGTCACGGCGTTATTGTTGATCTCGGTACGGAGGCTGTCCAGAGTCTTGAACGCCTTATCCCTGTCGTCATCAGTGTATTTAGGCTTCATCAGAATGTGGCGGGCGTTGAACATGTCGCCTTTCTTCTCGATGACCTCGATGATGTGGAATCCGTCAGGAGTTTCGACAATCTGCGAGATAACACCCGGCTTCAAAGCCATAGCGGCGTCTGAAAACACAGGCCAGAAGATTGACTTCGAGGCCATTCCAAGCTCGCCACCCTTACGGGCGCTACCCGGATCCTCCGAATATATTCGAGCAAGAGTGGAGAACTTCTCTCCGTTGATGATCCTCTCGCGGAGGTCCAGCAACTTCTCGCGCACGGCCATGTTCGCGGCCTCGCGGTCCGGATAACGGCAGATCTGACTGAGCTGGTACTTGATAGGAACTATCGGAAGGTTCTTGGTGTCAACCGTGTCAAGATATTCCTTTACATCATAAGGTGTCATCTCCGGGATCTTCTTCATGATCTCCTGCTGGGCCTGCTGTGTGAGGCTCATGTCCTCGTACTGCTTGCGCCATTCCTGACGGAGGCGGTAGAGAGGCTTGCCGAAATATTCCTCAACCTTGTCCTCGCCGCCGAGGTAGGTCAGCATCCTGTCCGCCTGCTGGGAAAGGCTTCCCTCAACCATGTCCTGATTGACCGTGAGAGAGTCGATCCTGGCCTGCATCAGGAATATCTTCGATTCGAGAATCGATTCCAGCACCTCGCAGCGGACATTCCTGTCTGATGAAAAGCCCTGGGCGCTGCGGTCCTTGACCGCCCCTTCGATGTCGGAGATCATGATCGCCTCGTTGCCGACAACGGCGACGGTCTTGTCAACGTACTTGTATTTCTGGGCAGAAGCCATCGCGCAGGTCGCTGCGAGGGCGAAGATGGTGATTGCTGTTTTCTTTATCATTTCGAATATATTTCAAAATTCTCCTTAACCTTGGCGTCTTCTATCAAGTCCCGTTCCAAACCGGCCAGGAGCTCGTGCTTTCTTCCGCTGATGATGATGTCCTTTATCCTGTCCTCACAGTATTCCACCGGAGCAATCTCCCCGGCCCTCCGGTAATCCACTATGAACGCGACAGAGATGTTGGCATCCCCGTCCGGCATCTCTATGAAGTTGCCGCTACGCTGTGAGAGCATCTGAACATAGTCCACACCGAACTCGGCGGCCAGTTTCACCGCGTCTATCCAGCCATTGGAATAGTCATGGTAACGCTGGGTCGAATTGAAGGCGATGCTGTCAGCGGCCACCACGTCCTCAACCTTGTCCGAAGACATCAGCTTCTTGATCTTCTGAAGATTCGGAGAATCTTTCGGAATATTCATAAAACGGGCTTTGAGGATCGGCCGCTCCAGCTTGAAGGACTCTTTGTGGGAGCCATAATATTCATCAATCTGCTTTTTTGAGACGGTGGTGTCGAGGCGCTCGTTGATGTAGCGCTGCTCGTAGCGGTACCGCAGAAGCGACTGGCGGTAGGCCTCAAGCTCCTTCGAGACATCCTTTTCCTCCTTGGAGAGACGCTGCTGGGCTATGTCGAGGAAAGCCTTGTCCTTCACCCACGAGTTGATGTAGAGGTTCGCAAGGTTCACGCTGTCCTCCGGAGACGTGCCCTTGGGGATCACATCGTCCAGTTCCGAGCGATAGAGTTTATGGTCTCCCAGCCTGGCGACAACCTCCCCGTCGTGAATCAGCGAGGATATTGCCTTGCAGGACGGAAGGGCGGCAACGGCGACGGCCATCATGAATATGCGGAACCTCCTGAGCATCATTGATTAGCGGGAATAGTTAGGGGCTTCCTTGGTGATGGTCACATCGTGTGGGTGGCTCTCAAGGAAGCCGGCGTTGGTGATGCGCACGAACTGGGCGTTCCTGAGTTCCTCGACAGTATGCGCTCCGCAGTAGCCCATTCCGGCCCTGAGTCCGCCGACAAGCTGATAGACAACCTCTGAGACGGTCCCCTTGTAAGGCACCTGGGCCACGATTCCTTCTGGTACGAGCTTCTTGATGTCGGACTCCATGTCCTGGAAATACCTGTCCTTCGAGCCTTGCTCCATCGCTTCGAGGGATCCCATTCCGCGGTAGGACTTGAAGCGGCGGCCGTTCATGATGATTGTCTCGCCTGGGGATTCCTCCGTTCCGGCGAGCAGGGAGCCTGCCATGATGGTGCTGGCACCGGCGGCAAGCGCCTTGACGATGTCTCCTGAATATCTTATACCGCCGTCAGCGATCACAGGCACGCCCGTTCCCTTGAGGGCATATGCGGCCTCCATTACGGCCGTCAGCTGCGGCACGCCGATTCCGGCGATGATTCTCGTGGTGCAGATCGAGCCCGGGCCGATTCCGACCTTCACGGCCTTGACTCCGGCATCGGCGAGAGCCTTGGCACCGGCGGCGGTGGCGACGTTTCCGGCTATGATCTGGAAATCCTTATAGGCGTCGCAGGCCTTCTTGATCATCCTGAGCACACCTTCGGAGTGTCCGTGGGCGGTGTCGAGGACAACAGCGTCGGCTCCGGCGTCGATCAGAAGACCGATCCTGTCGAGCGTGTCGGACTTGATTCCGGCGGCGGCGGCGACGAGGAGGCGGCCCTTGCTGTCCTTGGAGGCGATAGGGTTGTCCTTGATCTTCATAAGGTCCTTGTAGGTGATCAGGCCGACGAGCTTGCCGTCATTATCAACAACAGGAAGCTTCTCGACCTTGCTGTGCTGGAGGATCTTCGTGGCGTCGGCCAGGGTGATGCCCTTAGGCGCGGTCACGAGGTTCTCCTTTGTCATAACCTCGGAAATCGGCAGCTGCATATCCTCCTGGAACCTCAAGTCACGGTTAGTGACGATTCCGATGAGGAAGCCGTTGGCGTCCACGACAGGAATGCCGCCGATGTGATGCTTCTTCATCATCGCGAGGGCGTTGCCGACATTCGCGTCCGGGCTGATCGTCACAGGATCGTAGATCATTCCGTTCTCAGCCCTCTTCACGTGACGCACCTGCTCGCACTGCTGCTCGATGGTCATATTCTTGTGAATCACACCGATACCACCGGCCCTCGCCATCGCTATGGCAAGATCGGCTTCTGTGACTGTGTCCATCGCGGCCGACACGATCGGGGTGTGGAGCTTGATGTCAGTCGTGAAATTTGTTGTGACATCCACGTCACGAGGAAGTACATCGGAATGTGCCGGAACCAGCAAAACGTCATCGAAGGTGAGGCCTTCAGGAATCTCTCGGTTTACAAACTTCGCCATTGTAATCAAATAAATTTGACAAATATAAGAATTTTCACGCAATAGTTGGCTTGGCCGGAGGGTTGTTCTGCCTCTATGGCCTCAAAAAATTCGGTTTCCGGCCCGACAGCCGGCCTTCCGGCAAGCGAAAGTTGTGCCAGCCGATTAATCAAGGCTTTGAATATAAACGGCCTTGCCACGTGTCCCGTTCCTCAAGACGTTTGTCCAGAAGGCGGAGGATCTCGAAGTTTCGGACGAGTCCCCAAGGGGTGTCGTTCACGAAGCGGGGCGGGACCTCGCCGGCGACCCGTTCGATGTAAAGGTCGGGGCGCAGGCGTTCGAGGATGTCGATGACAAAGTCAAGATATTCATCAAGACCGGGACGGTAGAAGGCTGAGGGGTCGGCGGCATATTCCTTTTCCATCACTGTGCCTCTGACAATCTGGAGCTGGTGGAATTTGACGGAGCGCAGCGGGAGGGAGGAGATAAGGCCGCATTGGTCGAGGAGCATCTCTCTGGTCTCGCCGGGGAGGCCGAGAATGAAGTGGGCTCCGGTGTCGATGCCTCTTTCGGCGGTCATTTCCACGGCTTTGCGGGCGCACTCGAAGCTGTGGCAGCGGTTGATGTGGCGCAGGGTGCTGTCGTGGCAGGACTCGATGCCGTACTCCACCACCACTATGGGGGCGGTGAGGGTATCCGGAACCGGGGCCTGGACAGTCGGTCCCGGAGCCTGCCGAAGGGATCTTTGCCACCCTGAAAGGACACGCCCCGACGCCAAGCCAGCCAGATAGTCCAGCTTCTTCTCATCGACACAATCCGGACGCGTGCCGATCACGATCCCCACCACCTCCGGATGGCTCAGGACCTCCTCATAAAGAGCCTTCAACCGATCCAACGGACCGTATGTGTTTGAATATGCCTGGAAATATGCCAGGTAGTGCCTCGCCCTCGGATATCGCACCTTTTGGAACTCTATTCCTTCGTCAATCTGTGTCAGAAGCGGCTTCCCCGGAGTACTGTAACCAGGATGGAAAGCGGCGTTGTCGCAGTAGGTACACCCTCCCCGCCCCACGGTTCCGTCCCGGTTAGGGCACGAGAACCCTGCGTCCAGAACAAGTTTCTGGAGCCGCTCACCGTACCTGCGGCGGTAATAACCCACGAACGAATTGTATCTTTTCCCTTCTGAAAAACCAAACATAATGCAGCCGTTACTCCTTCTTCCGATTCACCTTTTCTTCGCGTCCTCTTCAGTTCCACGTTCAATTGTGATTGTCCTATTCCGGGCATTCGGTTTTCAAAGAAATCCATTAAGGAGAACTCCTGTTCCACGTCCGGATGTGATTGCCCTATCCCCTTTTCCCGACACGTGCCACCGAAAAGTACGACATATTCCTTGCAAAACTAATGAATTGTGAATATTTTTACAAGTTGGATCCGTCATTGGTTCCGGAAAGAGAAGGTTTTTGATTGGTTTGAACCACGAAAGGGCATTTCAAGCAGAACAGTTTATTGATTATAAACAGATGTCGATATGAACATATTCCTGAAAATTTTGTCTTCGGCGGCCGCGGTCGCTCTGTCATTCAATTGTGCCGCCTCAGCGCAGGAAGCCCCTAAGAAATGGGCTGTGGTTGAGTTTTCCGCCAACTTTATGCGCGAGGCACCGGACTACGCCGCCGAGCTTGGAGACCAGGCGTTGATGGGGACGGTGGTCGAGGTCCTGGATAAGTCAAGCTACTGGGTCAAGATAAAGAGTCCGGAGCCTTACACGGCCTGGGTCAACGAGATGGGGCTTGTGCCGATGAGCGAGGAAGAGCTTCAGGACTACCTTGAGGCTCCGAAATACATCTGCACAGCGGCTTTCTCACACATTTACGAGGAGCCTTCGATGGATTCCAGGATTGTCTCCGATTTCGTGCTCGGAGACATCGTGAGAATCATGTACAGTGTCAGGACGCATGCCGGAGGACGTTACAAAGGCTATGAGGAGGGACAGGCGGTTCTGAAGAAGAAGTTTGTCGGAGTCGTGCTGCCGTCAGGCAAGACCGGTTATGTTCCCGCTAAAGATGTCGCGGTGTTCTACAAATGGGCCAAAGACCGCAAGGACAGAACCACGGCCGGGAATGATTTCAGGCAGGATCTTCTGACCACGGGTTACAGGTTCCTCGGCGTACCGTACATGTGGGGCGGCACGTCCATCAAGAACGTGGACTGCAGCGGATTCACCCGCAGCGTATATTTCGCCAACGGAGTGCTCCTTCCGCGCAACGCCTCCCAACAGGCAAGGATCGGAGAGGATGTGGGGATATTCAAGGACAACGGGGATGTTGACTGGAGCGGTCTGCTTCCTGGCGACCTTCTGTTCTGGGGCAAGGCCGCGACCGACACCACCAGGGAGCGGATCACGCACGTGGGGATGTACATCGGTGACGGCAAGTTCATCCACTCCGCCCAGGTCGTGCGTGTCAACTCATTGGATTCCAGCGCTGCCGATTTCTACAACCGCAAGCCTGTCCGCGCCCGCCGCATCGTCGGCCACATAGACGCCGATGGCTCCGGAATCATCTCCACCTTACGCAGCCCGTTCTACTTTCCGCGGAATTAGTGCGGTCACAGCCCGTAAGCGACACCCGCATTGTCGGTCACATAGGCTCCAACGACTCCGGAATCATCTCCACCTTACGCAGCCGTTCTACTTTCCGCGGAATTAGTGCGGTCACAGCCTGTCCGCGCCCGCCGCATCGTCGGCCACATAGACGCTGATGGCTCCGGAATCATCTCCACCTTACGCAGCCCGTTGATTCAGAAAGTTCATCACCTGTTAATCAACTCGTCTCTAGGCTCGTTGAATTAACAAGCGACATTCAACGGCAATTTCATTTTCCGCAAATCGTGGCAATCTATGCTCAACAGGTCTCATATCTCATCCCAGAATATGTATGGTGGGCGAACTCTTTTTACGATACATATTAATAAATTACGGATTTCTGGTCTCCCCAAATGGATGGCAGGGCTTCATAACGCGCTGACCTTCAAGCCATGGGGCACCACACTCCAAGTTCCAACCAATTATGGACTCCTGGCCTCTTAAAATGACCAGCAGGACTTCAGATCTTTCTAAACGCCAGACAATTAAGTGCACGGTCATCATTTTCTACCGTAGCGCCATCTTGAGTGGAGTCCCAAACCAAGTGCTACATAGCGACCTTAGCCGTTTCCAACCAAAAGACCGTAGCGCCATCTTGAGTGGAGTCCCAAAACAAGCCCCAACCGTTGAACTACCTTGAAGGGAGATCCATTCCGAGGAACTTCAGGGCCTGCCACTCATCGGCCATCGTGTCACGGACCAGAATCCGCATAAGGACGTTTTTCTCCTTGATGGGCAGTAGGATGACATCCTTGGCCCTGGTGACGTAGTCATACCTGACAACATAATTCATCATCTGACCATAGGAGGTGTCCGGATTATGATGCCGTTCCTCCCTGATGTCATATTCACTGCCGGTGTTGGAGTTGATGGCAAGCAACATCTTTTCCGGACTTCCATAATAGGAAGAGAGCCTGTCATATTCAATAACATTATAGGTAATGACAATGAAATCGATAAGTTGGTTTTTCTCTTCAGGTGATAGGCCATCAAACATCCTGTGAAGTTGAGGGTACCTCAGGTAGCTGCCCCGTGAACAACATCCTTCAATCTCCTTGAGGTTTTTACGCATCTTGGTCGAGGCCACTCTACGCGACAGCTTTTCCGAAAACGGATGATCGGAAAACGCGTAGGCCAGAAAGTTCCATCGCCACTTGATCGCCTCCTGATGGATATTCCTCTCAACCGGATTGTTATAAAGGTAGGCAATGCTGGTCCTTATCTTTTTGTTTCCGATTTTCGGAGCGCTTCCGAATGGAGACTGGAACAGATGGCCAATGTTCGGGATCGTGACGCTTACAGAACCGGAAGTGATGTTCCTATCCGACACAAAGCCCTCAACCCCCCGCTTCAAGTCACCGTAATATTCATAGGAGAACGTCATATTCACCATTCTTTCGAACCCGCTGAGCGTAGGTAAATCCGGAGCCTCAACCAATTGATGAATATGATCGTACATCTCGCACAGACCCAGAACTGTCACTCCGTACCGTTTGGCGCAGGTGCAGAACACAGTGAAATAAACCAGACAATCCTCCAGACTGTAAAATATCACAGAACCGTTCTGTGACCGTTGATAAATGTGGTTCGGTGAACCGGACAGAAACTTTCGACGCCTCATAGCCTTCCCCTCTTTAAAAGTTTTACATAGTTAACCCACATCATTCTTTCAGGTGGACTGGTTGATTCCAGACCAGAGAACGATGCTTCACAAATATGGGGAATTAATCTATGATTAGCAAGAGTGTGGACCGTAAAACATCATGGGTTCGTTACTTATAAATTACTGGTAGTCAATTCCAGGGAGCAGAACTTCATAATGCACTGACCTTCAACCTGTGGAACGTCACACACTCTGTTCCAACCAATTATGGATTCCTGGTCTCCTAAAATAGAGGGCAGTATCTCATAACGTACTGAAATTCAGTCTGTGGGGTTTCACACTCTCTGTTCCAACCAATTATGGATTTCTGGCCTTCCAAAATGACTGGCAGGATCTCATAAAGTTCTGAGACCCAAGCCGTGGAGCTTCACGTTCTCTGTTCCAACCAATTATGGATTTCTGGCCTTCCAAAATGACTGGCAGGATCTCATAAAGTACTGAGACACAAGACGTGGAGTTTCACACTCTCTGTTCCAATCAATTATGGATTCCTGGTCTCATAAAATGACTGGCAGGATTCCATAAAGTACTGAGACTCAAGCCGTGGAGCTTCACGTTCTCTGTTCCAATCAATTATGGATTCCTGGTCTCCTAAAATAGAGGGCAGTATCTCATAACATACTGAAATTCAGTCTGTGGGGTTTCACACTCTCTGTTCCAACCAATTACGGATTCCTGGTCTCCAAAAATGACTGGCAGGATTCCACAAAGTACTGAGGTTCAGACTGTGAAGCTTCACTGACTATGTTCCAACATATTATGGAATCCTGGCCTCTTGAAATGACCGGCAGGATTTCAGATCTCACTAAACACCAGACAGTTAAGGTACGTTCACTGTCAGGTCACTGAGATCGGGCTATGAGGGCGGATCAGTTGTCGGCGGCGAGGAGGGTGATTATGCGGTCGATCAGGGGGTCGATGCGGGAGGCGGGGGCGAGGGAGTTGTTGGTCATTATGGAGAAGATGATGGTGTCGGACTTGGAGCCGGTGGAGGGTTCGATGTAGCCGCTGAAGCAACGGACACCGTTCATCGAGCCGCTCTTCAGGTGGACACGGGACTTGACGGTGGCCGGGGCATCCTTCAGGCGGGATTCATAATGACGGTTTCCTGGCTGGCCTATGGTCTGGATGTAGTCAGCGAAGGACGGACTGTCCATCATAGCGGAAAGGAAACGCACAAAGAAGGACGGGGAGATGTAGTTGTGGCGGGCGAGGCCGCTACCGTCAACTATACGGACATCATCAGCGCTGACACCGATGTTCTTCATCACCTCATTCACAGCCACATAAGAGGAATCGTAGGAGGCGGAATGATGAAACCTCCGGCCAAGGGTCCGGAAAAGGGTCTCGGCGTAGAAGTTGTCGCTTTTCAGGTTCGTCTCACGGGCTATGCGCTTAAGGGACGGGGAATATGTCTGACCGAGCATATTCAGGTCATCCACTCTGGAGGCGTAGGGGGCATATTCATTGGAAGAGAGGTTGGAGCGGACGCGGCCGAGACGGATGTCGGCGGGGCCTTCGGAGACGGGTACTCCATTGGATTTCAGATATTCACAGAAATAATGGGCGCAGGTGTAGGCTCCGAACTTGTTGCTGAACTCCTCGGTTTTGGGCTTGCGGTCGATGGCGAACGAGCCGCGGATCTCGGCGTAAGGAAGGAATTCGGAGTTGAAAAGGTAGAGCTGGTCGCCGGTGCCGGCGGGAGCGGTTCTGCAGGGATATTCATACCTCATCCACGGGGTGTTCGGGAAGGAGACCGTGACATTGACGGGTGAGCCGACGGACGGGCCGGCGCTCACGCGGAAGTCTTGGGCGTTCTCGTAGAAGCAGAGGCCGTTGCCGCCGGCTCCGTAGGCTGTGCCGATGTCCTGGTAGCTCCATGTGTCGTGCTCGATCGGGCCGTCGAAATAGCGGCCGTCGCCGATCACCTTGCCGTTGATTTTCTTGATTCCGGCCTTGTCCAGGAACGATTTCCACTGGGCGAAAAGTTTGGCGCGGGGGATGGCGATCGAGTCTTTCGAGGCTATGGTCGGGTCACCGCCGCCCACTATATATAGGTCGCCGTCAAGGATTCCGTCCTTGATGAATCCGCTGTAACCGAGGCGAGTGACGTACTTGAAGTCGGGACCGAGGCGATGGATGGCCAGGCCGGTGGTTATCAACTTCATCGTCGAGGCGGGGACCATCCTCTGGCCGCTGTTCCAGGAGGCGAGGGTGTCGCCGCCTTCGGTCAGGGCAAGGACCCCGAGGACGGAGGATTTCAGGGATTCGCTTCGGGAGATTGACTCGACATATCTCTGGGCTTTGGTCTTGGATCGCGCCTTGTTTGTGGAATGCAGTTGCGGGGAGGAGGCCACTTCGACAGGCTCAGTGACCGTGGTGGATAGGGACGCAGGCCCTTCAACAGGCTCAGTGACCGTGACGGGTAGGGACGCAGGTCCTTCGACAAGCTCAGTGACCGTGACAGGTAGGGACGCAGGTCCTTCGACAAGCTCAGTGACCGTGACAGGTAGGGATGCGGACTCTTCGACAGGCTCAGTGTCCAAGGGGGCGGAATCGATGCTCAAAGGGGTGACCAAGGAACCGGATGGTCCCTGAGCTTGCCGAAGGGCCACGGCGGAAGGGGCGATGGCGACCGACATCACCAAAGCGCAAACACAAGAATTTATGAATATTCCGAATCTCATAACAGTTGTCTTTTTGAATTTCAAGCCGTTCCAAGGCCCACGGATGAAAACAAGGAACGGCAAGAGTACAAAAATAGTGTTTTATTGCTAAATTTGCAGCGTGTAAAAACCGCTTATGCGGAACTAACTTGAATCAAATTGTCATTGAATATGAAAAAATGCGTCCTTGTGTCCGGCGGTGCCGGATTTATCGGAAGCCACGTCACCGTGGAACTTATCGAGGCCGGCTACGATGTGATCGTGGCCGATAATATGTCCAACTGCGATGAGACCTGCTACGAGGGAGTCAAGAAGATCACCGGAATGGAGGATATTCCTTTCGTGAAGATGGATTTCTGCGATCCTGTGGCGACAGAGTTGCTGTTCACGGCCAACCGGATTGACGCCGTGATTCATTTCGCCGGCTTCAAGGCCGTCGGAGAGTCCGTCAGCGAGCCGCTGAAATATTACCGGAACAACCTGGAATCATTTATGAATGTCATCGAGACCGCAAGGAAGCACGGATGCGAGAATATTCTGTTCTCATCCTCCGCGACAGTTTACGGCGAGCCTGAGAGGCTTCCGGTGACGGAGGAGTCGCCAAGGCAGCCGGCCACCTCCCCTTACGGGAACACAAAGCAGATGTGCGAGGATATTCTTCGGGACTCCGTAAAGGCATATTCAAATGTCAAGGGAATCGCGCTGAGGTACTTCAACCCGGTCGGAGCGCATCCGTCGGCGCTGATCGGCGAACTGCCGCGCGGCGTGCCGAACAACCTGGTGCCGTTCATCACCCAGACCGCCATCGGCAAGCGTGAGTGCCTCTCCGTCTTCGGCAATGACTACCCTACTCCGGACGGAACGTGCCAGAGAGACTTCATCGACATCGTGGACCTGGCGAAGGCGCACGTCTTCGCGGTGCGCAGAATGCTCGACGGCAAGATGAAGAAGGAATATGAGATCTTCAACATCGGTACGGGCAAGCCGCTGTCGGTGATGGAGCTCATCAATGCGTTCGAGAAAGCCAACAACTTGAAGCTGAACTACAAGTTCGCTCCTCGCAGGGCCGGAGACGTTACCGCGATCTGGGCGGATCCTACGCTTGCCAACAACGAGCTTGGCTGGAAAGCGGAGAGGTCAATCGAGGACACGCTGGCCGCGGCCTGGGCTTGGGAGAAGCATCTGGCAGGGAAATAAGTCCGTGGAGGGCAACATTTAGAATCCGCTTTTGATTCGTTTGAAATGTTCTTTGAAGTGAAAAATCTTCAAACAAACAAATCAAAACAGAGTATTAGGCTTCACGAAAACGAAAAAATGGGGAAGGCCATCCGGTCTTCCCCAAATATTTTTCTGCAAAGAGAACGGTTACTTTGCGGTCGCCTTGATGAGTTCGCTGAGCTTCTGATACATAGCGTCAGTCTTCTCAAGGAGTTCCTTGCGGATTCCGGCATAGTAGGCGGACTTCTTGCCTTCCACCTTTGCGTTCACTTTGTCCCTGAGGTCATTGTAGAGTTTGACAGCCTCGTCGAAGAGTCCGCCCAAAGCCTCATCGTCAGCTTTCTGGTTA
>OJJV01000802.1_pt1 | contig 16503 bp, 8 predicted proteins | sample 1596391 | NCBI WGS metagenome assembly OJJV01 (sample SAMEA4350164, study PRJEB24818) | metagenome | biome: human; feature: gut; material: faeces | place: Denmark | collected 2013-09
CAATGTTATTGAAGGTTTTATATAGGCAACACTGGAACCCAAATACAATCCCTGTTTAATCACCTACCTTAGAGCTACGGACTTGGATAAACATCCGTAGGTAACTATATATTCTCCAATAACGTAGCCTCTGTTTCAAGACTTAGGCTAATACCCGGCCAGTAAACTGGATATATAAAACTCAAACATTGTTTAACGTTTTATATATTATTGCAGATATTACTCCACCGATGACTCTCATTTATCTTCTCTCGCCATACAAAGCGATTATATCTAGCCTCTATCATATTCACCACTTTCTTGATATCAGATAAAGTTAGTTTCTTTATCTCCATATTCCTGCTATCCATTCTAACAAAAGAGTTCTTAAACTCCTGCTCGGTTATAGCCTCCAACCTAAATAGATTGTATTTTATAAGTAACTGGGTTACGTCAAATATCAGGATATTAAGATCAATATCATCCTTCAACTCATTAAGAAGATCACGCATCATTTCCTTAATGGCGTCGGTATCAAGCTCCAGTCTCTCGGCTTCCCTCATCAACTTCTTAATGATGCCATTGTACTCGATTATGATATTAGCGTTATCATCATCGGTAGGCAGAAGAATATCCATCGTACATTCTATACCAACCTTATCACTAAGCCTTTTATTGAACTCAGTCATATAATCGAAAGCCTGATCCCTGCTTAAAGCGTATGTATGGTCAAGCAACTGCCTTTGTCTGTTATTGACAAAATAATGACTGGTGTATAACATCATCAAGACCTTCACTCGCTGGATGCGTAGGTCTTGCATAATTTTACGGTGTAAAAAACTATCTAACTGCATAATATAAAGAGTCCCCACCGGGGCCATCACACACCCGACAGGGACCAACTTTTAAATATCTTACTCGTCAGGTGATGGACTGACGCCGCGAAGATAAGTCAAGATATTTAATTTAGCAAGGATTTTCCGCCTCATTTTCTCCGGATACTACATTACCGTCGGAAACCAAAGACTTGTCCTCGGCAGCCTTCGTAGGCGAGACGGATCCCGATTGGAGACCAGACGGGTTGACGAACGGGGTCTCCGTATCCTCGAAGAACGTCTCATCCCTCCTAATACTCATCCTGAACTTAGGAGCTATGAAAGGATCGTTATTAAGATCAATGTTGATCGTAACGTCATTCATCAAAATATCCTCCTTAGTCATGGAATCGCCTATCCACCCTCTTACGTCAGTAGTCATAGGCATCTTACTAGCCGCTTCCTTGACAGCCCCTAGCCGTTTCTTGATAACATCCACGTCTCCCGTCAACGGAATCATATATGTCTTATTATCCAACCCGGATCTGGCTATAGCGTTATTAAGATCCATTATATCATCAATACTTACGCCTCCGCCTAGACCTTCCATAATTCTATCAGCCATCGATCCGATCATGGATGAGAATGATGATATATCCTGATTTTTCAATCTTACGGGGTACAGGTAATTTCTTCCATTTCCTGTCTTTATAGCTACAACCGGGATACGCGAATTTTTATAATTACCATACTTGTCCCTAACGATAGCCGTACAGAACGGGAATATGTTATACCTAATATTATCCTTCATCGTAACCTCCCCGTTCTCTATATATCCTACGCTCTCGACCTTACCAACCGTCTCATTGGTAAAGTCATTTTCGGATACCATCAACGTACCATTATCATCACTTATGCTAAAATTAGGTCTTCCCGGCAAAACACTGGTAACTGTGCCTACGAACGGTATATCAATCTCGCCAGCGACAGATCCTACATTATCCCTATACAACTCAAAGGCCATACTCCTTAAATCAGCGTTACTTCCTTTTGAGTCCGGGTCATTGGCTTTCAGTACCGAGACGAAATTGCCATCGCTATCCACGATCTTAATAACCATATTATCAACCAGCTCTCTGTAAGCCGACTTAGTCTCATCAGAATTAGGATCAACGGCGTTAAGGCTATTGTATTTATCATACAGTCCCTTGGTGTATGGATCTGACATATCCATCTTAAACCTTACCATATCACCCTTGCGAAGGCTAGCCGCTGCTTCCTGATTCACCGACTCGTTGTTAGATCCAAACGTATCACCCGTATAATAAGGGACAATAGACCCATCCTGCCCCTTGCGATACACCATGAACCAGTTGGAGGTCGATAAGGCGGTCTGCCGCCCCAGTATGACACCGGTAGCGTTCTCGAAAGCCTGAGCGTCATCCTCACTAATCATCCATCTTGAATGATTCTTGGACTCAATAACGCTGAACATGTTCGCCCCATCAGTAAAATCCATCACCATCTTATCATCCATAACATATTCACCGGGCGTGACGAGAGCCTTAAGCCCGGATCCCGCCATAAACCTGTCAAGCCTCATCCCTCCTACCTCATAATACATGACCCCACCGATCTCCCTCTTTTGAGCCATCAAAACCACCGGATTCTGGGCGGCGTTGACCTCCGTCCTGCCGGTGGATGTCCCGGGTTCGCTCTCCGTGAGAACATCACCCATAGGTATAGACTTATCGTAATCCTTGACAACCATACTTCCATTATCATACAGCCTCATCCATTCCACGAATTGAAGAAGAGGATCATCAGAATAATTATTGATAATATCAATAGCCTCATTAAGTTTATCCTGATCAACTTCATTCCCGTTGTCAATATCATTCATAAGATCATTGTAAGTCTGTATAGCCCCCTTAACCTGATCCTTATCAAGACCATTAATGTTTATATCTATGATATCATCAATAGTATCTCTGATGTTATTTAAGACGTTATCGTTGGTATTTAACCTATCTATCATTGACCTAATCTTATTAAGCCTAGCTATAGGATTATCGCCAAACCCATTTACAAGATCATTGATACGATCCTTATTATTATCATATATCTGCCTCTCCCTAGGAGATAAGATATCCTCATTACCGTTCCATATCTTTATAGCTATATTATTGATTCTATCATCAGAAGGATTTATAATATCCTCATTATCAGGTACATTCTCAACGATACCTCCCTCATCAGCCTTGATGTCATTCTCCATAGATCTGGCGATCATATGATTATAGGTCTTGAACATAAATGCCTCGTCCTCTCCTATAAGACCATCTTGATAAGCCTTATCTATGGCCTGATCATTGGCATAAAGGGAATTAGCATCAGGATCATCGGTATTCCTGAAATCATACTTGCTGTCATCCTCCTCATAAGTCTTCCCCCATGCGTTCGATAATATCTTCATGAACCCGCGCTCCTGCGCCCGGATGAATCTTCTGTCACGCATACGACGAAGTGACTCGTTTATATTCTTATAAGCCACAAGATTATGACGATACTCGCTAAGCAACGCCATAGCCTCCTTATGATTATCAACCCCACGGATAGATACGGCATTCTCAAAACCGACTATAGTCTCATAAGCTGCCATAAGATCGGCGGCGCTGATCCTTGATTCATCCCTGTTTAATAACAGCTTAGATATATCTGTCTCTGAGTTAACTAACGTAGCTAATCTCCTCTCCAAAGCAATCCTATCCTCCGTCAATTTAAGAAGTCTATCATTCTTCTTGGCTAACTTGACCTTATCAGACTCAAGAGCTTCCTTAGATGTGACACTCTGCTGAAGCTTCAAAACATTCTTCTCCATTTTCTGTATATCATCTGTAAGCTTCCTGAGTTTCTCAAGATCCCTACTCGAATCAGGATTAAGACGAGAATATATATCTAAAGCAGGTCCTATATCCGTATTGTATATCCTTCCTAACTGATTAGCGATATCATCCAAGTTATCCTTAGCCTCAAGACCGTTATAAGCCATGTTGGAGATATAGGTGTTAAATGATCTATTGGATATACCATCGGTAAGGGAGTCGGCAAATCTGCTGGCCATAGTAAAATTATCAACCTTCTTATTGAACTCACTGATAAGGTTGGACTTATACTCATTTACCTGCTCATCTGTCATATTCATATCGGAGGCTATATCGCTATTAGGTATAGACTCGATGACTGTCTTGAAATTCTCCTTAGTATCATCTAACATCCCCATTTCCTGATCATAACGAAGACGGTTGAATACGGCATCACTAAAAGTCTTATCTACGATTCTAGAATTAGGTATATCATCAGCGTTATTATCCGTACTTAAGCCTGATAATTGAGCGTTAAGAGCCATACTGCCACGAATAGCACGGATAGCGGCGGTAGTCAAGGCGCCGGCATTGGTGTTGTAGACCTCCACCATCCCCTTGTTCCGGGACATGTCTTGGCTCCATTCCTTTATACCACCAATAGTTTTTCCTCCCATAACCGATCCGATAATCATACCGATGCCGATTTCCTTCCATCCCTGATTAGATCCGTAAGTCTCCTTGAACCCGTTCTTTATAGCCTCCATATAGCCTATATTCTGCCGGATAGCCATAGGATTGTACCTTGATTCTACCCAATCCTCGGCGGATTTACTAGCCACTCCCTGAAGACCTTCCTCATACAGACCCTCAGATACCGGACGTTTGATGATATTGAACGTATTCCCGGCTATTTTCTGCCATTTCTTAGGCGTTATGGCCTTCAATGTCCCGTTATCCATCCTCTCGGCGCCTACGCCAAATATATTGCGTTTTATGAACTTATCCACGCCAAGATCCATGCCGAACATATCGCCGAACATAGCTATATTGGATAATGACAATATACCGACATTGGCGCCAAATACGGCATTAGCGGCATCGGCGTTGTCAGCCCTGAACTTCATAAGCTCCTCATATGGGACTTCCCTTCCATAAGCGTTACGGTAAGACTGCCTGAAATTCTCCTCAGCCTCCATCAACATGCTTCTAGCTTCGACAGATGCCTCCCATGAGGTAGATGTACCAAGGAAAGCGAGGGTGTCCAGCCCCTTGCCTATCCTCTGTCCAGCACGGGCGGCCCTAAGGTAAACGCCGAACGCTTTCTTGGTATCCGAAGCCGCTTTGCCTATCCTAGCCAAAGCCACGCCTGCCCTAGCTCCCGTACGAGCTAAGTTCATCAATCCAGCACCGGAATATACAGCTGATGATAACATGGCACCAACGGTAAAAGCAAGACCGGATAAGAAATCGTTAGACCAGAAATTAGCCGTAGTCATGCTCTGAAGAAAATTCATATCCCGCTCCTCTCGATTGTAATAATGAGCTAGACCATAATCCATCTTCTTATCCTGATCATCCAGCCATCTCGTGAAATCGTTATCAAATACGGCGTTAAAATTACCTCTGGATACACCGGCGTAAATACCATAAAAAGGCTGGATAACGCCGCCTAATCCGTATAAAGCAGCCTTACCCGCCAGCTTACCCAATCCTCTCATCCATTTCTCGGTCCTACCTTGGCTCCTAGATAGACGCGTGTCGTTATCTACGCCTGAAATATAAGACTCGTATTTAGGTATCCAAGTACCGCTACTGAGTCGATATCTTGAATCCTCCAACGATATCTCCGGACCTGTAAGGTTAAACCTACCCTTATAGCTTTGGTCAGATGCCATATATCCCAATGGGGACATATGCTTTATATCATCATAATAATTTGTCTTAACGGTATTCTTAATCCTTTCCGACAATGATGGTATCTGCGACTTTGATCTCTCCGAAGCAGAGTACGGATCAAGCACGGGAGGCAAATCACGATCCGGTATATCATAGGTATTCGTACCAATGGCTCTAGTGGCATCAACACCCATTGTGGGATAGCCATATCTTTCGGCCAATTTCTTTCCATCAGGAACGTTATTACCGGTTTCCATTATTTCCATTATTTCCACTATTTCTGTTTTTTATCTCTTGATCAATGATACTGGCTATAGGGGAGATGAAACTCTCGAAGTCATCGGTAGTCGATCTGCCCTCACTCCTCCAATACACCTCATTTTCCTTACTAAGTATCTGTTGCCACGCCATAGTCAAATAATACTGAGGACAAAAATCAATCTTTCTGGCTACTTCGTCAGCGTAAGCTACGCCATCTAGGTCTATAGAATACAACGGGGTATCTCCCTTACTGGCTTTCCCCTTACCATATATATCCACATTTATGCCAGAAGATCCATTATTATACTTATATCCTGAAGCCCTTAACTCGTACATGGAAGCGTTATCAAACAACACGTCAGTAGCGATCATCATCTGATTCTTCCTGATATTACCGTCATTTATATTCGTAAACATATCTATATAAGGCATTGTCATATCTTTGGCCCCGCTGGCGTAAGCGAATGGAGCCACCTGCAATGACTTAGCCATCTTCCCATAAGCGTTATCACTTGAATTAGCGAACGATATAGATACAACACCAGAGTCGTAGGTCTCGGATGGAATATTTACATCCTCTTTATAGAAAGCAAGGTCATTGGCAGCCAGATCAGCCTCGCTTACCTCAATAACGGATCTACCATCACCTCCATTATTGCCAATGATCTGATACTTACCATCAGCTATAGGGGATATGGTAAACGTTATCTTCGTATTGGCATTATCCTTATCCTTAGGAATAAAACCACCACCACGGGTAAATAGGTCACTAATCTTTATATAATCATACTCGGCTTTGCTTTTAGACGGATAATCACCGGAAAAGATATACTCACGCTCGGCGTACTCATGACGATATTGCCTTAAATAATCCTCGCCAGCACGCTTTGCGTCATCATTTAACCTACCCAAATCTCCACGACTCCATTTATGCCTTAATAAATCATTTCTTTCCTTATGCGCTTCGTCATATATAGCGGTAGCGACAGCGATCGCTCTATTATCCCCAGCAAACCTGTCTTTTATTTCCTCGATATGCCTATTCTTGTTAGCCCCAGATACGGCAAGAGACATTATAGATTCAATATCATCAAGCGACAAAGACGTTCCCATAAGATCATTCAAACGATCCATAATAATACTTGACTGACCTGAATCTACCGATACGTATGGCGCTTCCCCTTGAATATTACTATTAACAACGTTTATATTATCATTTAGCAAAGAACTATAAGCAGATAGCTTAGCCCAATCGTCTAATGTTATATCGTTTATGCCATCTATATCAAAAACCTTATCACCATTATTGTTAATATCCCCAAGATTGAATGTGCCAAATCCGTAACTAATATCTATACCTGATCCTTCATACGATCTAGCCTCTTTCTCAATTATAGCATCAACACCATCCAAAACAGTATTCTCAGCCTTATTGAAGCCCTCATTAATCTTACTATACTTATTCCTTTGGTTATTTAACCCAAGAAGCTTTATATAACTATCCTTTCCATTATAATCAAGAAGTGTATTCGTAGATCCACCATTAGCCTTAAAATAAGTCATGATAACCTGATCCCTATCCATATCCTTGACCACATTACTATTCTCAGGATCAGATGCCCATGCGTCGATCTTCCTCTTGGCATCGTCTGATAGAGACTTTACAAAATTCTCCATGCCTGTATTCACTGCCTTTTCATTGGCTATAAATCCATTCATGAACTCATCGCTTATATTCACATCTTCAAGATTGGCACTCTTCGTAACCACGGTGGGACCGGTCATGTCATCGCCTCCACCATTTCCATTCTCCGATTTACCTGATTTACTAGCTCTTATCAAAGCGGATTTCTCCATGGCTAGATTATGCCTTTTTGTCTCATTGAACTTAGCCCTCTCCATCATCTGTTGATTAGCCTTGAAATAATAATCATCAACACCAAGCGTCTCGTATGAGTTATTATAAGACCATCGTAACCCCACGCCACGAAGGAACTGCTGCCTCACCATGAACATGCCGGCCCGCTCCGGACTGTAGTTGCTGCCGATAACGCCCTCAGCCTCCTCCACGAAATCATTTTTCTGCTTGGTGATATCCGCCAGCTCTGACTCCAACCTAGCCTTTTTGACCTTATCATTGCCAACGCCCTTTAGCTTTGCCCGTATAGATTCTTCCTTGGCACTAAAATCATCAATATACCCTTTAAGGAAATCAGAGGTACTCTGGACATTGAATAGGTCAGGATTCGTCCTAGCCATATACCTACCCTCTAGTTGCATCTGAGCTTTGCCGTTCTCTGATATGGAAGCCATGGCTATATCCCTGACTTGAGCATAGCTCATTTCATCTATATACATCTCACGCATCTCCCCCGTCCTGTTACCATTGGCATCAATCACCGGCACATTGACTTTCTTTCCCTTATTAAGGGAGATGAAGTTCTTCATCTTCTCATCAACCTCAGCGTGATAATCCGTATAAGGAGTATAATGTATAGGATTAAGACGTGTTCCTACCTGACCGTCATTCATCCATGCCACGGCATCGGCGAAAGCCTCAGCCTCGTTTATAGGACTATACATCTTAGGATTATTCAATTTCATATCCTCCATCTTCTCACTAAACGACCGGATCTCCCTAGTGCCGGCAATGGCATTCAACACACGGGTATCCAGAGCCTCTCCAAGACGAGCCTGTATACTTCTGGCTATACCATCAGAAGCCAAATTAGATTTACGATACACGTTATTCACATCCTGTATCAATCCATTTAACCTATTCTGAAGATATTCCCTATCCTGAGGTTTTATAATGTCAGAATTGATAATATAATCAGCATACTCGTTTATAGCCTGCCGATTGGTATCTATCTTCTGCTGCATGTATCCCATACCCTGCATCATGACATCTATGTTGTAGGGTGATACGTACTTTCCGTAATTCCTTAATATACTATATTGTGAAGCCATCCTTTATCCTTTCTTGCCTTTAGTTACTTCCTGAGCAGGATATAATCTCCTGTAACTTAATATATCTCCTTGAGGGTCTGCGATCAACTGACCATTGGGACCGATCTTTACATCCCCAAATATAGATCTTAATGTATTCATGGTCGTAGCCGTGTTCCACTTCTGCTGAATCTCATCATTGACGCTATCGAAATACCTAGCCCAGTTCTCGTCATTTATAGCCAATCCCTGCAATATCCGTTGTTGATAAGCTTGACGTTGGGCTATGTTCTTGTCGTAAGTATTCGCCCATGATTGAGAATTGACATTATCAGCCCAAGTCCTTTGAGCCACATTCCCTTGTTCTACCTCATTTATATACTTACCTATATTGGAACTCATGATAGCCTGTAAATTGGAAGATAAAGCCCCTCTCTGGGAATCCGGGACATTACCCATCTGATCCAATTGTGATTGGAAAGCACGATTAGCCTCAACCATATACTGATCAGCCGATCTCAACACCGGGTCCACGGTAGGAGCGTAATGTCTTTCCAGACCTTCCGTTGTCACGGCTCCAGGAGTCATCCTGAACACCTCAGGAAAGTCAAGACCACCACCTACTATATTCCTGCCTCCATTGCCGCCGTTCGACTTACCGGCATTTGTGTTGGTTTTAGGAAGTGTATTAGGATCAATCAGCTCAGGCATATCCAGCTTAACATCAGGATCCTCCACATCACCTATATCCATAGGACCGGGAGCCACCTTATGCGGGTCAAGTATAAAATCAAGACCTTCCATGCCTTTCATGGATCTCAATGCCTGCATCTTAAGCATATCCTCGCCAAGGATCTTATTAACGATATCTTTATTCTTGTCAGAAAACAGTTGACTGAAATGAGTGATACCAGCGTCGTTAAGAGCCTTATGCTGTTCCTCTGTAACAACGTCTAGACCGATCATAGGGCGAGATGTGGTAAACAAACCTAATTTATTGTCTCTCATCCTATCATGATATGCGGCTTTCTTGTCTTCCGGGTAATTACCTTGACTATCCTCACCGCCAAAGGAAACGAGCGTCGTGTAATCCCGAAGCGCCTCGGCGTTGGCGATGATCGGGTTCTCAGCCGTAGCCAAGCCCATCCAGCTACTTGTCTGACCGTAGATAGCGTCTTGCAACGCCCTAGCCCTAGTGCCCTCTGAAGCTCCCATATAAGCATCGTAAGCGACCGGATTGAATGTCTTATAATAATTCAACCTCTCATCCGTATTAATACCTCCATAAGAGCCATCAGTTCCTTGGCGCTGATAACCGAAATAGTTAGGATCATTGTTGAACCTATTCTCGATCGGGCGGAAAGTTAATTTACGACCGAACAAAGACGTGCCTCCTATCTCCATCTTCTGGCGAATACCAGCCACTTTCTTAAGCAGCTCTTTCTTAGCCTCAGCTATATCCTCCTCCGTAAGACCGTATTCTTTCATGGATCTGGATATGATGTTATCTATCTCACCTCCCTTGGCGAAATACGTATCCTCATCCTTCTTCATCTTCCGGTCTTCCTGCTCCTTGTATATGACATTAGCGAAGTCCGTAAACCTTCCCTCTAAGCCATTAACGGTATCGTTACTATCATTTATAGCCTTAGATAATACAGAGGCGTTTAAACGCCTTGTATTCTCGTCATCTATCTTATCGTTTTTCTTCAGCTTCTCCAGCGCCTTTTTCTGATCATCGTAAGCCGATTTAAGACCGATCTTAGCCTTATACCTGTCCATTAACGTAGCATACGTATCCTTAGGCGTGGCTTTGATCCCATACGTATCTCTGATGTATTTAGCGAAATCCGGCTCTATGGTTGTGTCGTCGGTAATAACCTTCGTTCCCTGCTCCAAGGAAACGGGGGTTCCACCATCGGCGTGCTTCTGCCCCATAGCCTCCATCGGCGCCTCTCCGGGCTGCGTCACGTACTCACCCTTCTCGACCTCTACGTTGGCTTGATCTTCCATCGACTTAGGTAACGGATACAGATACTCACCGGTAAGGCTTCCGCTATCAAACCTATTATTAGGTCCTAGATAAACGCCCCCGCCATCCTTGTACTGCATCTGGGATTGCCTTCTTTGTCTGGCCTCACGCTCCTGAGCCAACCTGATATTGGTACGAGTACCTTTCTCAGACGCTATCCCAGAAACCACGTTACGAGCCAATCCCATGATACCACTAATTCCTGAGGCTATGGTGGTTATCGTATTAGCCGTTTTAGCCCTAGTGGATAAATCTCCATATCCCTCACTTCTCATACGACCTATACCACGACCCATCTGAGTGAATCTAGACCCTATATCATCAGCTCCATAGTAAGGGATGGTGGTAAAATCAAAAACATCCGTACTACCAGACTTATCAACCTTCTTATTACTTTCAACCAAAGCGCTCAAATCACTTGTATCAATGGTATTAATATCAGGATACTGAATATCAAATCCTATCTGGGTAGACGAAACCAAAGGCTCCACTCCAATACCCTGAAGACCAACAACATTACCGGGCATGACAGGATCAACTTCCCCGGCCTCTTGATATTTAGGTATCTTCCTCTTGATTACATACTTGCTCATATCAAATTAATTTCGTTCTGACACAAAGATAGTTTAAAAAAATAGAGACTCATCATTTCACAACGATGAGTCTTTTTAATATCAATCTTTTAAACACGTTATAGGATTGCTCCACTTCTTTTTCCACTCATGACCAAGATAATCTATAAGTTTATCATAAGTATCTATAAAGCCACCATCTATAACCCCGGTGATAACATTCTCTACAGCTACTATGTCGTTTAACTGATTCTTTGTAGCCGTATTCCTTATCCCACTCTCATGCTTGTTAAAGACGATAAAATTAATAGCCTTAGCTACCCTTGATATCTTATCAGACAACTGACTCTTGTCGCTAACCAACCTGGCGACGGCCGAACTCATCTTGATATAAGCCTCGCCAGCGGCATTCCTGTCCTCTATGAATCCATCATGCAACCATATTATCACCTTGGCGTATATCTCTGGATCCAATTCCAATGCTACCATAACAAAAAAATACGGATTTACATACCATTTCTGACCCTCTCCCTTTCCTCTTCGGTAAGCCATTCCGTATTTTTTGAGATCGGTTATCTTATTGATTTTCAATTCATGGTTTTGTACCGTAAGATTTCTTACAGTACATATATCATTAATACTCAGCTCCCTAACAAGAGCTTTCATCTTTTCCTGAAATCCATTAGTAGCAAACAAATGATCAAGCCTTCTAGACTCCAACCCCATAGATTTACGTTTTTCATTCAAGGCTTCCATAACTTCCGTTATGCATACAAACCCGTCCTTGGACATAACAGAAATGTTCCTACCTAATAATTCCCTACTCTCTGATGATAAAATCAAATTACTTTTCATATCTTTACTAAAAGTTTTTAATTAATAAATGCGCCTATCCGCTCGTGATGAGTAGGTAGGCGCACAAATATAAGCAATACTAATATTATTACAAAATATAATAGCCTATATCATAGATAATAAAATCTTGAAATTTTACATATCTCAAATAATTACAATATGCTAGATCCTTTTTACAAACAGTGATCCTATAGCCTTAACCAAATCATAGAAACCGGCAGAACTGAGACCTACAGCCACTCCATATAATAGAGCCTCCCACCATTCACTCCCTATAAGCAATGGAGACACCTTTAGAAACCACGCTAATATACAAACCAGCATACCTATGACTACGGCGGATAGGACTTTAGCCCACTTATGGGTGTCAATATACGGCACTACCTTGGCTAACTGCGTAGCTGACATCGTGACGAAAGCCATGATGCCGGTAAAGGTAGTTAGATCAATGGTGATAGTCCCTTCTGACGGGATTATCTCTTGAGCCATCAACGCCATTGGCGCTAATAACATAACTAATAGGAACAATAACTTCTTCATATCAAAAACGTTTAATGATTTCACAAATATAACACTAAATCAATTAAATATATGAATATATCTATTGAAATATAGATATACGACAATAACCATGGCCTATATGACCTTTCCCTAAATCATATAATCCACCCAAAGGATTAGGCATTTTTTCTAATTCCCCTTTCACATCTGTCCATACGAACCCGTTCCCATCTATCATCTTAGTGTTAGTAAATACATATTTATCATATTTCACGCATCCCGGATGACCGGATATATACGAGGATCCTCCACCACCAGCTTGAATAGCGTTCGACGATATCCCGCCGCTTGGTCCTCCATAAAAGCCTCCTCCTCCACCAGAGGAATACGAAACGCCATCAAAACCACATCCTCCTCCCACTCCTAATAGACCTCCATTTCCGTTAGTTAAATTATTGCCGGAGTTAGATCCTCCCGCTACTTGGGATGCAGGAGTTCCCTTGGCATAGCCCCCCAGATACGCCTTCAACCCTCCCGCTGATCCTCCGTGCCCAATAAAATAATACTCACATCCTCCACCACCTCCCCCGGCTACCATAATACGGGTCTTTAAAGAATCTACGTTTAGAGGATCGCTATTGTTGGACAACCTCAAATCTGTAGCTCCGCCCCCGGCTCCCTCATAGATATACCTTCCAGCGCTCTCATTAGTCATTGAATGCCCTGAACCTCCTCCATTATAATTATATTTTACAACATTACTCGTCTGCTTAAGTCCACCATTTCCACAATACACATAAATGATATCACCACCAACTAACTTGATAAATCCAGCCACATATCCACCATACCCAGGGTCATTGGATCTGGTAAACCTATCTTCGCTATCATTGTAACCATAATTACCTTGACCACCCCAGCACTCAACATAATAATACGCCGACTTTGGAGCTACAAATGTATGGTAATTATTACTATTATAAGTGTATGTATACAATACATCCAAGCTTTTGGGGCCTGTCATTACACGTCTTCTCATAACATACCTCCCCTTAGATATTTTACTAACAATGCTATAACCATCCTCCTATCATCAGCCATAGCATCTACCCATCTATTCCCCCATCCTAAACTACTAGGGTGGGGGGGGTAAAACAAGTCCCCTTAAATAACACATCAAATAAAAACAACAACTTATTCATAACAAATTATTTAACATTAAAATACTAACTATTATTTCTACTCACACCTTTTATGTTAAGGCTTAACCCCGGTATCATATTAAGAACCAACTGCCTTTTTGCCTGTTCCCTACGCATACGCTCGGTCTCCGCTATCTGCGCCTCCGATTGAGGATCATTCTTAATATTATTGGCGATGTCCTCTATGGCTTTCTTGTTAGCGCCAGATTGAGCTAGCATCTTATATAACAGATCTTGACCCTCCTTCTCCCACCAGCTATCTATGGAAGGGTGGGAAGCCAAAGAAGGATTGGCAGGGGCTACCGTCTCAGGGGTAGGCTGCTGACCTCCGTCCCCCATGCCCGAATCCCGCTGCCCGAACTCGTATCTCATTGGCTCGTTCTCCGGGACACCATACCTATCAGAGAACATATCGGCAAACTCAAATCTCTTCTCATTTCTTAAAGTCGATCCAAGAGGCCTGCCATACCCCTGATTCCATGCTACGGTAGCGTCCTTGTAGTTGGTAGCGTTATCAAAATCAGCCTTTGAGTACATATAATAATTATATACATTGCCTTGAGCGTCCTTATCAAAGAACTTGCCTTGATTGATGTAATTCCAACCTAACCCTGGGACCTTGCCTTGATACTCATCCACTAGATAATCCAACTGCTGTGTCAACGTCGGTTTCTTTCCATACCTGCGCTGTAGCTCCTTCTTTCTCGGTCCAAGCCATTGTTGGATGCCAAAATCACCGGCGATTCCTAGGGCTTCGGTGTCCCCTCCGGACTCGGCGGCGATGTTCGACAGGATACCGATAGCTTGCGTTTGTGGTATTCCCTTCTTATCGGTCAGATAATCCCATATCTCATCATACACAACCATCTTATTATCCTCTGATCTGTCAGGATCAATTACATATTTACCATCTCCATAAGCCCTACCTGTGCTTACGGCCCCTCCCTTATCTTTCTTCTCCTTATCATCATCCATCAACATCTTACCAACTATAGCCGCCGGCAAAATAGCAGGAACATTTTTAATGGCTTTTTTTATTTTATCCGATGATTCTTTCAATACCTTTCCCGTAGCTCCAAACATGTTCTTGGAATAATCTTCAGCATAATTGCTACCTATACCACTCACAAGGTTGTACACATCAATCTCATCCATACTATCGATATACTTATCAAGGTCATCAATAGATGGAGTCCTTCCATATGTATTATAAAATTTATTCCACAAGCGAAATCTAGCTTGAGTATTAAAAGCTATTTTCTCTGATATCTCATTACTTGATGAGTTTGGGTCAGCCCTATAAGCGTCTTTTAATAATGACTTATCATTTTCGGATAAATAAATCTTATTATAATTATTACTTGAATCATATTTATGCCTAAACTCATGAGATAGGTTAGATAAACTCTCATCGCTCCTAGTAACAACCTTATTGTATTTACTAGTATAAAACCCTTTAGCATTACTATTATCCAAAGCGGAGGATACCTCATATCTAAAATCATCGAAATCAGAATCCGCCGATACCCTTAGATTGTAAGCTTCTTCCAACCGTTTCCCATTATCATCAAGCATAGAATCTATCTTATCCTTAATATGCTTGTTAGACACATCATTTATATTTTGGAGATCAACACCATTATCAATCATCAAATCCACAGCCGCCTTATAAGAATCAGGGAGATTGTTATAATTCCTTGAAATTCTATCATGAACATCCTTGTTAAAAAAATCCCTAACCAAAGGTTCATCATGAACATATTTATCCACAAGATCATTATCTACAAGAAAATCATACAATTTACGTTTATCTTCTGGCAGAGGAATCTTCTTTACTTTATTAGCGAAAGAAAAAAATTCACCTAATACCGGGAATAGCCCTAAAGCTGATAATGTCATTCCTAAACCATCCCCAGCCTTCGATGACTCCACAAAATCTCTCACATCCATAACATCCCCGATAATAGGGATACCTCCAGCTATAATCTCGGTAATGTCAACTCCATCATTTATCTTCTTACCATATTCAGTATTAAGATTTATGCCACTAGATCCAACGGAGGTGTTATCCCTTGAAGCCACATATCCACCCCCTTTTTTCTTATCCATCTTCTCTCTGGGCCATATACCGTCTATGGCATCCACGTAACCAACGGGATGCTCCCCGTCCATGCGCCGGTTCCGCCGCTCGTCCGCTGGGTATAGGGCGTTGGCCAACGGCTGCGTGATATGACCCAACCCCTTATCCTTGGAACTCGACATAGCATCCACCACAGTCCGATATACAGGTCTTAATTTCTCAGGTAGATATAATCCCGCCTCATCAACCAGCTCACCTATCTTCTTATTTATACCCCTGAGGCTGAAATTATAATTACCCATACCGTTATTCAACGGGGACAACGTACCTCTTATCCCATTCATGCCTTTAACTGCGGCTCCTCCGCTAAGGATATCAAACTCCGGGGACACGTTTCTCAAAGGACTATCATCCATACCTCTGAAATACATAGGACGCTCGCCATTGACAACCCGGTTAAGATCCTCCTTATATACGGGTGCTCATATAAACTT
>OJJV01000803.1_pt1 | contig 16449 bp, 17 predicted proteins | sample 1596391 | NCBI WGS metagenome assembly OJJV01 (sample SAMEA4350164, study PRJEB24818) | metagenome | biome: human; feature: gut; material: faeces | place: Denmark | collected 2013-09
CTATATATACTTCATACTTAGTATTAACACATCCAAAATAAATAAAAATATTATCTTCACAAATTTTTAAATATGTACTATTAAACTTATCACTTAGTATACTTTCATAAATAGTATTACTATATTTATTCCTAATTTTATTAAGTATTAAATCATTTAACAAATCATAATTAATTATTTCATTATTATTAATTAACTCTCTTTTTCTAATATTATAGTTAATACTCTTATAATAATAATTTTTATTTTTCTTAAGACAAATAAACACATTAACCAAATCATTAATTTGATAAACACTATATTGAATAGAATATTCCCCTTTAAAATTATTTAAAAAATTCTTTATTTCTTTATTAATTACTTTATTATTAAAATATGGATATTCTATTTTATTGTAACTTTTAATTTCATAACTAATACTTTCTATTTCTTCTTGAAACATAAATCTTTTAATTATAATTATTATTAAAAATAATGTAATAATACCAATTATATAACACATAATTTTCTTCATACCAAATTATATGAAAAAAAGTTACTTCTTAGTAACCTTCTTCTTTGTAGTTTTATCAATTTTTAATAAATCTCTTATTTCACTTAATAATATAACTTCTTCACTAGGTGTTTTAATTTTTTCTTTATTTTCATTCTTTTCTTGTTTCTTCTTAAATCTATTAATTATCTTAATAACTGTAAACAAACAAAATGCTACAATTAAGAAATCTACTACATTCTGTAAGAAACTTCCATACATTATTTTAGCATTACCTACTTTAATACTTAGATTAGTAAAGTCATGTCCACCTATTATTATACCTATTAAAGGCATCATTACATCATTTACTAAACTAGATACTATTTTAGAAAATGCTCCACCTATAATAACACCAACAGCCATATCAAGTACATTACCTTTACTAATAAACTCTTTAAACTCACTAATAAACTTCTTCATTACTCACATGTAAATCCAGTTTTTGGACCCTCCTTTTTTTACTCTCCTCATTTTCTAATAACATTGTATCAAAAATAATTAATCAGGTAAAGTGTTTTCTAAAAAATATGATTATTAAAACATTTTTTATTTCTAGCAATATATTTGTCATAATCAAAGTCAAATTTCTTATCAAATAATTCTGAAATATAATATCTAGGTATTTTAAAAACCATATTCTTGTTCTGTTGTCTACCAATTCTTTCTCCACTTCTTGCCACTCTTCCACATAGATTAATAGATATTTTCCCATCTTCTAGTAAACACAAGAATTTTTCAAAAGATTTAATTCTATAAATTGAAATTTTATAATACCTAAAAAACAGATTTCCATATTCTTTCTTTTTACTAGCACAAACAAAACACAAATTTGTAAGTTTTGCTAAAATTCTTTTTTTTAATGAATAAAAATTAACATATGATATCTTTTCAATTATGTTTTTATTCTTGTCATATATAAGTAAATATATTTTTTTATCTTTTCTATTTACATCAAATTGAAAATAGTTTTCATAGATTAAAGTCATCTTATTTGCATATACATTTCCTTGTAATAAATATTTACTGTTAAACTCCCTATCAGGTTTTCCATAAGTCAAAAGCAATCTTCTCATTTCAAAATCTGTGGGTCCATCAAATGATTTTGCAAATAAAGAGATTGGAAATCTGCTAAATCTAGTTTTGCATTTAATTTCTATATTTTTATAGTCTGGCAAAAATGAACTATCAGGACTCTTTCCTAGTTCATCTTCAAAAGTGAGACCAACAGAATTATCACTATTATTTATACCCTTTATATATCCTTTTTCCGCAATTTTTAAAAATTTAGTAATTAATTTCTTTTCTATTTTTTCCATATTTATTCTATTATATGTCTTTTATGAATTGATAAAAATAGTAAGGATACTATATATAATATCATTTTTTAATTAATATTTCTAGTATTTTTTAACATTTATTTATTATTTATAATATAAAACTATAAATTATTAACTCTCACATTTTTTAATATTTTATTGGCATTACAATGTTTATGAAAAATCTTCAGTTGGTTATTTATAGTAAAGAGTATATATTTATTAAAACAAACTTTTTTGTAAGCTTTAAAAGGGCGGCCACCAAAAAAAAGAACTCCAAAGAGTTCTGATTTTTTTCTTGGTGCGCGCGAAGGGACTTGAACCCCCATGGATTTCTCCGCTAGATCCTAAGTCTAGTGCGTCTGCCAATTTCGCCACGCGCGCGCACTGGTGGACCCTGCAGGACTCGAACCTGCGACCGCCCGGTTATGAGCCGGATGCTCTAACCAACTGAGCTAAGGGTCCAACGACTACTTAATCATACAATAAAATATTAAAAAATGCAAGTACTTTTTAACAAAAAGTATAGAAAAATAAAAAAAGAGGAATTATTTATCCTCTAATCTACTTAATAAATCAATTTTAAACATTTCTTTTTGAGCATTTGCTTTAGAAATCATAATACCCTTATAAGCAGTTAACTCAGATTTATGTCCATCCATTAAAATATCTTTTGGTTCAAGTCCAGTTAACATAACAACGTTTTGATCTTTATAAACAGTATAACTTAACTTAACTTTACCATACACTTTAACAAATAAATTATCTGTAGGTAATTGTAACTCATAATTTTCAGTTTGATCATGTTTATTTATTCCAACTAATTCCCCTAAAAATTCACCTTTTCTTAAACTTGGATAAAAATCAAACATCAATTTCTTATAAGCCATCATGTTATATTTTTTTAAACTTCTTTCTAATTTTTTAAAATTATTTTCATCTAAATAATCTAATAAATATCTACCTTTCATTTTTTACTACCCCCATTTACTGATATAATTATACCAAATTAAATACATTTTGTCAACACTTTTGTATCATTTTAAATACAACTAGATGTTAAACATTATATTACCTTAACCAAATGCAATTAAACCATATTTAGTACATTTAATAAATATAAATGGTTAACCTCTGTTAACCACTATACCTTCCTCTATCTCATTATACTTTAGTCTTTCAGTATTTATAAGCCCATTAAGTTCAATAATTCTCTTTTTAATACCTCTAATTTCTTCTGCACTCTTTGCTCTTTTTAAACTCTTATTTAAAAGTTGCTTTTCTCTAACATACTCATTTATTTTACTATCAATATCTCTTAAATTCATAACTAGCTCCTATTTCTTTTGCTTTCACCAATTAAACTTATAGGCATACAAAGTTCTTTTATTCTTTCAATTATTCTCCTAGCCTTTATTTTATCAATACTACTACTAGTTTCACTTAAATGTTGTTCAAGTTCATCTAATGAGAAATTAGAAGTAAAGAATGTAGTTTTCTTATTATCCATTCTACTTTGAAGTAAACTACCAAGTACCTCATCTCTTGCCCAAGGTGTATTATTTTCAGCACCAATATCATCAATTAAAAGTACATCACACATCTCAAGTTCATTATACATTTGTTCAAAAGACTCATTTTTACTATTAAAAGAATCCTTAAGTCTCTTAAGTAAATTTGGATAATAAACACTCACACATTTATAATTTTTTCTACTAAGTTCATTAAGCACAGCATTCATTATATAACTTTTACCACTTCCAAACGAACCATTCAAATATATACCTTTTTTATTTTTAGGATCACTCATAAATTCCTTGACATATTTAAGAAGTGTAGTTCTAGCATTATCATCTATATAAATATCTTTCATTCTAGCTTCCTTTAACTTAGAAGAAGTTTCATAATAAACAACATTACTTTTATATTTATCATGTTCTTTTTTATATTTACAAGGAGTATAAGAAAAAATAAGAGCATCACCCTTTTTTGAAGGAAAATTAACATACCCACATACATCATTCAAACAAGTTTTCAAATTTTTACAATTTTTACAATTCTTAAGTTCTCTAACTGTACTTTCTAACTTAGTTGTATATTTAACAATTTCTTCTTTTGGCATATCTAATCTATAAACTAAATTAGCAAATTCCTTATCTTCCATAGCAATATTAAAATTTTTCAAATTCAAACTCTTAACATCATTACTAATTTTAAAAAGATTATTTATATTATTCATACATACTCCTTCAAAAAGTCTTCTAATTCTTCTTTAGTTTCACTACTAAGTTCTTCTTTTTCTAAATTTTTATTAAACCAGTCAGGTGTAGTTTCCTCTTTCTTAGTCTTAACCGGTTTTATTTTCTTAAATTTCTTATGGCTTTTTTCTGCATATTCCATAGCCTCTTTAGCAGTTTCCAAATTAGCCCTTTTCCACTCACCAGCGACTACTTCTACATAGCTTTTAACTAGTCTATTATTTTGAGTTTTTAAAATATAATCAATAAGAACATTACATACTGCAGGATTAAACTTCAAATCCACAATAAGCATTTCAAGTATTTTCATATCTCTTTCAGTAGGTCTAACACCTTTATATTTACTCTTTAAAAAATCATAAGGCTTAGTCGTTTCAAACACTTTAATAATTCTCCCCTTTAAAGAGTTATCTCCCACTGGACTTCTTAAATAATCAGGTTGACTTTTAAATATTAAACTAGGTAATCTTCCATCATGATTAAATTCATAATATTTTCTAACGTTAGTTTTAAGTTCTTCCCTATCAATTAAACCTTTTTCATTTATTGAAATTTTAATAATATCCCCCATTTTAAGTGGATCGAGTTCATACAAAAAAGCTAAATTTGTAATAAGTTCTTTAATAGATTTAGTTAATGCTTTTTCATTTAAAAAGTTTTTAGGTATCCCACTTAACAGAGCATCAAAATCAAACATCATATCATATTCAAGATTTCTTTTAACTTTACAAGCTATCTCGTCATCATTAGTAAGCTCAAGATTTGTATAACTTCTACTTTTAAATGTCATATCAAAAGGACTAGTTATATCTTTATAGCCAGACAAGTTTAAAGAAGGAATTTTGAAATAAGATTTAATTCTTAAATATTCTTCTTTTCCAACATTATTATATAAAACCATATTAAATATTGGATGATTAAAAAATTCACTTACACTTAAAGGGCTAAATAATTCATACACATATGAGTTAACACTGCCTTCTTTAACATAAGTTTTAACAAGCCCCACACCTTCTAACTTAATTCTAGCCTCTTTAATATTGTCTAATGTATCACCTAAATTAGTCATTAAATGATGATGAGTTAATTCTGTACTAACATAATTATTAGCCTTAAGTTCATTATAAAGTGTATTATAAAGTGTTATACTAGTATTACCTATTATAGGCATATAAAGCATATTTAAAACAAGTTTATCACTTTCATTTAATAAACTTTTATTAACAACTTGATATATATCTGCAGGTAACAAAGTAACACTATTCATAATAACCACCATATGTATATTTTATATTAAAGAAGTAAATAAAACAAGTGATTTTTAACTTATTTTTTAATTAATTATAAAGTGTATTTTTATAAATACAAAAGAGAAAAATTTAATTAATTTTAAATCTTTCTCTTAAAATCAGTTATTTATTTAATTCAGTAAACATCTTATCTTTTAAATTATCAGCAACTCTAACTATAGACCATTTATAATATGAATAATTTATTCATTTCGAAGAACAGCTTGTGCCACCGTCTTTATAGGGGATAGATTTCTACTACCAACTTTCAATAGTATATACCGCAATCAATAAAGGTAATAGATTAAATCCCAATCATTATAAAAAAATATTATTTAAAAGTTTTGATACCTTACTCGTTAATACATGATGATTATAATTATACCATCATTGTTTTAAAAATACAATTTGATTAGTTCAAACTACTTTGTTCTAGGCGTTAATTCATTTTTTATATTTTCATATTCTTTTTCAGAAGGATCGTCATCTATCATTAGACAGATATCACCATATGTTAATTCCATTCCTTTGCTAATAGACATTTTTACCAATTCGATGATTGCTCTATCTCTAATTTCTCTTTCTAATTTTTGATCAACATCTGGAACCATTGGTATTACTTCAGCTAGAAAATTATTGTTCATTTTATTTGTAACTTTATTTATATATTCATCATATCTTTTACTCATATTATTGTCCTCCTCATCAAATACATTATACCATATTTTTATAAATTAGTATATATAAAATTTAAAAGGACTAGATTTTTCTAGGATTTTTGGTTATAAATTTTAATTAATTATTTATCCCTGTTATTGATTGCGGCTTGCGCAGCACTAAGCCTTGCTATTGGAACACGGTATGGACTGCAAGAAACATAGTCTAAGCCAACATTATGACAAAACTCTACGCTTGCTGGATCTCCTCCATGTTCTCCACATATTCCTAAATGTATATTAGGATTTGCCTCTCTTCCTAAAGTACTAGCCATCTTAACAAGTTTTCCAACACCTTTTTGGTCTAGTTTAGCAAATGGATCATTCTCATAAATCTTTTTATCATAATAGTCAGTTAAGAATTTACCTGCATCATCTCTTGAAAAACCAAATGTCATTTGAGTTAAATCGTTAGTACCAAAACTGAAGAAATCTGCTTCTTTTGCTATCTCATCTGCAGTTAAGGCAGCACGTGGAATTTCTATCATTGTACCAACATGATAAATCATATCTATATTAGCATTTTTAATAATCTCGTCTGCTGTTTTAGTTACTATATTTTTAACATATTTTAATTCTTTAACTTCTCCAACTAAAGGTATCATTATTTCAGGAGTTACCATTTTACCAGTTCTCTTACTAACTTCAATTGCAGCTTTTATAACAGCTTTAGTTTGCATTTCAGCTATTTCAGGGAACGTAACAGCAAGACGGCAACCACGGTGTCCCATCATTGGGTTAAATTCATGAAGTGAAGCAATAATATTTTTAACTTGTTCAACACTTTTTCCTTGAGTATCAGCAAGAAGTTTAATATCTTCTTCTGTAGTAGGCACAAATTCATGTAATGGTGGGTCTAAGTATCTAATTGTAACACTATAACCTTCCATTGCTTCATAAAGTGCTTCAAAGTCTTTTTGTTGCATTGGTTCAATTTTAGCCAAAGCAGATTTTCTTTCTTCTACAGTATCAGAGACTATCATTTCTCTAATTGCAGCGATTCTATCTTTTTCAAAGAACATGTGTTCAGTACGGCAAAGACCTATTCCTTCTGCACCAAGTTCTCTTGCTTTTAATGCATCTTTTGGTGTATCAGCATTAGTTCTTACTCCAAGACGTCTATACTTATCAGCCCAAGCCATAATACGGCCGAATTCTCCAGTGATAGTTGCATCTACCTTATTAATAAGTCCTTTATAAATTTTACCAGTAGAACCATCTATTGAAATTTCGTCTCCTTCATGGAAAGTGTACCCACCTAATGTGAAGACTTTATTTTCTTCATCCATCACAATACTTGAGCATCCACTTACACAGCATGAGCCCATTCCACGAGCCACTACTGCAGCGTGAGAAGTCATTCCACCTCTTACAGTTAGAATTCCTTCACTTGATTTCATTCCTTCTATATCTTCAGGAGATGTTTCTAATCTTACAAGCACTACTTTTTCTCCACTTTCATGCATTTTTTTAGCATCGTTTGCAGTAAATACAACTTTTCCACTAGCAGCCCCTGGTGATGCAGCTAAACCTTTTCCAATTTCTATAGAATTCTTTAACTCAGCTGGATCAAATGTTGGGTGAAGTAAAGTATCTAAGTTTCTTGGGTCTATCATTAAAACAGCTTCTTTGTCTGTAATTTTTCCTTCATCTACTAAATCACATGCAATTTTTAATGCAGCCCTAGCAGTTCTTTTACCATTTCTAGTTTGTAGCATATATAAATGTTTGTCTTCTATAGTAAACTCCATATCTTGCATATCATGATAATGGTTTTCTAGTTTTTCACAAATACCAACAAATTCTTCATATACTTCTGGCATCACATCTTTTAAATGACTAATAGGTTCAGGTGTACGAACTCCTGCTACTACATCTTCTCCTTGAGCATTCATTAAGAATTCTCCCATTAAATGTTTTTCACCAGTTGCTGGGTCTCTTGTAAATGCAACACCTGTACCAGAAGTTTCTCCCATATTACCAAATGCCATCATTTGAACATTTACAGCAGTTCCCCAAGAATATGGTATGTCATTATCTCTTCTATAAACATTTGCTCTTGGATTATCCCAACTACGGAATACTGCTTTTACTGCACCCATTAATTGCTCTACTGGGTCTGTTGGAAAGTCACTTCCTACTTTGCTTTTATATTCAGCTTTAAACATATTAGCAAGTTCTTTTAAATCCTCACTAGTTAACTCAGTATCTAGTTTAACACCTTTACTCTCCTTCATTTTATCTATTAATACTTCAAAGTATTTCTTTCCAACTTCCATTACAACATCAGAATACATTTGAATAAATCTTCTATATGAGTCCCATGCCCATCTAGCATTTCCACTTTTTTCTGCTAGAGTTTCTACAACACTTTCATTTAGTCCTAAATTTAATATTGTGTCCATCATACCAGGCATACTTGCTCTTGCACCACTTCTAACACTAACTAAAAGTGGGTTTGTTGTACTACCAAAACTCTTTCCAGTAATACTTTCCAATTTTTTAATGTTTTCTAGTATTTCATTTTCTATTTCTTTACTTATAACTTCTCCATCTTCATAATATTTTGTACAAGCTTCAGTTGTTATAGTAAAACCTTGTGGAACAGGTAAACCTAGTTTAGTCATTTCTGCCAAGTTTGCACCTTTTCCTCCAAGTAAATTTTTCATATCTTTATTTCCTTCACTAAACAAATAAACATATTTCATAAGTTAATTCCATCCTTTCATTTTTCTAACTTTCTTTAAGTAACATTCTCCACACAAGCTCTCATATTCTACATCCCCATCAATTGCAACTTGTCCACCTTCTAAAGTAAACTCTCCATTTACTATTCTTGCATTAAATCTAGCCCTTTTACCACATCTACATATAGTATAAAGTTCCTCTATCTCATCAGCAAGTTCAAAAAGTCTTTTACTTCCTGGAAACAAATTAGTTCTAAAGTCACTCCTTAAACCAAAACATATTACTGGAATATTTTTAATTTTTGCAAATACAAAAAGTTCATCAACTTGGCTTTCAGTTAAAAACTGTGCTTCATCAACTAATACACAACTAACAAAGTTATCAGAAACAAAATTTAAGTACCCTTTTAATGACTCATCAGGACTAACTAAATAATCAACTTTTCTTTCTACTCCAATTCTACTAGACACTCTGTTTTCAGCCTTAGTATCTATACTCGGTTTAATTAAAACCACTTTCATTCCTCTTTCTTCATAATTATGTGCAACTTGTAGTAAACTAGTTGTTTTCCCACAGTTCATCGCACCATATCTAAAATACAATTTACTCATTTAAACCTCCCTCTAGGGTGACTCTTAAAATATACATCTTTTAATCTTTCACTAGTAACATGAGTATATACTTCAGTTGTATTAATATTCTTATGTCCAAGAAGTTCTTGTACACTTCTTAAATCACACCCATTATCAAGTAAATGTGTTGCAAAGGTATGTCTTAAAGTATGTGGACTTACCTTAGTTTTAACTTCGGTCTCACTAACAATTTTATCAATTATTTTTGCAATACCCCTAGTAGTAATATTATTACCATTTTTATTAAGAAACAAGTACTCACTTTCCTTACCATTTAAAAGTTTTTTTCTTAAACCATGCATATATTTAAAAATAGCATCTCTTGCATATTCTCCAAAATAAACAGTTCTCATATAAGAACCTTTTCCAAGTATTCTAATACTATTAGTTTCAAAATCAATATCATCAAGTTTAATATTAACCAGTTCACTAACTCTTACTCCAGTTGCATACATAAGTTCAATAATTAAGTCATCTCTTTCATAAAAAGTATCTTTTTTAGTAGCATTTATCATACTCTCTAACTCATTATAAGGAACAAAATTAGGTAGTTTCTTATCTGCTTTAGGATATTTAATACTTAATGCCGGACTAAACTTTATAACATCATTTTCTTTTAAATACTTGTAAAAACTTTTAAGAGTACTTATCTTTCTACTAACGGTTCTATTACTATTATCTTTGTCAAATAGGTATTTTAAGTATGATTTAATATCTTCTTTCTTAACTCTAGTTAAGTCTTTCTTTATATAAATACTAAACTCAGTTAAATCATTGTAATAGTTTTTAATTGTTAACTCACTATAATTTTTATACACTTTTAAATAATTTAAAAAACTTTTTACATTATCCATTTATACTAGAAACAACTTCTCCATCAATAAATTTTAAACAAATACTCACATTATTCATAGATTTATTATTTTTAGGATTAATCATTTGATAACCAGTCTCATCATCAGCACTCAAATACTTTAACCTAATAAGAGTACCAATTGTAACATTAGTACATTCACTATTTGATAGTGTATCGATATTATCAATTCCATACTTATAAGACGCCCCTAGTGCCTTCTCAATTTTAGCATTATACATCTTAACTTTAGTTTTAGAATCCATATCAGTTATTCTAGGAATTACTAGTACTGCCACTATTCCAATAAGCGCTATTACAGCCAAGATTTCAATTATAGTAAAACCTTTTTTATTAATCATTCTCCCACCTACTTTACACATTTAATTTTACTAATACTTTTACAATATGTCAATAAATATTATAATTTGTTCTTTATTTTTAGATATATTTATTGTATAATATTTATAGAATAGAGAGGGAAACATATGAAGGAATTTAATTTTGAAAAATTACCTATAGTTGAAATTGCAAATGAAATTATAATGGACGCTGTAAATAAGGGTGCTAGTGATATTCACTTTGATCCTTCTCAAGATAGTTTAAAAATAAGATTTAGAATAGATGGTATACTAAGCGACTATAGTATTATACCTTCTAAATATAAAAGAAATATGATAAGTCGTATCAAAATGATAGCTGGAATGAATATCATGGAAACTCGTCTTCCTCAAGACGGTGCTATTAAAAGTAAAATTGGAGAAAGATTTCTTGATCTTCGTGTAAGTAGCCTTCCAACTAATAATGCAGAAAAAATAGTTATAAGAATACTTGACTATTCAATGAGTTTAGCTGGGCTTGATAACTTAGGTTTCAGTGAAGATGCAATGGAAAAAATAAATAGATTAATTAAGATACCTAATGGAATCATACTAGTAACAGGTGCTACTGGTACAGGTAAAAGTACTACACTTTATTCAATTCTACAAAAACTTAATACCGAAGAAGTTAACATTATTACAGTTGAAGATCCAGTAGAAATGGATATTGAAGGAATTAACCAAGTACAAACTCAAAGTGAAATCGGTCTAACTTTTGCAACTATTTTAAGAAGCATATTAAGACAAGACCCTAATATCATAATGATTGGAGAAATTCGTGATGATGAAACAGCAAGAATCGCAGTTCGTGCTTCAATTACAGGACATTTAGTACTTAGTTCACTACACACTAATAATAGTTTAAACACAATCGAAAGACTTACAGATATGGATGTAGAAAGATACTTACTTGGAAGTTCACTTGAAGGAATAATAAGTCAAAGACTTGCTAGAAAAGTATGTCCTGAATGTTCTATCAAACGTCCTACTACTGATTATGAACGTCAAGTATTTAAAACAGTTTTAGGAAAAGATGTGTTAGAAATGGTTGTTGCTAATAAAGAAGGTTGTCCTAAATGTACACATGGATATAAAGGAAGACTTGCTATTCTAGAAGTATTAGTTATGAATGAACAAATAAAAGATGCTATTACAAATGGCGCTAATAAAAATACTTTAAGAGAATTAGTTTATACAGGTGATGTTGTTACACTTTTACAAGATGGTCTAAATAAAGTTGTACTTGGAGAAACTACTTTTGAAGAAATATTAAAAATAGTAGATTTAGAAAATGATATGACTCAGTATAACGATGATAACCTAAAAACTAACCTAAAAATGGCTCAGCAAGCACATAAAGCTGACGATAAAACTAATGATAAACCTATTACAAGTAATATAACTAGTGAATTTAAAATAGAAAAAACAAATAATGAAAATATAGAGACTGTGGAATTCTAATCCACTTTTTTTATGTATAAAAAAAGAGTACCTAAGTACTCTATTTAGTTATAATTTCAATAGCTTTTCTAACTTCAAGATCATATTTTAAGAATTCTTTTCCACCAATTTGACTTAAGAATTCACTTTCATCTACTCTATATTTTTTAGCCATTTCTTTAGAATAATCATCTACTTCTTTATCATTAACCTTAATATCTTCAGCCTTAACAACTTGTTCAATAACTAATCTATATTTAACTCTCTTTTCTGCTTCTGGTTTAAAATTAGCCTTAAAAGTATCAATATCAGTATTAAGCATCTTCAAATAAGTATCAATATTCATTCCTTGATAACTTAATCTTTGACTAAATTCATTAGTAATTCTATCAACTTCTTCATTAATCATTTCTTCTGGAACATCCATCTTAGCTTCTTCACTAACTTTACTTAAACATTCATCAAAATATTTATCTTCAATTTCAGCAGTCTTATGTCCCTTAATATGTTCCATAACATTATTTTTAAGTGATTCATAGTCAGTTACACCTTCCATATTTAAATCCTTAAAAAATTCTTCATTATATTCAGGTAATATTCTCTCTTTAATAGAATTAACTTTAACTTTAAATACAACTTTAGCACCCTTTAACTCTTCACTATGATAGTTTTCTGGGAACGTTAAATCAATATCTTTTTCCTCATTAACTTGCATTCCAATAAGAGCATCTTCAAATCCAGGAATAAAAGTATTACTTCCAATAACTAATGAATAGTTTTCACCTTTTCCACCATCAAAAGCCTTTCCATCTTTAAATCCTTCAAAGTTAATATTAACTTCATCACCCTTTTCTACTTTACCACTCTTATCCTTCATTTCAACATAATGTTCTCTTAAATGTTCAATTTCATGATCAATTTCTTCATCACTTACTGAAGCTTCTTCTTTTTTAATACCTAAATTCTTATATTTACCCAACTTAACTTCAGGTTTCATAGTAACATGAAAAACAATTTCTAATCCATCATTACTAATACTTTTAACATCAACTTCAGGACGACATGCCATATTGAAAGTTAAGTCAGTATTTTCTTCTAACATTTTATCATATAACTCAGGTAATGCATGATCAACTGCATCCATATATAAACTTTCTAATCCAAAATTCTTAACATAAATATCATATGGAACTTGACCCTTTCTAAAACCATCGACTTTAACTTCATTCTTCTTGTGTTCATACACATGAGTTAAAAGTTTACCCCACTCATCTTTTTCCATTTTTACAATATAATCTTTTTTCATAAATATTCCCTCCTTATTGAACACTTACTATCTTAACATTATAAACACCCTGTGGACTAGTAACTTCAACAGTTTCTCCCACTTTTTTATTTAAAATTGCAGCAGCAATTGGGCTTTCATTACTTATCTTATTATTAAAAGGATCTGCTTCTTGACTACCAACTATTCTATATTCTTCTACTTCATCATCACCTTCATATTGAAGAGTAACAGTACATCCAATATTAACAACATCTTTATCACTACCACCATCATCTATAATAGTAGCATGCTCTAAAATATATTCAACTTCTTTAATTCTTGCTTCTAACTTTCCTTGTTCTTCACGAGCACTATCATATTCTGCATTCTCACTCAAATCCCCTAAAGCACGAGCTTCTTTTAAAGAAGATAAAACTTCTTTTCTCTTATCAGTTTTTAAATAGTTTAGTTCAGTTTCTAATTCTAGATAACCCTCACTAGTTAAAAAAAATTCTTTTTGTTTCATTTTTTCATTTCTCCTTAACAGTTTATAATAATACCAAAAAATACTAATTTTGTCAACTAAATTGGTACTCTTAATATATCATTTTCCTTTACTTCAAATGGTATTTTTACAAATAATTTTTCTTCCGGATGATTAGCAACCATAACACTCTCATTTTTTTCATTTATAATACTTTCTATAGTAAACCTTTGAATAGATGTACTAGGCCCAAAAACTTCTACCTCATCACCTACTTTAAAATAGTTTCTTTGTAAAATAGTAGCCACTCCATTATCATAACTAGACACTACTCCCAAAAAATCTTGATTAGAAACTTCTTTTCTACCCAAATAATACTGATCATTAAAGTCAGTTTCTTTATTAAAAAATTGTGGTTTATTTTCTCTATTAGATACCCTATTTAATACTTTCTTATAATAATTTAACACTTCATCAGTTAAAGTATTATTAAAATAACTTTCTACTATACTTTTATATGCATTTACAACAGTTGCTATATAATAACTACTTCTCATTCTTCCTTCTATTTTTAAGGAAGAAACACCTATTTTAATTAACTCTGGTATATAATCTATCATTGATAAATCCTTACTAGCTATTTGAAAGTCGTCAAACTCACCCATATTAAATACAAATCTACAAACCTGACTACATCCCCCACGATTAGAGTCTCTTTTAGTTACATAGTTAGATAAAACACATCTACCACTATAACTAGTACACATTGCTCCATGAATAAAAACCTCAAGTTCACTATTACAATTTTCATGAATATTAATAATATCTTCTTTAGAACATTCTCTACCTAAAACCACTCTAGTAGCACCAAGTTTTTCCCAAAACTTTACTGTTAAATAGTTTACACTAGATTCTTGTGTACTAATATGTATTTCAGGCTTCAATTTAAGTTCATTTATCCTTTTTATAACAGCCATATCACTTACAATATATGCATCTATTCCAATATCACTAAGTTCTTTTAAATACCCACTTAATCCTTCCAAATCTTTATTATGAAATAAAATATTAACTGTTACATAAACTTTCTTATTTAATTCATGTGCTATCTTAACTGCTTCTTTAATTTCTTCCATACTAAAATTATTAGCATTAGCCCTTAAACTATAATTATATCCGCCAATATAAACAGCATCAGCCCCATACATTAATGCCCATTTAAGTCTAGTTAAATCTCCTGCTGGACACAATACTTCTATCACTTAATATCACCCACCTTATAAGGTATAACATTATCTAAAAAATAATCATCTATTTCTATATAATCACTCAAATTTACTTTATCCATATATTTTAAAATAGTCTTAGTTTCAAATTCATCCATATTACTTAAATTAACTATCTTATTCACACTACTTAATTCACTTATATACTTATTTCCTGCAAAAATACGTTTATTAAATATACAAGTACCACACTTTTCTTCTTTAATAATAAGTTTATGATTACTAACTTTTTCAGTAATAACTTCTTTTTTTGAAATATCACTATTTTTATAATTACTAAATGCAGTTAATAATCTTCTCTTACTATACATTAAATTATTTTTATATATTAAACATTCTATGTATACGTGACAACCCACGATCCAATATACTATATTTCATAGGATGTAGTATCTCTGGCTCTTGCAGCTTATTTCCCATATTAATACCTGCAGCTGCTATTGCGTCATTTATCATTGCAAACATATTATATTTATCCAAAATTAAATTTTTTAGAGTTCCTATATTTTTATGATAAGTGCTAAAATAATCTGATTTTATTAAACCATCCACTTTAGCAATAGCTTCTTGATAATTTAATATATCAATAACAGGAAAGCTATTTATAGGGAAAAAATCTGAAATATTACTTGCTCCATAATATATCGGACAGCATCCTGCCAGTATACAATCAGACAATTTTTCTGTCCAATAGTTTGGATATTGACAATTTTCTATTACAATAGAATACTTGTATTTTGATAGTACTTCCAATTTATCCCCTACTGACTTATAACCATTTCCATAAATGTCAATATACTCAACCTTATCTTTTAATATTTTCTCAACAAATTTCACTCGATCACGATGACCTTTAGTAATTGTCTTATTAGATGTCAAGACACAAGCTTTATCAATACGTTTTTCATCATCAAAACTACCTAAAATGAAATCTTGGTAATTTAGCGCATCATGTCCATCAGAAGAATGAGTTCCTTGCTTCAAAGAACATCCAACCATCCAAGGTAATGGAGGATTAGAAATACAGGCATGACTATTTGCCACTAAATTCTTTTGGCAAGAAAAAATGTGAGCAAACTGTGATAAGAAGGACTTTGTATATCTTTTCACCATAGGAGGTTCACCTGTCCAAAAAAAACGATTTTCCTTTGGAGAGGTTGTAACAATAGGTACTGATATTCTATTGTTACAACCTCTCCAAAGGAAAATCGTTTTTTTTGGACAGGTGAACCTCCTATGGTGAAAAGATATACAAAGTCCTTCTTCTGTCTCTTAGACAAATCCTACACTTCCTACGAAGTGGAG
>OJJV01000813.1_pt1 | contig 16259 bp, 23 predicted proteins | sample 1596391 | NCBI WGS metagenome assembly OJJV01 (sample SAMEA4350164, study PRJEB24818) | metagenome | biome: human; feature: gut; material: faeces | place: Denmark | collected 2013-09
ATACACTCCAGTTGAGTAGTCAAGCTACAGAAAACAAATCAAAAGTCCATAGTATCTGAATTGTATTGAACCACGATATTAAAAGAAAGGAAATATGTGATAATTAACTTCCTAATTATCATACAAGGTTACTATGAGTAATACAATTAATGTGAACTATATGACACGGGCTTGCAATCAGTACCAGCAGAAAATTGTGGCTAAAGATCAGGAGAAGGAAGATACAAGGTTTGCGGATAGTGTAAGAGAAAAGAGCGAAGCTAGCGGAAGTATAGTGGGCAATTCAAAAATAGGTTCTGTGTCTGCTAAAGATATGACGATGGTGGAATACAAGCAGTACATTTACAATAAAATATCCCAAATTCCAATGCATCCCACAAGGGCAGGCGAGTCAATATCTGTCACCATTTCAGAGGCGGGTTTTGAAGCGATGAAGAACGATCCAGAGTATGAAGCATGGGTATTAAATGATTTGCAGGTGGGTTGGTCACAACCGGATAAATGGTCCGGTATATGTGGAGGAGCGTTTTCTACAATATATTATGGAGCATCAAAAGAAGAATGTCATGCTGAGATGTGGAGTGCCGGTTATAACAATGGGAATGGTGGGAAGATTTTTAATGATAAGTCAAAAAATAGTTTTTGGGAGCGCAGAATAGAAAATAAAAAGAGAATAGAAAATCAGGTAAAGAAACAACAGGAAAAAAAGCGGATTCAGAAAAAACAAGCGGAAAGAACAGCTTATGAAGAATATGCGCAAAATAAAAGGTTATCCGCTCAGGATGCCAGAACTCGATTGGTGGCTGAGAGTAGTTCGTCTGCTAAGACTGTCACAATAAGTCAGGCAGTAGCTTCTTATGAGGCAAATTTTACAATGGCAGTAAGCGTATCGAACAAAACCCAATAGCCTGCAAATAAAAAATCAAGGCTAAATAGAAAGGAGAGATGCAGTATGGGAATTAATGGAGTATCATCGTATGCCAATACATACACATACGGAAATGTAAAAAATGAAAATGTAAAGCCATCAAAGAATAGTGAAAAGAATTATTATGCAGGATACACTATGAATTCAGCCAATAAGTTTAAAAATGTATCAGACTATTCAAAATATTTGACTAACAAGTATAAATGTTTGACTCCATGCAAAAATGCTTCTGTATTGATTGACGGAAGTGTAATGCGAAAGGCATGTGGAGATGAAAAAACTGCGAAATGGCTTGAGGAAAATTTAGCAATTATGCCAGATGTTATACGAAATGCACAGAAGGCGGCAATAAGTCATGGTAGTAAACTGATATCAGTGGAGTTTAAGTTTACGAATAATGGAACCGAAATGACAACCTGTGGCATTTTTGGAGAGACTGGTACGGATTCAGAAATTGACAAATGGCTGGAGAGAATGAAAGAGGATAAAGAAAAAGAAGATAAAAAAACAGAAAATATGATTGCTATAGAAGCGACAACTAAAAATAAGGTAGGTTTTGATACATATGCATAGTATCAATTTCTATAATTTTGAAGAAAGAAAAGATTACAAACAAGGTATTGAAGGTAGTGGAGAGAATTGCCCAGAATGAAGTGGAAAAACAGTTCTTGGCAGGACGGCAGAGTGTTCAGCGATTTATCACCAGCCGAAAAGACCGAAGAAAAGGGAAAACTAGGTCAGAATAATAAAATATTTTGTGGAGTGTTGCGGTTGTGATTATCGTAATGGCAAAACAAAAGGAGTTAATATGGGAATAGGCGTTGAAAATTCAGTTAAATCCGGGCGGGAATCTGACCTATCAGGATTACGCAAGCGATATCTGGGAAATTTTAGCATATAACCGGACACAGCACAAAGATATTATGTCTGAGTTGAATGTACAGTTTGTTATAGCAGACGGTACAATTCAGATAAACTGATTGGAGGAATAGAAGTATGCACATTGGTTTTGGTCAGAATACCGTATCTTCATTGTACGGTCATCAAAAAGGCGATCATATGAAAACTATAGAGCTTTCTCATAAAAAGCATAAGGCAAATGAATCGCAAGAAAAAATGACCGTAACATCCAGCAAGGACGTATGCCGGAGGATAGGGCATTCAGATGAAGCCGATGGGGAAAATCAGGAAAACGCATATATACATGATAGGTTTGCCTTAGACGCTGGTTACGTAAATTATATTAGAGAAACAGTGCCTAAAACTACTTGGTCAAAGGATTATCTTCAAGAATTATGGGATGAAGAGACTAAATATTTAAAGAGTATCCGTGAAAGTAAAAATGGATATGGTTTCGATGATATTGGAATGGGAGCTGCATATGCCTATTCTACTATGTATCAAAAAATTGTAGAAGGATATAGGAATGGAACAAGAGAAGTGTATGTATGCGATAATCCAGAGAGTGGAAAAAGACGTCTGTTGTCAATGGATGAAGAATTGGAAAAGCTAAATAAAGGTTTTGAGGAACTGATAAAATGGGACAAAATGGTTGCCAAAAGTCAAAAGCAAAATGCAGAAAATAAGCAGAAATTTCAGAATACAAAATTGGATGAATCGTTTGATGCCTTTGATATAAATCAGGCATGTGACTATATTCAAGATTCTTATTTAGAGTTCCGTTCACTTTATCTGGAGCAATATGAAAGAACGGGAGGAAATATAGATATAAAGTCTTTGTTTTCTTATGTTTTAAGAAGCGGAAATCAGGATATGCATAAATATTGTGAATTTCTGTTTGAAAAAATTGGTTTTATTGTTTAATGCGGGCATTAAAATGTTTGAGAAATATTGAAATAATAAGGAAAAAGCATGAGATGGCGGTTGCAAAGCAACAGAGTGAAGCGTGGAGAAAAGCGTTAGATGGAGTGCCGGATAGTTTAAGAATGTTGTTGGAAATAAATAATACTGAAAATGTGCCGGAATATTCAGAAAAACAAAAAAGCAATATAACGATGCAATCAAGGCTTATGATCATACCGGTAACGGTGTAAGCTGGTAGCAGTTTGAATGGAAAACTTACGATACACAGATGACAGTCACATTTGAGGATTCGGTGAAAGTTGAAAGCATTTCAAAAAATGGAAAGTTTAAGTGTATTATGGAGCCATATCTGGGTAATGAATTAGATTTTTAAAAAGTATTTCATGTAGGAGTCAGAGCATATTACTGACTCCTATGCAGAAAGGAGAACAATTTTATGAGTATAACGAAAGTTGGAAGTTCCTATAATTTCATTTATAACACAAAGACAGGTAAATTATCTACAAAAGATGGCAGCAAAAATGAATTTGTTGATTTTTGCAATGGAGATGTAAAGGGAGAAGATACAGAGACACTGAATCATTTTGATGAGCATACAAGATATCAGTTTACAAGAATGCTGTTTGCATATGGAACCGGAATGACCGGACAGAATCCTTTTGCCAATGATGAGAAAGTCGAGATTACAGCGGATATAGACAGTGCAACCCATACTTCCTTTTATGTGAATGGGCAGAAAGCGTTTACGGCAATTACGGGTATGTCATATCTCCCATCCGAGATTCAAACCTTTGGAACCGTACAGCAGCCATTTAAAACCAGAGGGTACAAACCATATGATCCCAGTACAAACAGTATCACGATTGGGGTTGGAAGCAGATTTAATCTTGGAAATGGATACAGCATGACGGTACAGGAAGATTTTGTCTGGGGCGAGGGCTATGGAAACGGAAGCAAGGCAGATGATGAAAGATGCAATATGATGATAGGTGGTCTGAGTTCCCTGATACATTTTGCGGATCAGCAGTATTTTTCAAGTATGACAGATACATACACCGATTATATTTTAGATTTTCTTGCGTCACAGGGAGTGGATACAAGCAGAGAATTTGTGATAAACGGGACACATTGCGAACTGGTAAATGGGAAAATACGTGAAGTTGGTAACGATTATGTGGTGCCTAGTTCCATTCAGCAGAAAGCAGTGAAAAGATATGAAGAAAGTATGTCACAGCTTTTGAATAGCGGAACTTGGTATAGATGGTCATAAAAGTAATCGAAGATAAGGAAGTCCGGGAACAGGTTCAGAAACTGGTAGAGGAAAAGTACAGTGACCGGATGTATCAGTATTACACAGGAATTGCTGACAGTGTGGGAAATCTGTCGTCCAATACCTACCAGTATGCCACGGATGTGCAGGAAGTCAGGCGTTACTTAAAAGGGGTTACGGGAGAAGATATTTCTCTGGAGAACCTTTACCTGACACCAGACGGAAAGATTGGCGGGCTGCCGGAAAAAGCCGCTGATCTGATCAACAAAACAAAAGACAATGCCAAGATAGAGCGGATAAAGGATGCATTGATAAATATTATAGGACATAATAGGACAAGCGGTGATCTGGGGATTCCAGACTTCACTTCGGAGTTTAAATTCAGTAATGGTGCTTTTTCTGTGGCAGACAGTGGTTTTACGGTGGATATGGCGGCATTGGATAGAAGGCTGACGCCCCAACCGCATGATAACATGTATTCGGATATGTATGCGTATAGTTTCAGGAAAGTATTATGATTATGAAAAGTAATTATACACAAGGAGAATGAACAGATGGTAATAACCCGCACAGTAGAGATGCATGCGCAGCTTGTGGGATATGATTTTAAGAAAAAAGGTTTACCCACTGATAAAAATATTGCAGTAGAAAATAGTAAAGTTTCCAATGATTATTTCTGGAAAACAAATAAATATACGGATCAGGATGTGTTTGGAAGAACACTGGATCTGACGGCACTTATCAATAAGCCGGACGGATATTTAAAGGGAAGTTTATCGGATACGGAGGATGTGGACTATTACGAATTCAATATTACAGAGTACCGGGCATTAAGTTTTGCGAAGGGTACCTATAATAGGGATATTACTATCACTTTAGATCATATACCGGAAGGCTATGATTATGAGATGGTTTTGTATGATGAGGAAGGCAATCAGGTCGGCATTGGGAAAGAGAATGGAAATGGCGGTCTTAGTATTACCATACCGAACTGGAATTCGGACAACACGGGTTATACCGTAAAGGTACAGGCAAAGAACGGTTCGACGGTAAAACCGGATGCCGAATATCATCTTTCTTTCCAGACAACGCAGGCGGATAAAAGCCATGGAGCTTATCAGGAAATGGCAGAGGTTCAGAAATATGCAGGGACAGTCCGGAAGCAGATGCAGGAAGGCTTAATCGATACGGAGGAGATGCGTGCAATTAAGGAAATCCGGCAGAAGTACAAAACTTATTATACAGAGCAGATGGAGAAACTGCATCAGAAACAGGCAGAAGATGTTATGCAGGGTGGGGCAGTGCCGGATGATGAGCAGATTCATAATTTACTGGAAAAAAAAGCAGCAGGAGGAGAACTGACGGAACAGGAAAATGCTCTTTTAAATATCTTTTGTACTGCAGCAGAGCTGGATCGTGCGAATGCAAGTGCAAAAATGAATACCACAGTAAAAGATAGGATATCTGCTGATCTGCAGGAAGCGGGAATTGATATTTCAGATTCCACGTTTTCCATAAAAATTGGGGCGGATGGTCAGGTAAGTGTGGACGGTATTCAGGATCATGCAATGAAACAGAAGATAGAGAATGTTCTGTCAAAGTATTCGGATGAGCTGATGGATATTTATTTTTGCACGGATTCAAAAATACAGGAGTTGTCAGATAAAGAAAAATATCTGTTGCAAGCTGCGGTGGATGTGGGAAAATTTTTATATAAGGCATCTGGCGGCAGAGTATCGCTTGGAGACCTCTCCGTGGAAAATACAGCGATACATGGTCTGCCGAAAACACTGGATGATCTGTTGAATCATCCGGGTGGGAATCTGACCTATCAGGATTACGCAAGTGATATCCGGGAAATTTTAGCATATAACCGGATACAGCACAAAGATATTATGTCTGAGTTGAATGTACAGTTTGTTATAGCAGACGGTACATTTCAGATAAAAGATTAAAGTTTATAATGGAGTATTCAATAAAACCCAAGTGATTGGGAGGGAGAATCATGAGAATAGAGAATGGTTACTTACAACAAAGTATGTTATGCAGTAAAAATAATAGAAATGCAGTAGGAAATTTTTCTGATACAATGAATAAAGCCCAAGAGTGTATAAGTAATAAGATTAGCACAAGGGATTCCTATGTAAACAGTACAGATTATAGTAACTTTGGAATTTATACACAAAATAGTATCTCTCAAGATATTGAATTACCAATAGAGACAGAAAGATATAAAATTGAAGATGCTACATATGTGAATGGAGTTCCTGATTAATATGGATCAGCCATTTTCGTATAATGTAACCATGACAAGTGAACTGAAAAATCTTTTGAATGATTTGTCTGACAAAAGAAATATTGATATAAAGGAGATACCGCTACAGGGGGGATTGGTAGTAAAACGTGATCCAAAGACAGGGTTAAATTATTTGTCGATAAAGGGAAATGAGGCACAAGGAGTTTCGGTAATCATAACATCCGATAAAGATATAGAGACGCTGAATAAATTAGCTGATGAATTTCAAAAATATCCGGTAAGTTCACAGCGGTTTACGGCAGGATTATATGCTTTACTTGAGATATCAGGAAATCTGAAACGCGAAAAAGATGGTTTTACATTTTTGACTCCTAATGGAGTTACATATATTCCGTATGATGGTGATTCCAGCAAAGCATGGGAAATTGATATGCCGGGTTCCTGTTATGCTACTGCCAGAAAATGTTTGGCGGCAGAAAATGATTGTGCAGACATAAGTACATGGACAAAAAATTTGAAAGGAATAAAGATATATTATGGTGATAATTATGGCACCACTCAGACAAATAATGTATATAAAGTTGATGATTTAGGCAGATATTATATGTTTGCATAAGATATATATACAAGTATGAAACTATAAAAATATAGTATGTTTTATGTGGTAAAAATATTGTATTTATGAGACTTTTGGTATTTCACAAATACCTAAGAAAAAATAAAGTAGAGGAGAGTGTATATTATGAATATTGATTACAGTCAGTTTTACAGAGGAACAACGAATATTCCCTCATATGGGAATGGTACATATAAGAAAGACACCCTTGTAAAGTATGAATTTAACACTACAGATGAACATGGCAATAAGATTATTGACAAGATGTCAAGGGAAGAAACCCTGCAGGCGATGAAGGACATCGGTTCGCAGTATGGAGATGCGGTTATTGTTGAATTTTCGGGAGATGGAATGGCTGCACTTGTGGAAAACAAGAAAGGTATAGTGGATGCCAATGTAACACAGGAGCAGCGGGAATCAATGGAGGCGAGAAATGCAGCGTTCCAAAAAGAAATTACGCAGGTTGATAACTCACTAGAACTTCCGGCATATTCCGGAATGTATGGTGCAGACAAGGCGGTTGCATCTGCGGTGGAGAACTGCAGCAAAGAGGAACAGGGATTTGTGTATGATATCATCCGTCAGAATTTCCTTGTTGGAAATACTGGCTCTATGACAGAGGAAGAACGGCAGGCAAATATTTCACTTGGTATGAAAAAAGCGGAATATGCGGCAGAGAATTTTATCCCGGAAGATAGCAGAAAACCATTTTTGGAAGCAATGGAGTCTATCGCAAAGCTTGCGAGCGCAGGAAAAGCTGACAATAACGGAAATATGGACTATGGAGTAGGGAAAGGTACATATCTTGGACATGGTAGCAATCTAGTAAAGACTACAAATGCGCTTGATATGATGAGGACGATGGACGGCAGTGCATACACGGAATATCAGAAGATTAGTAAAGAAAGCAGCAATGAGGACAGACAGCTTAATGCATTAAAATACCTTACAAATTGGTATGAAGGGGCAGTGAAAAAGAATCCTTCGATGGTTGATAATTACGAAAAGCAGTCGGAGGAATATGTGGAGAAAAATGTAAAAGATCAGAAGCTGGATGCAACTTTTTCAGATATAAAGACAGAGAATAAAGCGGCTTTTTTTGAAAGTCTGAAAGTGTTCCAGAATAATAATCCTAATTTTCTCTCATCTATCATAAATCGGGAGCTGGCATCTAAATTTTGGAGCATTTGATAAACGTAGATTGGAAAAGTTATAATTGCTCGGAAAATGGAAGATAACAACAATAAAGTGTAGAGTGTGCCTTTCACATAGGGACACTTGTTACAAGCAATATTGTAAATGATACAAGTGGAGATTAAGGCACAAATATGATAAAAAAAATATATTTCAGAAATGTTGACTTCTTTAATTGAGGAGTATCGTTTTAATAAAAATACTCTTTCAAAATATTTAGAAATAACTGAAGAAACAATAGATGGAGTAGTAATGGGCAATGTGGAATGTTTGCTAGATGATCCTGCATTGCGTCTTAAAATACTTAGTAAAGCAGGATTTCTGTATTTTGGAGCGATTGAAGATAAGGATAGGCAATTAAGCGGTTTTTTGGAAGTGCTTGTTTCCTATCATGGCATATCCAAGCTAACGATAGCAAAAATGGCTGGTGTTGAGGAAAATGATATTGACAGGCTTTTAGCCAATCCACCAGAAAAGATTGAAATCGAAGTAAAGTATAAAATTGCTGTGACGGTTATGGAACTGCGATTTTGGCTAAAAGATTGTGAATCACCGATATAATCGGGATTTGTGAGTAGAGGGCACTTATGAAAAATAAAAGTATCAATCAAGTTTCCATAATAAATGGTGAAGATGGTCCCACAAGTGTTTTTATATTTGGAGAAGCTCAAAAGCAATCTCTAAAGATTAGAATCCGAAATGCTATCTATCAATCCAGACGAAAAAGGATAGAAAAGAGAATAGCGGCCAACCCGCATACCCTTGCGGAAGTGGTGCAATACGCAAAGGATCATTATGATTTAGTGGAAATCAATCCTGCCGCAACAAATTGGATAGAACGACAGAAAAATCTAAAAGCTAGTTTGATTATGCAGCATAAACCAGAACTTTTGGGCCAAAGGAAGGATATTCCAAAACCAGATTTTCATAATGAAGAATCTGTTAAAAATTTTTTGAATGAAATGGAAATTAGAAATAAATTGATTGACCAAATGCCTGATAATGTAATTCCCATGGATTTTCATTTATATGAAATAAAAATTGGTGAGGATTTAATGGAAATAGAGGTAGATTATACCTGGAATATATTTGGAATATCTTACTCTGGAAATAAGTCGGTCATAAAAAGGTTTAAGAAAATAGCCAGAGATTTATATTGTTATTATGGTGTCAGTGAGGAGGATATAAAGAACCGGACAAAAAGATATTCTTCACTGGTAACGGAATTGAGTTCATAATTCAGAATTTTAAATAGAAGTAGGATTTCTGTATTTTGGAGCGATTGAAGATAAGGATAAGCAATTAAGCGGTTTTTTGGAAGTGCTTGTTTCCTATCATGGCATATCCAAGCTAACGATAGCAAAAATGGCTGATGTTGAGGAACAGGATATTGACAGGCTTTTAGCCAATCCGCCAGAAAAAGTTGAAATCGAAGTAAAATATAAAATTGCTGTGACTGTTATGGAACTGCGATTTTGGCTAAAGGATTGTGAGTTACCAATATAATCATGTGGTGCTTGGGAAACTGGTGGAATAACAGGAAATGTAATTAGAATAAAGAAAGATAGAAGGCGAGTAGCGGATTGGTGTCTGCTGCTCACTTTTCGTTTATGGGGATATGTCGCAATACGACTTTTGAAGTGTTGTATTGCAATCTGTTTTCGGGTATTTCTCGTTGGTATCATTACCATAAAAGCGAGGTGAATTCCATGAAAGCAGAGAAGAAGGAAATCAATATACAGATTGGAAAAAGGTTGCAAACCGCCAGAGAAAACAGTGGATATACGCAGGAAGTTTTTGCAGAGACGCTGGATGTAGGGGTAGAGCATTATCGCAAAATCGAAAGTGGTGTCTATGGCTTACAGCCAGAGAAAATGCTGATCTTGTATGAGAAGTACAGGATTGAGCCGACTTATCTGGTTACGGGGGATACAAATCATAAGGTTGATATTGAACTGTTCCTTGCAAACTGCAGCAGGGAGGAACGGGATGCATTTATAGACCGTATGCTTGCGTATATGAGAAAGCTGATGACAGGCCGTTAAAGCAGCACAGTCTCCGGGATGTATATTTGATCAATATATTTTGAGAAGGAGACGATTTATGAGGGTAGCAATCTGCGATGATAATCAGCAGGACATTGAAAGGATCAGACGCTATACACTGCGTATGATCGACTATGCGGTGGAGTATGTGTTTTATACCAGACCGGAAGAATTATTGAGGGAATGTGCAGATGCGGAGCAAAAGCCGGATATGTACATTCTTGATATTGAGATGCCTGGAATGGACGGACTTGCGGTGGCAAAACAGATCCGTGAGACAGATTCCAAAGCATTGCTGGTGTTTCTTACCAGCTATACCAAATACATGCCAAGTGTATTTGAAGTTGTCACATTTGATTTTATTCCAAAACCAATCTCAGAAGAAAGGCTCCGTGTGCTGTTTGAGAAGGCAGGAACCTATCTGAATCTGACCAATCAGAGTTTTTCATTTAGTTACCGCAGGGTGCGGTACAGTCTGAAGTTTGACGAAATCCTGTATCTGGAAAAGCGGGGGCGTCAGGCGATAATCCACACAAAGAAAATGAAATATCAGTCCAACATGAACCTGAATGAAATATGGGAGAAACTGGACGAGCGCATGTTTGCCGCCGTTCATGGCTCTTTTATCGTTAATTTGAAACATGTTCATTCTGTATCCAGCGGCATGGTCATGCTTATAGACGGCACAGAGCTGGGAGTGACAAGAGGGTACCGGAAGGAGCTGACGGAAAAGCACATCGCATTTGTGCAGGGAGGAATGTGACATGGCATTATATGGGGTGAGGCTTGTCATAAATCTTTTTGACCTCTGCATTTACCGCAGGTATTTAGAGGAGTTCATCGGAAACAGAAAAACTTCCATGGAGTTTTCTGTTCTTCTGCTGATAGTGTGCGAGCTGATTGGAAGTGCGGTGAACCAGATGGGGATAAGCTGGCTGAATTTTGTGACGATGGTGGCGATTCTCTGTGTATATGTCTGCCAGTATGAGGCAGGGATTGTAAGCAGGCTGATTGCGGTTCTGCTGTATATGGGGATTATGGGAGTTGCAGAACCGTTAGGATATTTGTTTAATAAGGCATTCATGGAAAAGGTGTTGGACGATACCACGGTTTCATATTATTTTATCGTGTTTTTTATGGCACTTTTGAAAGCAACAATTGTGGAGGTGTTTTGCAGACTGAAATCTGGAAAAAGCATTCGACTATCAGCAATGCCAAAAGAAACGCAATATATGTTGACAATGATACCTTTATGCAGCCTGATCAGTTGCTTTTTACTGATAGAGGTTGCAAAAGAATTAATCTCGGCACAGATGGTCGTGCTGTGCATGTGCATCATCTTTGTCATTATCATCACTAATTATGTAATTTTTCTGATGATTGAAAAGTATACGACAGTGGAAGAAAAACAGCACGAAGAGGAAATGATCCAGAGGGAAATCTTATACCGGAACGAATACTATCAGGACATGGAACGGTATCAGGAACAGATACAGGACATCCGGCATGATATGAAGAACCGGCTGACGGGACTGCTCGCAGCGGCGGAACAGGGAAGTGCGGAACTGATCAAGGACAGACTGCAGGAAGTATTGGGAGATATCCGGCTGGCAGAAGAGATCATTTATTCCGCAAATCCTGTGGTGAATGCCATATTAAAAGTAAAAAGCGTAAAGGCAAAAGAGAAAGAGATACCGATGCAGGTTACAACGCTGCTCCCCCAGAGAGTATCCGTAGATATCGGGGACATGGGTGTTCTGTATGGGAATCTTTTGGATAATGCGATAGAGGCAGCGATGGCAGTGGAACAGGAAAAACGGTATGTTCATGTGGAATCAAAGTTTCAGGAGGGCAGACTGCTTTTATCCATTAAGAACAGCAAGCCATCCGGGACAAGTTCCTATCAACAGACAAGCAAAAAAGATAAAATAAAACACGGCAGGGGAATCCGTTCGGTGCGGAAAGTGGCAGAAAAATACGGTGGGGAGCTGATGTTAAAGGATCAGGGGGAACATTTTGAGGCAGTCCTTCTGCTCAACGGAGTTGCAAAACTGGAGTGAGACTGCAACTTATTACAGCAAACCTGCAACTTGTTACAGATAGATTGATTTTTACATGGAAACTGTTAGAGTGAAAACATCAAAAAAAGGAGGGTTTTACTAAAAATGAAGAAAAGAAACTGGATGTACCGACTGAGCAGCAAATCCATGAGTGTGATGGCAGCACTGGCACTTATGGTGACAACCATGGCAACGAACCGTTCCTGCATGTGGTATCTGGGACAGGACAAGATGCCGGAAGATTCCAAAAAACTCAGAAGGTTTTAAATCATGACGAAATGGCTCAGCCATCGTATGGTTGAGCGGGGAATCATAAAAGAGGAGGAGCAGGAATTATACCAGTTTGGAATACGCAATGGTATGATCCTGCTTCTAAACGTTGTGACAGCACTGGTCATCGGCCTGCTTACAGAGCAACTGGCGGTTGTGGCAGTGTTTACCCTGTCTTTTATGGTTCTTCGCAGTTATACCGGTGGATATCACTCAGACAGCAGGGTTTTCTGTTATCTTGGTTCTAATCTGGTGCTGCTGGTTCCGGTTTATACACAGGCTGTGTTTTACAAGACATCGCTGGCATGGCTGCTGGCAGTATTGCTGGTGTCCGCAGGGATCATTTTTTTACTCAGTCCCATGCACAGCAAGAACCGGAAGCTAGATAAAGAGGAACAAAAGCATTTTGGCAGAAAAGCAAGGCTGATCGCAGCTTTGGAACTGGCTGTGCTTGGCATTTTGTGGCATGCAGGCCAGATACCGTATGCTTACGCTGTTTATACGGGCATCTGCATCACGGCACTGTTCATGATCGTAGGAAAAGCACAGCTATGGATACAGTCGCATACCGAAAATGGATAGTCCTTTCCGAACAAACGGAAGGGACTTTTTTTCTGGAAAACAGGAGGGATGACAATCCAAGACGGTAACTTATTACAGGTACCGTAAGACTTATTACACTTATATTGAAGCGCACTTTCTTTCCAAGTATAGTACCGCAAAAAGGCTTAGGAGAAGAAAGGCGTGGCATGTTTTGGGGAATTCATGCCGCACCGGATTGCAGGGGGCGGCAGAAAGGGAAAAGTTCATAAGGATAACATCCGGGTGCAGTTTTGCATGCTTTATTTTGCATGGGAACAGCACCTTTTTTTATTGTCTTTTTCCAGTGAAGTAAAACCCAGAGGTCCTCCAGATGTCCTTCATTTCAAAAAAATTACGAAATGGAGGACATTTGAATGTCAGAATGGATCAGGATCAGAGTAAAGGATTTTTATAAAGATGCAGTTGGAGAGCTGGAATACACCTATGTGACCAGAGAAGTCTACGAGGCACTTGTCGATACGTTCCGCAAAGAAGCCCACGCACAGGAAATGCGGGATATCAGACATACGACCAAGGACGGATATACAGAAGGAGAAACGGAAGATCTGGTGGAGCTGACCGGGGAATCGGTAGAGGATACGGTCATCCGGCAGATGGAAATAGAAACCCTGCAGAAAGCAATGCAGTCACTCACCCCAGTGCAGAGAGAGCGGCTGCATTTTTATTTTTTTGAGGGCATGACATACCGGCAGATTGCAGCGAAAGAAGGGGTTGGAGAGAAGAACATCCGGGAGAGCATAAACGGTGCGGTAAAGAAAATAAAAAAATATTTTGATTAATACCCCCTCAAAACGTGTTTTTCTGTGAGTACCTTATGAGAGGAACTTTTTCTGGACAGATGGTCTCTTCCGGGAATCCTCTCATGTCTCGTGTGTGGATACGACACAGGCAGACAAAACGCACATTGAAAAATGCCGGAGAGGAATGCAGGGCTCCGAGCGCAGGATGGAATCACGCCATATCCTGCCAGCCATATCCAGCAGTTCAGATACGTTAGCCGTTTCATGAGCCGTAACCGGGGCGCAGTGACACTCCTGCAGCAATCGGGCAGATGTTCTTTCTGCCAGCCATGCTGTGAAAAAGATCGCATCTAAGGAGCCGAGCGGGAAAGCCGGGGTACAGCCTGTCTGTGGTGGACAGGCGCGAAGAGGGGAATGGCCTATAATGATACACCTTGAGATTAGCCAGCACGCAGTGGTGGAGGTGAGATACCTGTGATGTCTGTATGCCTTTTGTGGCAAGAACCGCAGACAGTCTGGATTGACTGCCCAAGGAAAACCCCTAGATGGAAGAACACTGGCACAGTGTTCTTCGGCATGAAACATAGAATTACTTGCGTTCCGTACTTTGGAATGCTAGAAATTCTTTTCATGCTTCTTAAGTCTTTGCAACGTTCCGGCTCCGGGAAGTAGTGTCGAATAGGAGCAAGTCACTTATAAGAAGTGAAGGATTATGGCAGTGAGACTAAATCACAGAATCCATGCGGCAGAGGTACAGAAGGCTTCTGCCGCATTCTTGTGTGTTTTAGCAGCACAGAAATGAACGAAGTGTGAAGCGGAGAAAGATATGAAGGTTGTAGGTTATATGAGAGTAAACAGCATCGAGCAGTTAGGAGGAACACAAGTGGCAGAGAAAGAAAGGAGCATGTTAGAAAAGATATTGGATACGGAAAGGGCTGGATATGCCTATTTTTATCCAAGTGATGGAGGAAATAGACAGGAGTTTTTTATTTCCACCACACCGGAGAATATGGCGAATTTCCTTGGCAGTCATTTTTATGATGCAGAGAAGATGATAATTACCGATATGGTTGACCGTTTGATTTTGGATACCTATGGTGGTTTTATCAACACCTGCCCGGATCAGAAGCTGTGTGCAGAGATTATTCCTTATCTTGCACCGATTCAGATGGGGGAGAAGGAAGCCGGGGAAATCTTAATGGTAACCAGAGAGGAATCAGATATGTACTTTGCTGCAGAGGACGAAGCGGTTACGATGGCAGAGTGCCAGATGATGTAAGTGTGTTTCTTTGGGGGATAAATTTAGTTGTCTAAAATTTGGAGGAAAAGTGATGAGAGTAGTAATTATTGTAGTATGTGCGACAGGCGTAATTTTGGTAGTGGCTACCTGCATGGCGGTAAAAACCATCAGTTTATATGAGTTGGATTAGGAGCAGCTTATGAAGAAGGAATCCAAGGAATTATTTTACCGGGTGCAGGAAGAACTGGCGAGACGTGCCGCCATGAATAAAGCTGCGGTAACGAGGAAGAAGAATCAAAAGAGCAAATTTTCCTCGGAATATGCGCTCACTGGTTTACTGCTCTGCGGAGACTGCGGACAGGAATACAGACGTGTTACATGGTCGAGAAATGGCAAAAAGAAGATTGTGTGGCGGTGTAGCAACCGACTGACAAACGGAACCAAGCACTGCAAGAAATCCGAGACACTGGAAGAGGTTGCTTTAAATCGGGCAGTTATGGAGACCATAAACAGAATTACCAGAGGTGATGGGGATTTCGTAGGAGCCTTCAGACAGAATGTCATTCGGGTAATCGGCAGTTACGGTGGAGAGCAGGAGCCGGATGAATACGATGAAAAAATCAAAGAAAAGGAAGAAGAAATGGTGGCTCTGATTGCAGAAAATGCAAGGGTAGGTTCCTACACCGATGAATTTGATGAGAGGTACCGCAGAATAGCAGAAGAAATCACCACTTTAAAAGAGGAGCAGATAGAGGCCAGACGGAAGAAAAACTGGCGGCCAGTTATGAACAGCGGTTGAAGGAGATGGACAGTTTCCTAGAGAAACAGACCTGCCAGATACCAGAATTTGATAATGACCTTGTAAGAAGGCTGATAGCAAGCATCAAGGTAGTCTCTGCCGAGAAGCTGATTATCCAGTTCCAGTCGGGAATCGTCATGGAGCAGGAAATCAGATATGAGTAAGTGACTGGCAGGGATGACAACTAAATAAGGAAACGGAATTCCTGCCTGCATTTATGGTAAGAATAAAATGCCCGATGGGTTCGGGCGTTTTATTGTTGGCATAAATGAAAAGATATAAAATGCGTAGGGTAAAGTTTTTGTAGGAAAAGTTAATAGAAAAAAGAAAGAAAGCACCGGGATCCTGTGTTAGGATTGAAGTTGACGAGACAAAAATCCAAGGAGGGTGCTTTCATGATTACCAGTATACAA
>OJJV01000815.1_pt1 | contig 16250 bp, 14 predicted proteins | sample 1596391 | NCBI WGS metagenome assembly OJJV01 (sample SAMEA4350164, study PRJEB24818) | metagenome | biome: human; feature: gut; material: faeces | place: Denmark | collected 2013-09
AGAGCAATCACTAAAGGCTGCTTGTGCCTTATTTGAAAGTCCAAAAGAAATCAAAAACATGCTTGAATGTCAGTTACAGGCCAATATTACCTTGAACAATCAGAATAGAGGTTGCGGATTTTTATTTGGTCCCCTATCTGGTGGAGAAGATGCTGAGAATAATAAAGACATAAAGAAAAAGACTGACATAAAGAGATTTTCAGAGTTCAACAAAGAAGCTGTGTGCTTTAAACAAGATATTGATGTTTTCTTGAATGGCTGTAAGAAACTTTCCTCTATTATCAAAAAAGGAAAGTCTAAAAAAGGCATGGGTACTATGCTCTTTTATGGTCCTGCAGGCACTGGTAAAACTGAACTTTCAAGATTCATTGGACATGAAGTTAACATGAGAGTTAAGGTCGTAAGAGCAAGTGATATTCTTGATATGTACGTAGGTCAATCTGAAAAGAATATTGCTGAACTCTTTTACGAACTTGATATCAAAAATGAAATCTTGGTAATTGATGAGATTGATGGACTTATTTTTGACAGAAGCAATGCCAAAGCTCAATGGCAAATAAGTCAGGTAAATGAGTTTTTGACTCATTTAGAAGAGTGTAAAGGCTTTGTGATCTGCACTACTAACTACATCGACAAATTAGATAGAGCAGTCCTAAGACGCTTTTCAACTAAGATTGAATTTACCTACGCTAATGAGAAGCAAAAGCTTGCTTTATTTGAAACTGAACTTTTACCTTTAGCTCATGATAAATTCACTGATGAGGACAAGCTTCGTCTGTCAAAGATTAAGTTCCTAACTCCTGGCGACTTCCATGTGATAAAGGCAATGCATACAGGCATTTTTGCAAATGAAGACTCACTTTGTAATTCAGTATTTTTGTCTGAATTAGAAAATGAAGCCAAACTTAAGAACATTGAAGAACATCAAGGTAAAAAGATAGGCTTTTTAGGATAGTGTTTTTGAAAATTCAGTACGGTGTAGATTAAGTTTTAATGTCCCCACTGCACTGAAGTTAAACCGTGCTAACAAACGGTGTTGAGCACTAAGGTAGACCGAAGTTACCACGCGCCACTAGACCGAGGATGGCGCTAAAGTAGACCTAGGTTAGGTGCACTGACATTCTGATAGCACAATAAGCATCAAAATCGCTTTTCCCTTAGGTGCAGCTAAACTGCAGACACCATACTGAATTTATGACGGTGTCTTGTGTAACTTCACCTTTTGTTTTAACCTCTTAGCTAATTTAACCTACGCCATTGCTTAAGATTTTGCGTAAGCCTTTTGCATAGTCTCAATCTCTTTTGCTATCTCTTCTTTTAATGAGGCAGGCTCTAGTAAAACTGCATTCTTACCAAAGCCTAAAACAAAAGAAATTACTTCATATTTATTACCAGAGGTAAACTCAAGTAATAAAGAACCATCATCATTTAAGGTAATCTTTTGATCATCGCTCCACTTTCTGTCATAAACATAAGTAGCAACCTTTTTGTTAAAGAGGATCTTTACCTTTACAGGAACTGATTTTATAAAACCAAAAGTTTCATTACTAAATTCAATCTCTGGTAACTTTTCTGAACTTCTATTACTTAGAATCTCTACCTTTTGCATTCTATGTACTAAAAAGAACATAGGATTGTCGATAGTTTTCTCTACTTTACCAATGCTAGTTACACACCAAGCGCCAATGTAGAGAGTTTCTCTGTATGCAATCAGTTTCATTGGAGCTATGGTGTATTTTTTAAGCTCTCCATTGACCGTTTGCTGATACAGAATTTCACAGCATTTTCTTAAAGCAAGGCATTTTTCAAGTTCATTCAATTCAATGTCGCAGACATCATAATTGATCTTACCTTTGGTAAAGCTATAGCCATAGTGAACATCGTTAAAGAAAGGAAGCTCTTCAGAAGGGAGGTTTGCCTGAGCTTGCAGAGCTGAAGCTTCAATTTGATCTCGTGTTTTGTAAGAGAGTAAATGCCACATCAGATCACTGCATAAGATCATCTTGCGCAAACCATCAGGATTGATACTTACGTGCATATCTTTAGATGTAGATGGCTTTTTTAGGCTGTAGAAGTTCTCTTTGCCTTTCTTTTTGACAACGATGCTTCCATAGTAGCTCTTCTCTAACTTATCAACTAAGCGTCCAATAGTCTGTTTAGAGCACATAAGCTTGTCTTTAAGCTCAGTTAAAGAGTATTCTTTTCCTGTAAACAGTAACAAAGAGTAAAGCTTTAAAAGTTTCTCATCAGGTCTTGCGTCTTGATCTAACTTAGCAGGCATTTTGTCTCCTTACAAAGAGATTTTCTCAAGGTGAGCTTTGATGTCGGATAGATGCATGGTATAAGCATCCTCGCCCTTTTCAGCACCAATTGGATTATAGTATTCCTTGCGCAATCCAACTTCTACAAAGCCATACTTTTTGTATAAATTTTGAGCCACGATATTACTTACTCTTACTTCCAAAAAGCATTCCATATCCTCGATATCCAGAGCTTTTTCTAAGGTTCTATGTAAGAGTAAAGAGCCTAACTTTTTACCCTGATAATCAGGATCAACACCTATTGTTAAGAGATCGGTAGAAAACTTTGTGTTATAGAGAACTGAAAAGCCTATGAGCTTTTCTACATCAAACAGGCCTAAGATGATGTAACTGTCATCAAAACACTCAATTAAAGACTGAGCATTCCAAGCGTTTTTTTGAGTTCTAAGCTCAATCTGTTCTAATTGAGGTACTAAAGACAGATCATCTCGTGTAAGGACTCTAACCGAATATCTTTGAGGCAAGGTCATTTGAGTCTATCTCCAAATTCTATGAGCAATTCATTCCATATCGCTCTTTTACCAGCTTGCAATACATAGACAGTACCCTGACGCACAAGATCTGTTTTATCTAATAACAGAATGTCACTTGGGAGATAGTTTACTGAATCGTCATATGGCTTGATATCTAGACCTTTACTCTTTAGAAAATCTACTAAGCTCTGTAAGAATGGTACATCTGAGTTTAGATTGATGAATAGATCAGCTCTCTTTGATCTTAACTTATAAGGCAAAGTCTTCCAACGAGGGAATGATTCCTTTACATTCTCAAGAACACTCTTATCAACAACTCTGCCGTCAACTACTGGAGCTGTGTCATTTTCAGGAAGAGCAGCAGTTGTTGGTGAAGATTCTTGAGAAGGTAATGCTGTTGGTGTAGCTAGTGAGGATGTAACTGTTGCTGTTTGAGCTGTAGCTGTTGAAGTTGTAGCTAAGCTTGCTACTTCTTGTGAAGCATTAGCACTACTATCAGTAATATGAGCAACAGTTTCTGTAACTGGAGCTACAGGTGATACAGCATTATTATCAGCACCAACATTTATGGATACTGGAGCACCTACTTTAGCAATGGAAGGTTCTTCATTATGAGTTAAAGAGGTATCTCCTGAACTTGCTGCAACTTGATTTAAAGGAGCATCAACTGTATTAACTACAGCATTTGTTACTTGAGAATTAGGAACACTCTCTGCAGTATTGTTATTAACTGCCCCAACATTCTCCTGAGGGGCAAAAGGCAATTTAACGCCTTTACGTAGTGTCCAAGTTACCTGATTAGGATTAAAGATCATAGTGAGAGTTCCATTTTATATGTAGACTGTATTGCTAGATTGACACTTTGAACCTGCAATAATTAAATATTTGGTGCCTTAGCTGGCTGAGACAAATTCATGTGCTCTAATTTTGATTTAACCCATTTTGCTACTTTAGCTTGAAATTTCATTTTATCTACGTTTTCAGATTCTCCTGAAATATAAAAATCAGATATAGATTGCTCCTGAATTTCTTTCAAATCATCTGAAGATAAATCATCCAAATTGCCATCTTCTGTATTTAGAATTTGTAATTTAAACCTATTCCATTGGTCTTGATCTTCAAACACAATAATGCTTTTTGCGGTAGTATTCCAAGTAAATTTCACTTGCTCATTGCTGATTTTTATACCACCTAGTATTTCAGATAAATACGTTTGAATTGAATTCTTTATTATGTAATAAAAAATGATGGGACTATTATTTAGATTTTTTGTAGAACAGCATTTAAAAGGAGCGATAATGTCAGCTCTTCCACCATCTAAAGAAACTGCTTTAAAGAAATTCAAAACCGTAGTATGGTAGCAGAGGGTAACATTCATCCAATGAGGAGTAGGATCAATACACTCTGACATATATAATTCTTGAGCTTTAGACAAATCGTCTAAAGCTATATGAATAGTGTACTCTGGACATTCTTCATGATACAAAATTTCCTCATCAGGTGAGTGACCTAAAGGAATGGGGCTTCTTTTCCATTTGTCAATATCTTGAACTAGCAGATTAAATTTCTCATTTGGGCTTAACGCTAGCCCAAATCTTTTCCTCCACAAATATTCTACTTTGTCGGGATCTGCTGTTTTATCTATAGGGGTATTTACATCTTCAGTTCTCACATAGATTGAATTTTCTTTTACTTGTTTATATCGTTCTGTCAAGTAGAATGGTGTTTTATTGCTGTTTTCAATTATGATTACATCTAAAGTTTTTTTATTGATATAAACCCTTCTTACTTTTACAGAAGGTCTAATATCGCCAGCAAATTTCTTTGCCTTAAAAAATTGAGTAAGATCTGCCGTATTTTTTCTATTTTTATCATTGTCAACGCCAATAATATTCATGGAACCATCTTCGACACCAATAATAATGTATGCGTCACGGCTTACTAAATTGTTTGCCATGCAGATGACATCATGAAGAAGAGATCCTTCTTGATTACTTTCATACCACTGTTGTTTAAAATCCCAATATGAACCTTCTGTTTTTTTTTCAATGAGATTTGATATTTCTTCTTCTAATTTCACTTTATTTTCTCTTCAACTTTCCCTGAATATTATCAATGTAATAACTTGGTAGATCACCTGCAAATAAGTGCTCTACAATTTCTTTTGCTGTTTGATAGCTTACTGTAAACCATTCTTTTGGTCTGTAAATTGTTCCATTTTTATCTTTAAGTTCAACATTTAATCTATGGCTTGTTAGAATTGTATGTAAAACATCCTCAAGATTTCTTGGATCAAAGTTATAACACTCATATGTCCTAATCACATTTACTGATGCGCACAAATATGTAGGTTCATTTTCTGCATTGGCTATTCTTGTTTTTACATCAGTTGTACAGTAGCCAATCAATGCTTGATATATGTAATTCAACCATGATTTCCTTTTTTTGTAATAAGAGTGGATTTTGATCTTTCTACTTTTAGATTTGAGAGATCGATTCCTTTTAAAAGAGTCTCTTTTTGCTCTTCAAAAGAAGTGTTTTCTGGTCCAATAATTACCTTTTCATACATAGCACTGAAAGGCTCATCTACAGATAAAATTTCTTTTACATAATCATCGAGGTTCAATTTAAGCTTGTTATATTGTTTTTCAAAAAATCCAGAATTTATAACATCATTCCTGTTACAAATGAGTCTAAACTCTGATTCATGATAAAAAGATATATTCTTAACAATTGGGCACCAACTTGCCAACTGTTGAGTTAACTTAACGTGTTGTCCCCTGTATTTAGATGTAACTGTACTCAAAATACAATCCAAAGACAGATTGTGTTCATATTTTTCTGAAAATGGAAGATATATAATTGGGCTAAAGCAGAAAAATTTATATTTATTTATAAAAAGATTGATTATTCTTGAAAAAGAGCTAACCAAACATACGCCTTTGCCATGCTCTCCATATCTATCCCACTGAGATGAATCATCAACTTCTGTTGTAAATGACATCGTATAAAAATTCTTAATCTGCTTTGGTAAATTTGTTGTTAGATAACCTTTTTTATTGTTTAAACATACATTTTCTATGTAATCTCTCAGAAATTTTCCTTCATCACTATCATTCATGTCACCTAAACAACTAAACCATAATTGATGATTTTCAAGCATTTTTGTAAATGAACTAAATTTCGTGTAGTGGCACAGTTCTAAAGATTTGATATCATGAACAAGACTTTTTTCTGATGATGAAAGAGGCTGGAATTTATCTTGTTTATCAAGTTTCAGTTCTAAATACTTTTGATAAAACACATATAAATTCGACCTAACAAATTTGTTTGCTAATAGCCTATACTCATTTCTTAGTTCCCTAACTTTACTTTCATCATCAGCTAATTGAATAAAATTGGAATAGGTTGTAAATGCTACTTCCGTTAATTCATCTTCCATCAGCTTTAAGTCTGATTTGAAATACTTTTTGGAGCAATCTTTATTACTATCCAATTTCTCAATGCCCATATTCCCAGTTGAATCACATCATTTATAAATCAGCTATAGCTAATCTAAATATTATCGGTGTTATAAAGTTAATTTTGCAATATCAAATTAGCTTATTGGCTATAATTAACAAATACACATACTAAACATACTAACAAGAACAATATGAAACAAATAAGGATGATCTTATCTTCTTTTTTTGAGCTTTCAGCTTTTTTTCTCTGCTCAGCTTCCATTTTTGCTATAGCTTTAGGATGTTTGTAGCATCCAGCTGTAAGTTTGCTTCGCTCACTGTCTGAAAATTCGTTAACTAACTTTTGCTGTAACTCCAATAAGTTAGAAATGATAGTTTCTTCAGAGATTTCTCTATCAAATTCTATATTGTTATAGAAGAACTTTAGCCAATTCTCAGAATATGGATTAGTAAAGATATCTGAGTCTCTGTACTTTGCTTTGGCCTGCTGTATCCAATCGCCAAAGGATGGATAGTTTACTTTTACTAACAAGTCCACAGCTTCAGAGCCATAAATCACCACATTATCTTTTGAAGCAGACTCTTCAAAAACACTGTATACAGTAAAGTACAGTCCCCAGAATAAAATTGATTTAAAAGCATCAAGATCAGAAGTTACTTTGAGTTTATTCATCAGATCTTTAACAGAATCTTCATCTAAATTCTTAGTAAAAAAAGATTCTACAAGTGATTTAGTCTGTATAAAACTATCATCGTTCTCCAACTTTTTTAGAGACTTGATAGTACTCATGACGGTATCAAAATCTCTTTTAGTGCCAAGTCTTAGAGGTTCAGTACTGTTAGAAATGTAATTGATGTTGTCTTTTTCTTCATGATCTATGGGCGAAGCTGAATTTAAAGAGCTAGAGTTAATGATCTCTTGAAAATCAGAAGCTGCTTTTTTGCTAATAGCTTTTGCAACACCATCCATAATGGCATCGTTTAACTTTACCTTATTCTTAATATTCAAGTAACTATCTAAAAGACTCATTTCATACCTACTTATTCTTTTATCTTCTATTGCTTTTCAGTTGTGATTTGGAAAAGCAATAGATTGTTTCATTGACCTTTACTTTTTCTGTTGCTCTACATTTTTAGAGCTCTTAGATGACTGCTTTTGTCGTTTCTTAGCTGTTTTGTTTGACTTTGTTGCAGTCGTAGAAGCCTGCTTTGTTTCTACTTTTTGCTTTGCAAAATCAGGTAATTCTTTTCCTAACCAACCATAGACTTTTGTAGTTGCAAAAACAGCAGCGCTGTTTGCGTAACTTTTACCTTCGTCGATTACATAGTTACAGCTTGCTATGACTTTGCCCTCACCTTTTGGTAAGAAGTCATACTTAGTAAGAAAACCGTATAAACTACCAATCACCGTTACAAAGAAGACAATGATTATAAAAAAGCCTAATGGAGTTTGCTCATCTACTTTTGAATTCTTTCGATACAGTTTTGAAATAAAACGTCTTCTTACCCAAGTAACTGTGCCTACTTCTTTTCCTTAATTAAATTCTAATCTAACTCTGAACGGTATACTGAAGCTTCTGCCTGAGCTGTTCTTGAATAATGACCAGTCATCATTCCAAAGATAAAGCAACATAGCTCTCTAGCTACAGCAGCTACCGCCTGATTTGAATTCTTTCCTTTGAACATCATACGCTGGTACTTTCTTTGGCAACGATTAGTAGCCTTATCAGCATATGCAACTACATCTTTTGGCATATCCTTCTGACGTTCCTTTAAGGCTGCTGATTTTCGACCTACAGCGCCTCGTCTGTAGGTATTTGATATTTCTACTACCAGTCGTCTTAAATGCCTGTTTCCTGCTTTTGTAATACCTAACATTCTTTCAGTATTACCACTTGAGCATTCTCCTAGTACAAGACCTATAAAGCCTGCAAACTTGTCTGCTGATTTGAATCGGTTAAAGTCTCCTATTTCACAGACAAAGGATAAAGCTGTATGAGTCTTTATTCCCTTGATGCACTTGAGCTTATTAACCTTTTCAGCATATCTTTCTTCAGAGGCTATGTCTTCTATGCGTACATCCAGTGCTGCTATTTTGCTTGTAAGTGTCTCATAGGTTGCAAGATACTCTTCTACTGTCTCTCGTTGGACCTTACTCAATTCAAGCTTTCTTAACCAGTTTAGATGGAGTCCTGTCCATTTGGTTTTATCATAGTGATGTCCATGACGTAAACAGAAAGCATTTAGTTGCTGTTTAATCTACTTTAAAGCTGTTTTATGATCATCTCTCATCCTGATGAAATCTCTTACATCTTCGTCTTTCTCATCAGGTAAATATACAGCCTTATATGCTGAGCTAGCTAAACATTTTGCAATGGTTATAGCATCTCTATAGTCATTCTTTTTCTTACTACTGTTCCTTGATACCGCCATAGTGGTAGGTGCTAAGATCACACTCTCAATTTCCTTGGCTTTTAGCTTTCGATGCAGGTTATATCCTAAGCACCCTGCCTCATAGCCACAGATCACATCAACATCTGGTCTCATGCTCTTGAGCTTATTGATATATTTTACAGTACTGTTAAATAAGTCTTCTTTAATCTGTGTTTGTCCAAAGATCTTATCAGCTTCAAAGCCATATCCAGGCTCAAAACTGCATAATGTGAAATTTGTGCTATGGACATCCATTCCAATATAGATTATCTTATTCATAAGTGACCTTCCTAATGTATGCGGTAAATCCGTTTCTGTTAAATTTTTAACATCTACAGTTTACACGGTAAATCCACTAATTTACATTCGCGGAGGTCACTTCATATTGTCTATTTATATTTCTTTTTATGGATGCTAATTTTCTATCTTTACGGAAAATAAATAACCAAGCACAAAGAAAATGTTAACATTCAGCCTCATGTGGCAAATTCTCTATTTTTCAAGATCAATTACTGTCACAAGCCATAGCAAAAATATTTCTTTTTGTTAAATAGATAAAACTTGTCTATCCTAATAAATGATTTTAGATACAATATTCTTTAACATAATTGTTTAGAAACTTAATGAAGATTTAATAAGAGTGATTACTTCTGAAGGTGTCATGTTTGCTCCTCACAAAGAGAGAAAAATGAAGGCTGAGGAAGATGAAAAGAGTTTAAAGTTTTTAATAGTAAATTTATAAATGAAACCAAAATCAATAAATTCCTTAATGAAATATTTAAGAGATTATAAACATATTAATATTTCAGGAAGTTCTGATAAGTTAAAGCTAAGTAATATTGGCTATTACCATGGATATAAGGGATATAGATACATATTTAATCCCCAAAAACAGATAAATTTTAAAAATTTTGATGAGTTAATTGGCATCTATAATTTTGATACAAAGGTTAAAGCGCTCTTTTATCCTTGGGTAATGTTTATTGAAACTGCAATTAAAAATTACGTATTACAGTCTGTTGTGGAATTTGCAAAATCTGAAAATTTCAACATAATTTACAATGAAGTACTGGATAACTATAAACAGTTCGAAAATAAAGAAAGGAAAAATGTTGATTGCGAGCGAAAGAAGAATGCCTTAAAAAGCCGCAACGAATTGCGCAGTTGGATTTATGGAAAATTAGCAACAAAGTTTAAAGATGGACATAAAATCGCAAATCACTTTTTATTAAATGACAGACCTGTTCCAATTTGGGCAATTTTTGAGCTGTTAACGCTAGGTGAGTTTGGTCATTTTGTAAAATGCATAAACATTAAAGTTAGAAAAGATATATCAACAAGAATTGGAATAAGGCATTCTGATGATAGTGATTCAACTTTAACTGAAAAGTTTATCTTTATTCTTAAAGAACTTAGAAATGCTATTGCACACAATGATGTTGTATTTGACACAAGATTTCGTGTTTCAAAAATAAAAGAAAATGTTTTAAGTTCGATTTCAAATGATACTTTAATTTCTGACGTAACATTTAAAACTATTACTGATTATTTGATATTTGTAGTATATCTTTTGAAAAAGTTTGGAGTATCGAGAACTGAACTAAATACATTAGTTAATGAGTTTGATAAAGCAGTTACTTTACTGAAGGGGTCTATTGACACTTCTACCTTTAATCAAATTATTTATACAAATAATAGAAGTAAAATCAGGATGTTAAAGATGTATATTTCAAAGAGACCTTGAATTACTTTAGAAAGTATCTATAATGAATCTGAATTGCGGTATATCTCTGCGGAGAATACCTAGGAAGAGTCGGATGCGTCCGGCTCTTCTTGTTTATGACAACCGATAATCTAAATTTATGTAGCAATCAAATCTGCAAACAATTTCAATTACTTCATAACAAAATTTTTAATCCGAGCACGACTTTTTTAAAATTTCACAGAGACACGATATTCATACCTTAGATCTTATTTGCTTTACAAATACCCTCTAATGAAAAATCCAACAATAGCTCACTGATCACCCAAAATCAGATCACCTTTTAGGTGATCTCGTGTCATAAAACGAGTTCTTCTGAAAAATCGCGTTCAACATCAAAATAAGCATTTTATTTTAAAATCAAATAGATACAGTAATTCTGTGATAGTTTTTTTAAGGTTTTAAAATTGGAAAAATCTTCAGAAGTGGCAGGGGCAGAAAGACTCGAACTCTCAACCGTCGGTTTTGGAGACCGCTGTTCTACCATTAGAACTATGCCCCTGTGGAATTGCCGTAGTATTATCAACAAATTGACCCTCTTTGTAAAGGGGCATATCAAAATAAATTTAATATTTTTTTAACAATGGCTTATATAAGGCTTTTGTTAAGCTTCACTTTGAGCTTTTTCGCCTTCACTCTGTTCTAATTTCTTCATTTCAAAGAAATTTTGACGAGTTTTATAGTAAACCACCGCAAGAATTGAGGTAATCACGGTCATATAAAGAGCATATTGACCATAACTTTTTACCATATCAACTAAGGGTAAACCTCTCATTGAAAAATCACGCCAGAATTCATATTCCCAGGTTAAAGGGAAGGCAAACTTAACTGTATTTACCCAAGTTGGCATATAACCAGATGCTAAAAGAGAGCCTCCTAAGATAAAGCCAGGTGGCACAATCAAGATCATCTTACTGCCGCCTTCACTTGGTTGAGTAGTTTTCCATGTAACAATAAGAGCCAGTACACTGATTGAAAAGCCTGTCATCAACATACTAGGTAAGTGAAAGAAATAGTTGCCTTCAAATCTCATTTGTCCAAAGATGATAAGTGGAGCTGTAACAAGTGAGATAGCTGTAGTGTAGATTAAAGCATAAGGCAGAAGTCTTGCGACAAGACAGGCAAATCCATCTTCTAAAATTGCCTGCCAGCGCATTGAGACTTTAAATCTACCTACTAACATTACCGAGGTAAGGCCTAGGATAATGGATGAGAAAAAGTAGATAAAAGCACTGCAAAAGGTAATTGAAGCTGAGGTTGTAGGATTGTACAGTTCTCGTTTTACCATATCCATAGGTTGCAACAGAGCCTGTACCTTTTCACTTGAAGCTTTAGCAAGTGCTGCCACTTCTGGAGCTGAGTTCTCAGCTCCTAATGTAGCAATAATCTCGCTTAAATTAGCAATAGCCTGACCGTTTTGTCCCAGATTTGAGTAATCAGCAAAATAGCCTATATTAAAAGTTCTGTCGCGTCTTTTGAGCTCTTTTTCTAAGCCTTTTGGGAAATAGAGTACACCGATATTTTTATCATGAGCTGTAAGATCTCGCACTGATACTGGTGAATGGTAAACCTCAGTGATCTCAACATAGGCTGATGTATTAAGTTTCTCAATCAAAGTGGTAGACAGATGTGAACTATCAAGATCGATAACCGCAATCTTACCTTCAAAGACCTCACCATGACGCATACAGACTGAAACTATAAGCGTGATCATAATCGCCATCATGAATGCTGCGATATGGTAAGGTATGAACCTGCCTGAGAGCATCGCCTGAAACTCTTCATCTATGGAGGCTATGATCTTATTCATCACGTACCTCCATTGTCATACCGGTTAATACCTCAGGTGAGTCTACATATATTCTTACCTGAAATGAGGTCAGATCACCCAAACCACGCTCGCGGGTCATTCTAAGATCTGCAAAGGATGGTGCTGCAGTTGCAAACCTTACAGTACCTGTAAGCTCACTGTCTGTAGCTACACAATGAACTTTTACTTTTTTTCCCTTTTTATACTTTAGTACCTGATCTTCACTTACATAGATATCAAAGTACTTTCTATCAGTCTCAAGTGTAAGACCTGAAGAGTTAGGAGATACCAGCTCCCCTTGCTGATACAGGATTTTTAAGATCTTGCCATCACATGGAGCAATTAAAGTAAGACGACTGTAGTTGACCTCTTCTTGTTTTAATTGAACCTCAGTCTGCTTTAATTGAGATTTAAGGTTGTCTAAAGCGTTTTTCATGTTATCAATCTCAAGTCTTTCATTCTTAATTGATAACAAGGTCATACCCTTTGCTGAACCTGTTCTCTTTAACTTTTCTATCTGCTCGTCTGTGGCACCGTAAATTGCTGCCTGTAACTTACGCAAAGCCTGAGTTTTTGCTGCACCTGCCTGGATATTCTGTGAATTGGCGCTGTCATAGTCAGACTTTGAGATACTTCTGGTATTAACTAAAGAGTTAGCTCGTTTATATTGCTTTTGTGCTAAGAGCTTTGCTGACTCTGATACGGTAAGAGATTGCTTTAACTGTTCAATCTCTTTCCATTTGGTTAACTCCTCTAAATCTACATTAGCTTTTCTAATCTCAATTTCATTTTCTTTTGAAAGAATTAAAGCCTTTTGAGCTTCAATGGTAGCTTTGGTCCTTTCAATACTGATAGCTGTATCGGTGTCATCTAAGACCATTAGAACATCACCTTTTTTAACTATTTGAGATTCTTCAATGTCACGCTTTAACAGCACCCCTCCTACATTTTCAAAAGAGACATCCACTGTATCCGCAGTTAAGACTCCTGACTTAATGCTTTTAGCAATAGTGGTGGCATCACCTCTTGAACCAAAATAAATAAGAGTAGAACTAATGATGAGTAATGAAAACATGGTAAGCAGAGTCCTTAGAGCGTCTCTACTCATATTTGAATTTAACTTCACTTTTACATACCAAAATTCTGTGGTGGTACGCGTTCTTACTGGTACCTGTAACTTACAGTATGGAAAAATTGAAAAATTTTTGTACGTTACAAAATTAAAAAAGTTGTGCAATACAAAAGCTACATCTTTCAAAAAGTTATTCATATATCACACAAAATTTACCCCTTCTGCTCAATAAGATAATGACAATTTTGTCATTATCTTATTGAGAATTTCTAAAATCGATCTATACTTAATGACACAAGTGTCATTAAGAGCTAATAAAAATGGATACTAAAAACAGAATAAGACGCAAAGATACACGTCCTGCTGAAATCGTCATGTGCGCGATGAAACTGTTTGTTGAAAATGGCTATTTTGAGACTAACTTTCAGGATATTGCCAATGAAGGACATCTGGCGCGCTCAACAATCTATCTGTACTTTAAAGATAAGAAATCAATCTTAAAGGCTGCTCTAAAAAAGAAATTTGAAGAGAATAAAAACAACTTAATCGATTTGAATCAGGATGAGAAAGATACTTTCCATGAAAGAATGGCAAAGCTCTTAACTAGGATGCAAAAAATTACCCAAGACGAGTTCTTTAAGCGTTTTTGTATCATGATGGCTGAACTATCAGCTAAAGATCCTGAAATTGCCATGATTTGGAAAGAAGAGATTTTTGACAAATTAAAAGAGATCTGGGCTTCCATGTGTGAAAAGTTCAACCTTGATCCAAAATACAGAGAATATATCTTTAATGTTCTCTATTCTGTCTTTTTTATGTCCTGTATTTCGTCTGTCTGCTTTTGTGAAGATAACCCTTTTATGGATTTTGCGTCATTTGCAGAAATTACTAAGACTGATGTTCAAAAGGCTAAATATGATTGGATGCTAAATCATGAATAAGAAGTTAATTGTTGTTCCATTCGTAATCACTGCTGCTATCTGCGCAGGCATTATGTACTCAAAATATGACGGTTCAGAAGCGCTTTCTAAAGCTTATGGTAATGTTGATATCAGACAGAGCTCTCTTGCTTTTGAAAGATCAGGTCGTATTGTCAAATTAAACTTTGATGAAGGACAAAAGGTTAAAAAAGATGAGATCTTAGCTGTCCTTGATACAGAGGCTCTTAACTATCAGATACAGATCAATGAAGCTAATATGCGCCATGCTAAAGCATCATTAGATGAAATGGTTCGAGGCTACAGAACTGAGGATATCAAACAGGCTGGAGCCAATGTCAAAAGGCTTGAGGATAACTTAAAGCTTGCAACCGTTACCAACGAGCGTTACCAGAAACTGTATAGAGCAAGAAGTGTTTCAGCTCAGGAAAAAGACAATGCTTTTTACTCTATGACACAGATTAAAGCTCAACTAGATGAAGCGTCAGCTAAATACAAGCAGATGCTAAAAGGCTATCGAGTTGAGGATATTGAAAAGGCTCAGGCTCAATATGATGGCGCTGTAGCAGAGGTTAATTACTTAAATTACCAAAAGAATGAGCAGAGTGTTATTAAAGCCCCATTTGATGGTGTCATTCGCACAAGAAAGAGTGAGCTAGGTGATATGGCTTCTCCTCAAAGCACCGTTTATGAGTTATCAGTAATAGATAAAAAGAGAGTGCGTGTCTATTTGACAGAAAAGCAGTTACCTTTAGTAAAGGTAGGCGCTAAAGCTTATATCAGTGGTGTTGACGACAATAAGGTTGAAGGAAATGTAGCTTACATCAGTGATACTGCAATGTTCACACCTAAGACTGTACAAACAGAAGACTTAAGACCTGATCTTGTGTATGAGGTAAGAGTTGATACTAATGATCCTGAGAACAGACTGCGTTTAGGTCAGAGTGTAACTGTAGAATTTTCAAAAAATAAGTAACTGTAGTAAAAGCGCAGATTAAAGAGCAAAAAGATGAACGGCATTATTGAGATTAGCTCTCTTTATAAATCCTATAAGGTACAAGGCAAGAAAGATGTAAATGTCTATAGTGATTTTTCACTAAACATTGCTGCATCTAATCATTTTATTTGCCTTACAGGACCAGACGGTGCTGGTAAATCTACGCTTTTAAAATTACTCTCAGGCATTATAAGACCTGATGGCGGTGAAGTGTTATTAGATGGATTAAAGCCTGACAATAACAGTGAGAATTTCACAAAAGTTGTAGGCTACATGTCACAAACACTAGGCTTATATGGAGAGTTAAGTGTTTTTGATAATTTGAGGATCTTCTCAGGATTAAAAGGACTTAATTTAAAAGAAAACCAAGCTTATCTTTTAGATTTATTAGAAAAAGTAAATCTCTTGCAGTTTAAAGATCGTGAAGCTGACGCCCTCTCTGGTGGTATGAAACAAAAGCTAGGTCTTACCTGTGCTATAGCATCAAAGCCTAGAATTTTAATTCTAGATGAACCTACCGTAGGTGTTGATCCTGTATCTCGTCAAGAGTTATGGGACATTATCTATGACTATATCAATAAGTCACAAGCTTACCGTATCTTTTCTACAGCTTATCTTGAAGAGGCTGCAAAAGCTGATATCACCTTAATGATGAATGATGCTAAGGTGGTACTGCAAGGCAAACCTACTGATATTTCTCAAAAGATGGAAGGCAGGACCTACAGTGTTGATTTAGGAGATCTTAACTATCAGAAAACTGTACGAGAGGTTATGTCTATCTCAGAGCGTTGTTGCAAAGGCTCCCCTCTTATCGATGTCTGCCCTCGCTTGAGCAAAATCGATATAGTTACCAAAGATAAAAACAGTAAAAAAGAAAAAACCACGAAAAAGAATTCAGCACAAAAAGCAACAAAGAAAGACGAAAAGGCTGATGAGATATCAAGCCAAGCAACCGAGCAATCAACAACTGAAAAGCCTAA